>MDTB01005562.1_pt1 | contig 30702 bp, 31 predicted proteins | sample 811161 | NCBI WGS metagenome assembly MDTB01 (sample SAMN05326650, study PRJNA326480) | marine metagenome | isolation source: seawater | place: Mediterranean Sea | collected 2009 | reverse complement strand
TCGGCAGTGCCTCTATCGGCAGTTTGGGCTGGTCTTTCCGTTTTTCCAGTCTAAACAGGTCATACAGTTGACCGGTGGCAGTATAGCCTAGGTAACGGAGCTGTTTGTCGTCAACATTGATGATCTGATAGAGCTGTGTGTTCTCAGCAATTCATTTTGCATAAGCACCCTTGGTCACGGGATACATCTTCGGACCACTGACAGACACGACGTAGACTGTTCCTATATTGGGGTCGTAAGCTTGCTGATAACCGGTGGGAACGTTCTTGAGATCTGCCGCGTCCACCGCTCCCGTACGTACATACGTATGGTCGTGGCCTGACGGAACCAAGTCAACCTTGTACTCATGCCAGCCATTGGGCCTTTTCCTTGCCGGTTGTTAAGCCCGGATTGCTTGTCAAAGAAAAGGCGGCGTCGCTCAGCGTGGTACAGATGATGTCCATCTCAACAGTACCTGAGAAATTGAAGCTGGCCAGTGGTGCACCCAGACGCTCCGTCATCATCGCGTTGGCGGTTTCTTTGCTCTCCTAGACTTGCGCGTAACCATGACCCGCTGCCAGTTGCAGTACTTTGCTCTCGCTTTTGATATCACTGGATCCAGGCATTCCAAGCTTGATCACTGCCAGATCGCCGTTGTTGCGAATACAGAGCAACAACAATGCCTCGGTGCCGCCCGAGAGTGCCTTCGGGTCGACGCGGCACCGCCATTGCTCCTGCAGAGACGCGACCCGATCCGGTAGAGACGCAAGCCAGTCGGAGCCGACGTCTCCCAACGATTACGTACGGGTGCGTACCGGTTCCGGCAGTGAAGACATGTTAATCATGGCAGTGTTGTTCTGGTATTTCCGAGAAGAAATTTCAGCGGCACATGCAGTCGTGCATTCCACGATTTTGGCGAATGATCCGCGCCCTCGAAGCGTCGCGTCATCCAGTCCTGGGATTCGGTATACCCTTGGTCCCGCATGCACTCATCCATCTGCTTCTGATAGGGCTCGTAGTGAGCATCCATGGTCTCGGTTCCATAGTCGAAATAGATGCGGTTCCTGCCAGGCGCGGGCCAATGGTCACTCAACCAGCGTGCGACTGTTCCTTCTCCGATGGTCCAGTCCGTCGACATGCAGGCTGCGCCACCAAAAACGCCCGGGTATTCCGCGATGGCATAGGCAGAAATCAACCCACCCATGCTGGAGCCCATTACGAAGGTGTTCGCGGAATCGGTCAGTGTCCGGTAGCTGTCATCAATAAAATGCTTGAGTTCAGTGACCAGGAACTTCAGGTAGCTATCGGATGACAAAACCTCGTCACTTGTCCCTGCGGACCACTTTGGACTGTCCACCTGCATTCTTTGCCAGACTTCCTCGGACACCGCCTTCTGCGGCATGTATTCTTCGCCGCGAGCGCCCTCAGCCCATTCCGCCATCCACACGGAGACTACAATCGCGCGTCTGATCTCTTCGTTACGGATGAGCCGTGTCATCACTTTGTCGACATCCCAGAACACGTCCATGCCCGCCAGGGAAGAATCCGCGTGATGAATCAGCATCTGCCCATCGTGCATATAGATCACCGGATACTGTTCGCTCGCCCCTTCGTCGTACCCTTCAGGCAACCAGACATCGACTGGACGAGGACGTATCAGGTCTGAGGGGAAGTCCTTGTGGTGGTCGAGTGATCCTTCCAGCGGCGGTATCGGAATCTTCGGGATGCTCGCTTTTTGTCGCGCGATCTCATCCGTTTGTTCTTTGGTCAGCTTCATGGGGGTCTGCCTTTGCAACAAGGTATAGGCGATAGGTTGTTCAACGGAAATGAAGGTCAGTACCGAGGCGCACCGACACGCACTCTAGCACTCCAACCGATCTGTTGTTGACCTCCCTCACCCAGAATGTCATCGAGTAGGTGAAGGACGGGCTGGCCTGTGTAACGATGCTGAGTAACGCGGGCGACTGGAGTATCTACGATGAATCCCTTCCTTGAAAAAATGGGTTACGGCCCAGACGACCGAGTCCTGATTACGCACATCGATGATATGGGGTTCTGTCATGCGGCCAATGTCGCGAGCCTCGCATGTCTGCAAGGCTCGGCCAGTTGCGCCTCGATCATAGTAAACGCACCGTGGTTCATGGAAGCGGTGGCGATGTGCGCTGAGAATGACGGACTGGATGTGGGTGTACACCTGACACTGACGTCTGAGTATGCGACTTATCGCTGGGCCGCGCTCAGTTCGCGCGATCCAACGAGGGGCCTTGTAGATCAGGAAGGATATCTCTGGCATTCGAGCAGGGAGGCGGTCAAGCACATCTCAGAAGCAGCCGCGGAAGGGGAAATGCGCACCCAGATCGAAACCGCACTCTCGTCGGGGTTGACGATTACTCATATCGATACGCATATGGGCACCGTGGTCCATCCCCGTTACATCAGATCTTACCTTGCACTGGCGCGGGAATATGGCGTGCCAGCGTTCCTGCCGCGTATCACTCGTGAACGTCTCGACCGGATGCGCCAGGTCGACGATACGGATGCCATGCTGGCTGCCATCGAGGAAGTCGATCGCTCCGAGGTCCCAACGCTCGATGAAATTCTGATCGATACCCTGGTGCAACTATCAGACAAGTCCCAGTTCTATCGAGACCTGATTGATGCGATCGAACCCGGTCTTACACACCTGCTGTTCCATCCAGCGGTCGACGGTGAGGAACTGTCCGCCATCACAGGAACCCACGCGTCCCGGAATGCGGACTACCTTGCCTGGCAGGGGACTGTGCTTAAGGACTACATCTCCGATGCAGGCATTCATTTGATCGGGTATCGCGAGCTACAGAGTGCAATGGCATCGTAAAACACACCCTGGCGGTGATTTGGGTGTGTCCGTAAACCTTTGATTTTTCTGGCATCAGAAAAATATCAAACCTTCCTCAGGGTCTCATCTGACCCGCAGCAGTGGGGGCGACTACATTGACATCATTCGTCATCGAACACGTATCGCTCCACTGCACTTCTGGTCGTCCTCCTGTTTGACGAACGCGGGCCGCGAGCCGCCTTGGCTGATCGGGGGCCACGTTCGGTACATTCCGCTGACGACTTGGTCTATTCTCTCTCTGGAATCAGCGCCCTGAAGTTGTCACTATGAATTAAGGCGAGCCGACGGCAGGAATTGTAGCCGGTCTCATTGCCGAGGCGCGTTCTCACAGGAGCGATTACGGTGACATCATTGACTATCGAACCACTGACACCGGGCATCGGAGCCGAGATACCGAATCTTGACCTTTCGGAGCAGTTGACCGATTCCGTGATGAAAGAACTCGAGCAGGCACTGCTCGACTGGAAAGTCCTGTTTTTCCGGGATCAGACGATCGACGTCGAAGATCAGAAACGTGTGGCCCGATGGTTTGGAGAACTTGATATTCATCCTACGTCCGCGCCGGGTGCAGAGCACGCTGAACTGATCCGTATCGCGGAAGACGAGAAGTTACGGGCGCACAACGATATCTGGCATTCAGATGTCACGTTCAAGGCATCCCCGCCGATGGGTTCCATCCTGCGTGCGCTGGAAATGCCCCCGGTGGGTGGAGACACGATGTTCGCTGACATGTATGCGGCGTATGAGGGTCTTGATGATGAGATCAAAGTGAAGATAGACAACGCCACTGCGTTACATGTCTGGCCCCCGGGCTGGGTTGATATCGTTATGAAATGGCAGAACATGGATCGTAAGGAGTTCGACCACCGCTTCCCGAACCCGGAACACCCGGTGGTTCGCACTCATCCGCAGACGGGACGCAGGAGTCTGTTTGTGAACGCGGCATTCACCCGGCAGATCATCGGTATGGAGAAGAGCGAAAGTGATGAGTTGCTGACGTTCCTCTACATCCAGGCGACCGTTCCTGAGTACCAGTGCCGGTTCCGATGGCGAAAGAACTCGGTCGCGTTCTGGGACAATCGATGTACCCAGCACTATGCGCTCGCGGACTTCTATCCACAGAAAAGAACTGTGGAACGCATCACGATCTGCGGTGACAAGCCTGTATAGCTCGAGCTCGCGTCTAACTGCTTCCTGAAGGTGCGAAACCCCCTTTCGGAGGCGTCTATGTCGTGATCAACGGTCCAGCATGGCCTCGATCAGCCGGGGTCCTTTCTCGGTCATCGCGGCCGCAAACTGGGCGTTGAATTCCTCCGTTGTTGTTGCGCGGGTGGCGGGAACCCCCATACCCTGCGCCATCTGTACGAAGTCCAGGTCAGGCCGCGTCAGGTCCAGCACATCGAGCGTACGCGGCGTCATCGACTGGGCGCCCACGCGTGACAGCTCCACCTGCAGTATCTGGTACTTGCGGTTGGCGAAGATGACGACGCAGATGTCCAGGTTCTCCCGGGCCATTGTCCACAACGACTGGATCGTATACATCGCGCCGCCATCACCGTGCAGGCAGATGGTCTTGCGTCCGTTGCCTGCCACGGCCGCACCGATGGCCGCAGGCAGTCCGTAACCGATGGAACCCCCGGTAATGCCCAGCCAATCGTGAGGCTCAGCGGTTTCACTAAACGTGAAGCAGCCGCCACCACAGGTTCCGCCCTCGTCGACGACGATGGCATCGGTTGGCAACATTTCCGCAAACGCCTGTCCTATGGTGCGCGGGCTGAGTTCGCCGCTCCCCAGGCCGGGGCGATCGAGGGAAATACGCCTTGGTGTGCGGCTGACGGCATCCAGCTCGGCAGCAAGTTTTGACAATGCGTCCTCGGCATCTTCAGAGAAATGCACCAGCGTGTGTAGATCACAATTCTCCGGGTAGAACTCACTGACCTTTCCTGGATAGGCAAAGAAACCGACCGGTGCTTTGGTGCCGACGACGATCAATTGTTCCAGATCCTTGATCTGTTCCGTCGCCTGTTCCGCAAAATAGCCGAGGCGCTCGACGCGACAACGTCCCTCGCCACGCTGAATGATCCGGTTGAGCGTATCGCAATAGACGCGTGCACCGGTTGCCTGCGAGATCTGGTCTGCGAGTTCCAGACATTCCTCATACAGTGCCATCTTCGACATCAGGATCGCTGTTGGCTTGCCATTGCTGAGCATCTCAGCGGCCCGTTTGACGGCCGCGTCTTCGACGGTGGGTGTTTTGGGCATCTCCTGCGCACCCAGCGGCGCAACCGATTCATCCCAGGCGCAGTCTGCGGGTACGATCAGTGTCGATATCTGGCCGGGCATGACGTTGGCAGCCTGCACTGCTTCAGCGGCATCAGCCGGTAGGCTGGCGGCGTCCTTCGAGGTCCGTACCCAGTGTGATACGGGTGTCGCCAATCCTATGACATCGGAATTCAAAGGGGCATCGTACTTCTTATGGTAGGTCGCGTGATCGCCCACTAGGTTCAGCATCGGCGAACTCGCCTTTCTTGCGTTGTGGATATTGGCAGAGGCGTTCGAAAGACCCGGGCCGAGATGAAACAGCGTACATGCCGGTTTGTTGGCTACACGCCCGTAGCCATCGGCAGCGCCCGAACAGACACCTTCGAACAGGCAGAGGATGGCGCGCATGGCATCGGACTTGCCCATGGCCGCGACCATATGCATCTCGGACGTGCCCGGATTGGTGAAACACACATCCACGCCGTTATTGGTCAGCGTATCCAGCATACTTTCTGCGCCATTCATAATGTTCGCCTTTCTGCAAAAGGCGCGATTATACAGATTGAGAGGGGCGGCGTTGCGCACCTTGATTGGCCCACATTTTCAATCGTTCGTTGAGTGCTGCGAATCGAGTCATTTTCAGGCAGGCTATTGGTCTGAACGTGAGAAGGTCGTATTTCAAAGACAACAGTAAAAAGCAGAGGAAACCAGAATGTCACATGAAATCGTTATCCGTGGTGGCCATATCGTTGACGGTCTCGGCGGCGAACCTGCACCAGGAGATATCGCGATCGACGATGGCATGATTACGGCGGTCGGCAAGGTAGATAGCAAGGGTAGACAAGAGATCGACGCCGAAGGTATGACGGTCAGCCCCGGGTTCATCGACCTGCACACCCACCTTGATGCGCAACTATGCTGGGAGCCGGATGTGTCTCCGGTTTCTCAACATGGCGTGACCACGGCGCTGATCGGCAACTGTGGGGTGACGTTTGCACCCTGTAAACCCGAAGACCGGGAACTACTGGCCGGCATGATGGAAACGGTGGAGGACATCCCACGCGAATCGATCATGCAGGGGCTTCCCTGGGATTGGGTGACCTATGGCGAATACCTGGAATCCCTGGATCGTATGGTTCCCGGTATCAACGTTGCCGGTATGATCGGACATGGCGCGCTGCGCTATTTCGTGATGGGCGAACGCGGCGTCGAAGAAGACGCGACCGACGCAGAAAAGCAGGAAATGGCGCGTCTCGTGGGAGAAGCCATTGATCAGGGTGCGATCGGGTTCTCATCCAACCGCTACAAGCAGCACAGGATTCCTGACGGTCGTGCAGTGCCGGGTACGCTCGCCGATCTCGACGAACTGGTGCTGATTGGCAACGAAGTGGCAAAGCGCAACGCGCTGTACCAAAGCGTTGGCATGCAGTTCGACCACATTCACCACGTCCAGGGAGAAACCGGCGCGAGGATGCTGTTCAACTCGACCCTGCAGGGGTTTGACGAAAACGCCGGCAAGAATCGACTGGGCGCGATCGCGAAGATTGGCAAGGGGCGAGACCTGAGCGGGGTTGCACAGGTACGCGGTAGCGGCGCATTGATTGGTCTGCAGGGCTTGGTACCCGGTCACTTCGGGGAAGCCTGGAGGAAGCTTCGCGAACTTGATGTTCCGGCAAAGCTGGCTGCGATTCGAGACGCGTCGTTTCGGGAACAACTGATCTCTGAGGCGCGCGCTTTCGAGGGCGAATGGCCAAAAACCAGCTGGATGTACTTTCTTGGCAAGGGTGCATCACCGGATCATCGCCAGGGTGATCATAACCGGCTCTCTGATATGGCCAATGCCGCCGGAGAACACTGGTCGGAAACCTTGCTGCGGCTCTCTGATGAGACTGACGGCAAGGCCCTTTTCAATCTCGTCGGCGAGAACCAGAACATGAACGCGTTGCGTGACCTGTTTGAAGGTGGTGTCTTCCCGGGTGTCGGCGATGCCGGCGCACACGTTGGTATGGTCATGGATGCGGGTTGGGCCACTTTCGTGCTGTCACATTGGGTCCGCGAAGACGGGCTCTTTAGCATGGGTGAGGCCGTACGCCTTATGACCAGTGCCTCGGCACGCATACTGGGCATCTCTGATCGGGGATCGCTGACGCCAGGTCTGCGAGCAGACATCAACATTTTCGACGCGGACACCGTCGCTGAAACGATGCCGTTCCGTGTTAGCGACTTTCCTGCCGGGGCAGAACGCATGACCCAGGGCAGCATCGGCTACAGGGCAACGCTGGTCAACGGTCAGCCACATGTTCTTGATGGTGAACTGACCGGTATTCGCGCCGGAACCGTGGTTCGTCCTAGCACGAACTAAACCTCTGTGCCGTGAACACCGTTTTCTGTGTTCGATGTGGATCCTGTTACTACGCGCGAGTTATCACTACAGACCTGATCGGCAAGAGGTACACTGTCTCTCTCATTCGAACCCTTGGAGAGCAACATGTCTGATCTTGAACCCGTAGGAGAGTTTGGGTCTGCAGAGTGGTGCGAGGCCTGCGGTAAGGCCGGTGCGAAAATGCTGGAGGATGCTAAGCTGCCGATAGAAACGGCCTGGGGATTCAGCGAGACCTATCTCTATCCACCGGAACGAATGTTGGAAGGCGGACGTGAAATCTCTGCCTTTCACTTTATGGTCAAAGACGGCCAATGTTCAGGTGGCGATGGCGCACCGGAAGAATGTCTGGCGCTGGACGGCTTTCATGTCTCGGCGGTGTGGGGCTCGATCTGTAACCAGTCACGCGCCATCTATGACAGTGTCGGCCAAAAAGAGCGTGGCGCCGACGAAGGTGTGATGTACCAGGACATCATGGCGTACGTTGGAAGGAAAGATCTGTGGGCTAAGGGTAAGGGTGGTGCCGCCAAATCGATGAATTGGCCGCCTGAGATTGTCGCCGCCGTGACAGTGGGTCAAGGGTTTCACAATGTGGCTGCGAGCATGCAGATGCCATCGCCGGAATATGAAGGGTTCCCGGTCACCGAGAAGCTGGTACCGATCGTTTCCGAGATGACCGATGAGCAAAAAGATGCCTTTCTCGGGCTGCTCCGAATAGAGCGTTAGCGAAGGCTGGCAAAGATCTGATCGATGAAGGATCTTGCTCCTGAAATCTTACGTCAGCGACTTCTTATTGAGGGACGGTACGACAGGTCTGTCGATGCGAACCTACCCTTATGATGTGGCGTCACATCTGGATTTGAGAACGTATGGTGATGCGATCGTTCATGCATCCAACGGCATTGGCAAAGACGAGAACGACGGTTTTGATGCATTCATACCGCTGATCGATTCGGGCATTTCTTTATAGGTCTGGAGTGCCTCGCGGTTCTTTTCAGTGGTGCTGTTCACCTGCAAACAGTTCGACAGTGAAAAGGCAGTCAGCTTCACGCATGCGTTCTTCAATACGACCGAGATTGAGCACGCGTCTTTCTAGAACGCATAGTGCAGAATAAGGCGTGCATGTCGTTGTTGCGTAATATTCATTGTCAAACAGAGTGAGGTCGCCTTGAAGGTCACAAAAATCACCAACCTCCCCGTGCGAAGTGAAGGCGGCGCTATCTACCACATAGTCAAAGTCGATACTGACGCTGGCATTTACGGCCTTGGTGAAATCGGCATCATGAACTGGAGCAAGACCATCGCCAATGCCGTTGAGCACCTTGGTGATCTCGTGATCGGTGCAGACCCCTGGGAGACGGAGCGGCTGTGGCAGGACATGTTCCGGTCCGGCTACTGGCCTGCGGACCTGGTGTACTGCTGCGCGATGAGCGCGATCGATATCGCTTTGTGGGACATCAAGGGCAAGTCTGTAAACCTGCCGACTTATAAGCTCCTGGGTGGCCCGGTGCGGGAGAAAGTGGTCTGCTATCCACATATCAAGGGAACGAGTCAGCAGGAGATTATCGACGGCAGCAAGAAAGCCGTGGACGAGGGTTGGAAGTTCGTGCGCTGGGGGCAGCCTGACGCGATGGGCGAGTTCAAGCCGAACCGGATGACAACACTCGAGCCGGACAAGTCGGCGCGGGTAGCGGTTGAACTGATGGGCGCGGTACGGGAAGCGGTAGGGCCCGATATCCATCTCTGTTTCGATGTCCACACACAGCTTGAAGTGCCGCAGGTGGTCCAGATGTGTCGAGACATGGAGGAATTCAGGCCTTATTTCATTGAGGACCCCCTGCGTTCTGAAAACCCGGGCAGCTATCGGAACCTGAGACAACAGGTGAACCTGCCCATTGCGGCGGGTGAGCAGTGGGCATCCAAGTGGGCGTTCAGAGAAGTGATCGAAGAGGAGCTGATTGACTATGCACGTATCGACCTCTGTATCGTCGGGGGTATTACCGAAGCGGCAAAGATCACTCACTGGGCAGAGACGCATTACATCAACATCGTTCCGCACAATCCCCTGGGCCCGGTGAGTGCCGCCGTTTGTGTTGCGCTCTGTATGGCATCCGCAAATGTCGGTGTCCAGGAAATGCCGGTCAGACCTGGCTCTGTCTCAACGGATCTGTTCCCACAGCAGATTGAGTGGGAAGACGGGTTCGCATGGTGTCCTGATAGTCCGGGACTAGGCGTGGACATTGATATGGATGCCGCCGAGAGAGGCGCACTCGATCCCCTACAATGGTGGCCACCCCGACTGAGGCGCGAGGATGGTTCAATCACGAACTGGTAATGAAACGCGTGACGGCCTATCGGGTGAGGTTCGTGGGTTGCGGTGGCGCGTTGTATGCTGAGGACACGGCAACAACAACTGATGGAGACAACCGATGAAGACAACCCTGAGGGCAACGTTTGCTTTGCTGTTGGGTTTGAGCTGCACCATGGCAGTTGCCGCTGACCTGCCCAAGCCTGGTCTATACAAGATGACCGGTAAGACATCGTCCGAACAGCTGCCAATTCGACGCACCAACACATCGGAACAGTGTATTGAGGAAGGCAGTTTCGCCGATAACCCCAAATCGTGGATGTCGAATCAGCGTGATCAAACCTGCGAGGTCAAGAGATACGACGTTGCGGACGGCACCATCAACATGAAGATGCAATGCGAGGTGGACCGTGGCGGCAGCGCCTCGATTGTCGGGACGGGAACCTACACAGGGTCCTCGTTCGAGATGACCAATGTCATAAAAATGAACATGGGTGGCATGGCCATGGAGATGCGTACTGAGGTTTCCGGGGAGCGGCAGGGGGATTGCTGACGGAACACATAAAGGCGAACATTGATCGAGCGGCGACTAAGCTCTTTTGCCAATCAAATCAATGACTCGTAACTGACGCGTTAGCTCATTGGGCACGTGGCACAGCAAAAGGATCAACGCGTAGTTGATCCTCATCGTCACGCATCAGGCTCCTGAGATAATCCGGGTCTTCGCTCGCAGCATACGTCTCATCGGCGACGCGGCCTTTGAAGTCCTGGAAGGGCAGCATGTAGGGTCGAGAGTGTTGCCCAAGCATCGCGACGCGCAGTCCGGGTGTGGTTTTTCGATAAGCACCATGCCAGGTGCAACCATTGAACATCACTAGAGAACCCATCGGTGCCTCGACAGGCACCGCCAGCGGCAACGCTTCACCGGGCTCTGGTAATCGCCCTTCCAGGTGACTGCCGGGCACATAGGCCAGTGCGCCATTTTCCCGGGTATAGTCCGTCAGGATCCAGTTCATGTTGGCGATGTGGGGTAGCCGCCAGTTCCACGGTGGAGGCACGACACTCTGATCCGTATGGAATCCGGTTGTGGACTCTTCCTCCCAGGTGTCGGGTGTCTGCCACTTGATCCAGCCATCACTAACGGAAAGCCGGTGTCGCGCACCGAGCATGTGTGTCATCAGCGCTTTCTTGACGGGATGCGTCAGTACTTTTTCAAACACCTGATCTTCATGGATCAGGTGCGAGAGGATGAGATGGCCAATTACACCGGGGCGTCCTTCAAAAGCTGCTGTTGGATTGGTGGCAACGTCAAATGTGACACCGCTACGCTCCTTCGCAACTCTCAGGATTGCATCTCGAAGTTGCTCGAACCAGGTGTCGTTGAGTCCCAGTGTAGATTGAGGGACAACGGTGAGACCGATTTCATCAAGCTCGGTGATGTGCCGGGCGAGACCATACGTCTCTACTGCCTCGCTGATGTCGGTAGGGTCGTGGTTTTCCATCTGTTTACTCCTGCGCTTCCACCCGCATTTACGGCACCTAGCTTAGTGGCTCTTGAACCACGCAGGAAGTTCGCAGATTCCTCTGCAGACCCCGCGGAAGATGAAGTGACCTTCCACCCAAAACCATGAGGTCTGTGTTGCCGCACATGCTTGTCCCTCATGACGGTCCCACATTTGAATTGACAAGTACGATATTCTGGCGTAATTGTACGGTGTTTTAGCGTACTTTCGCGCCAAGCAGAGCCGCCAAGCAAGAGCCACCAAGGACACGATGAAGGAATCCCTCACCCGCGCCGAACTTGCTGTTATGAACCTGCTATGGGATAGCAGCGAGCGGATCACGGCAAAAGCCATCCGCGAAACCCTCTATGCGGACGCGGACAGACCCCAACATGGAACGGTTCAACGTCTGCTGGCCAGCCTGGAGGAGAAGGACATGCTGGCCAGGGACCGGCGCGCGGGTACTCATTTTTTCGAGGCGGCAGTCTCTCGGCAACAATATGCAGGGTGGCAGGTTGAATCACTTGCCGACGGGCTCACCGGCGGTTCGTTTGTGCCCCTGGTGACGCACCTGATAGAAAACGACAAGATCACCGTTGAAGAGATCGACCATATTATCAATGGTCTGCAGGAGGGGAATTTGCGTGATACCTGATCCTGAATTTCTGTTGCAAGCCGGTCTGAGCAACGCTGTTCTGGCCGTCATTCTCGCGGTAATTGCGTTTGCGGTGCAGCGGCATGGCAAAAGCCCACAACTTGCCCATATGCTCTGGCTACTGGTGTTGCTCAAGTTGTTGACGCCACCGTTGATGACGATTCCGGTGTCGTCGATGCCCCTCGTTGCGAGCACACCCGTCGTAACAGTGACGGAGTCCCCGACGAGGACAGAGGGAGAGACTGTTACGATAGGGTCAACCCTCGAGACCATGACAAGTGGCGTGATCCAGGAGAGGGCCATCGCTATGCAGCCTTTCCTGTTGGTGCTGTGGCTTATGTTGTCTGCTTCTTTTGCGTGTTACTCAATCACCAGGGTTGCCCGTTTCAACCGACTGCTGAACGCCAGCGAGGCCCAGGTGCCACAGGAGCTGGTTTCGTTGACCGGTGAAGTTGCCAGCGAGTTGTCTCTGGCGCATGTGCCTTCAGTCCATGTCACCACAGCCAGGGTCAGTCCTATGATCTGGTCGGGGTTCCGCCCACGGCTCTACCTGCCGTTGGCGCTCACGGAACGTCTTGACGTGGCGCAACTGCGCTGCGTCATTGCGCATGAACTCTCGCACGTGAAGCGGGGTGATCATTTCATCCGGTGGATCGAGTGGCTGGCAATGGTCCTGTTCTTCTGGCATCCGTTGCTCTGGGTCGCTCGCCGAGGGCTGCATCAAGCGGAAGAGATGTGCTGTGACCAGATGGTCATCGAAATGCTGAACCCTGTAAGAAAAGACTATGCCCTCACTATAGCTCGTACGGTGCGGCTGCTGGTCCAACCCCTCAAGGCGCCAGAGATGGCCAGTCCCATCAATGGCGGACACCAATTACAACGGAGAATAGACATGATGCTGATACCAACGAACGCGGCCTCGCGGCCCTCCAGGTTCGTCCTTTTTGTGTTTGCTGCCGCGATGCTGCCGTTAGGGCTGCTTCGTGCAGACAGCGAGAGTGACTACCAGGCGATGCAGGAGCGACTTGATGCTGCGGTTCTGGCCGGTGACATCACGCCACTGCAGGCGGATGAGCGTCGCCAGGCTTTTCTTAGACGTCAACAGGAGGTTACAGAACCTGAGAGCGAGACTGAGGCCACAGAGAAACGCGAACGTATACGGGAGATCAGAGCGGCACATCATCAGGGTCACCTGACCGATGAGGAGTTCAGAGAAGCGCTGCGTGCAGCCGGTGTGGATATGTCGAAGGGAGGTCATCACGCACGAGCCAAGTCGGATCGCAGCGGGATAGAGCGTCGCATGCGACGGATCAGAGCGGCACAAGCAGAAGGGAAAATGACTGACGAAGAGGCTAAGGCGGCGATCCGAAGAGTACGTCTGGCTGCGGCTTCGGTGAAGCAGGAATACGGAGAGCGTTCCGGTGCGCGTGGGGAGCACAACAATATCAAGGACTGCCCGGAGACAGCGACCGAGATTGGGAACTGCTCGGCGAAGGCGGATGAGATGTTCGGACGAATGCGCGAAATCAGGATCTCACAAGCCGACGGAAACTTGACAGCCGAGCAGGCTGAGTCGGCTTATCGCCAGCTGCTGCAAGATATTCGTGACGCCGTTGAAAGCGGCGAGATGACCGAAAATGATGGACGACGCGCCAGCAGGCGAATCCGCGTACTACTTCCGTAGCCCCAGGTTGGAACTGGTGTAAATGTGTAGGTGTCATGGAATCGATAGACTGATCGCAAGTCAGTACGCGGGACAGCAAGACCATGAAACATGACATCGTCATTCGAGGTGGCACCATCGCTGATGGTAGCGGCGGTGAATCGTTTACAGGTGACGTCTCGGTAGACGGAGATGTCATTACAGCGATTGGCGATGTGAAAGATTCTGGTGCACGAGAGATCGACGCAACGGACGCGATCGTCTCCCGGGTTCATTGACCTGCACACACACCTAGATGCGCAGATCGGTTGCGACCCCATGTTGACGCCCATTTCGTGGCATGGAATCACCACTGCCCTGATGGGTAACTGCGGCGTGACCTTTGCCCCGTGCAAGCCAGGGGATCGTCAGTTCCTGGCTGAAATGATGGAAACTGTGGAGGACATTCCGCGCGAGGTTATCCTGGAAGGTCTGCCCTGGAACTGGAACACATACGGTGAGTATCTCGATGTGGTTGACCAGTCGGACCTTGGCTTCAACGTGATGGGTATGGTGGGTCATGCGGCAGTGCGCTACTACGTCATGGGCGCAAGAAGTATCGATGAGAATCCAACATCCGAGGAAATCGCTGAGATTGCGTGGGTCGCAGGTGAATCTGTGCGCGACGGCGCGTTTGGCTTTTCCACCAATCGGCAACCGGCGCACCGCGTACCTGATGGCCGTCCGATTCCAAGTACGTTCGCGGAGGCGGAGGAACTCAAAGCTATTGCCCGCGCGGTGGGTGAATACGGCGGCATCATGCAGACGGTGCCGCACTACGGACGTGCTGATACCACAAAGCGGGATCTGGAACTGCTGGCCACGGAAGCCCGTGCTGGGAACATCCGCATACTGTTCACCTGTAATGAAACAGTCTCCTGGGGTTATGACGATCCTCACGAGATCATTGAGGCTCATATCAGGGAAGGCTTGCACATCTATGGCAATACCACCCCGCGTGCCGCGGGTGCGTTGTCCGGGCTTGCCAACGACATAATGTTCCCGGTGTTTCGAAAGCTGCGCGACATCGAGGTGGAGCGGCGCCTGGCAGCCATTCAGGATGAGGCCTTCCGTGCGGAACTGATTCAGGCGGCGCGAGATGATGACGAGCGCACTCTGGGTATGTCCCGCAACATGCACTGGCTGGGTAATGGTGCACAGCCGGATTACCTCTAGGAACCTGGCGATGCCCTTCACAAGCGTTTTGAGGAGACCGGTGAGCACCCGGCGGAATCGTGGCTTCGCATCATGCTGGAAAACGACGGCAAGACGTTTTTCCACATGTCGTTTGCCAACCGGAACCTGGAAGAAAAAGCGAAGCTTCTGCAGCGTGATTGGGTAGCGCCGGGAATCGGCGACGTGGGTGCACATGTGTCCATGATCATGGATGCCGACTGGGCCACGTTCACACTGAACCACTGGGTCAAGAAAGAAGGGCTCTTAACGTTGGAAGATGCTATCGCCAAGATGACGAAAAAGGCGGCTCGGGCGATCAACCTGAACGATCGTGGTGAACTCAGTGTCGGGCAGAAAGCCGACATCAACGTGTTCGACCTTGATCGTGTGTCTCATTGTCAGCCAGAGGTAGTTCGTGACTTCCCGTTGGGCAAGACGCGGCTGATCCAGCGATCCGAAGGGTATCTTGCTACCCTGGTTAATGGTGCGGTGATGCAGGAGGAAGGTGAGCACACCGGCGCGACACCGGGGCGCGTGATTCGAGGCAATCGCTAATCTGATTCGGGTCAGGACCAGGTGCCAGTGCGATCCGATCCTTTGATGGTGGTCGTTATTCGTTTTCGTGGCGCACTGCGACGTCAATCTCGCCATCGAAAGATGTGGTGACAACAAACACGATAGGTCTGCAACAGACCTGGCAGTCTTCAACGTATTCCTGAACCTCGATGGTCGTGTCGATCAATACCTCGATAGGCTCGCCGCAGTAGGGGCAATGCACTTTATGTTCAACAAGCAGATGCATGGTGCTTTGCTAGCATATTGGGAACAGGATCAGGTGCTGGATCTGATCCTGTTCTGTCATGAACGCAATACTCGACCACCTCGATCACCCGTGTGCTCGTCATTGCGAACAATCACCTGTCCATTGACCATCGTCGCGATATAGCCCGTCGCGGGTTGGGTCAACCGACTCTTGCCCAATGGGAAATCCTGGATAACCTGGGGCTGGTGTTCTGCCACACGGTCCACGTCGACGACGTTGATATCTGCACGTTTGCCCGGCTGCAGCAGACCACGGTCGTTCAATCTCAGCACCTGGGCAGGTCGCGCCGTCATACGATGGATGGCGGTTGCCAGTGACATCTTGCTTTCGTCGCGGACCCAGTGGGCAAGCAGAAAGGACGGCCAGCCGGCATCAATAATCACCGAAACATGCGCGCCAGCATCACCGAGACCGGGTACCACCCAGTCTTTCTCCATCAGTTGCTCAAGGGCTTCAAAATCCATGTTGAAAAACGGCATGTGGAACACGGCCTTGCCGTCGGTTTCAAGCATCAGCCGTAGCCAGGTCTCTGCCGGATGTTCTCCCAACGACTCCGCCATAGCGGCGAGGTTGTCTTCCCGTCCTTTTGTATAGATTGGCCGTTGCCCGTCGCCGGTCCAGCGCAGACGTTTCGCAAAACCTTCGCTAGTGGGTTCCGCCTTCGCTGCTTCTATCAGCTCCGCTCTGAAGGCGTCGTCACGGATCGCTTCCAGCCTTTTCTCAGGTGCGATCGCTCGCAGCTTCTGCCATCCGGGGAACAGGATGACGGTCTGAATGTTGGACACATTGCCGCCACATCGTGGTACGGTTGTGCCGTAGATCTCGCAACCCTCTTTGATATAGTCATCGATGATGTAGTGCGGATCCTCCATCTTGAAGGAATCCGACTCCACCACGCTGAACAGCACCCGACCGTTGCCGGCCTTGGCTTGCCGTCCAATCAGGTGGAGGTCCTTTTCGATGTCACCCTGACGATAGAACGGAACGTTCTGCATCAACCCGCCTTCGGCCGCCACGCTGCGTGCGACGGTCTCAAGCTCCTCTGCCAGTGCAAAGGTGCCCGGGATCGCACGGCCATCAGGTACACGGTGGGCGGGAAGTCGGTTGGTGGAAAACCCAACGGCACCATCCGTCACGGATTGGCCTGCAATTTCGGCGATCTGTGCAATTTCGTCGGCATTGGGGTTTTCATCCATGCTGCGATCGCCCATGACGTAGTATCGGATCGCTGCATGTCCGACGAGGCCGGCAATATTCAGGGCCGGTTTCATGCGCTCAACAGAATCCAGGTATTCGCCAAAACTGTGCCAGTCCCACGGGAGTCCTTCGAGGATTGCCTCGCGAGGGATGTCCTCCACGGTCTCCATCATCTCTGCAAGAAATCGCTGATCAGCGGGTTTGCAGGGTGCGAACGTGACCGCGCAGTTCCCGGTCAGCACGGTTGACACACCGTGACATGAACTGGGTGTCAGCAGCGGATCCCAGCCGACCTGGGCATCTAGGTGGGTGTGCAGGTCAATGAAGCCGGGCGTGACGGCAGCACCGCCCGCATTGATCTCTTCCTTGCCTTTGCCATCAACATCACCAACCGCCACGATGGTGTCGTTCTCAATCGCAACATCACCCGCGTAGGGTTCGGCGCCACTGCCGTCTACAATCAGGCCGTCTCGGATTACGATGTCGTGCATGTCTTCCCCCAGGGAGGTGGTTTGTTCGTCTTGTAGTCATGCAGTGTAACCCACTCGGCTTTTCTTGGCGCGTGGCCTGACGCCCACGACCATGAGTGTGATTCCGGTAGGATTGGAGGACGGTAAGACGCTGTAAATACGCGGGTCAGAGCACGTCTAATTGATCAGCGCGTCGGCCACGGCCTTCTGAAAATCTCCACCCTTCTCCTGCTGCATCATGCGCACGGCAACGAGTTCGTGTTCCGGGTCTGCCCAAGACTGGGTGCCACCGGCGCCGCCCCATCCAAAGGAACCTTTGCCACGGTGATTCCTAGCTGCCACTGGATCCATCGTCACGGCGACCGCGTAGCCAAAGCCCATCCCATGTTGGGATTTCGCTCCGGTGCCCGCCTTCATAAACAGGTCACCGACCTGGTTGCTGCGCATCTTCTTGACGGTTGCTGGCTCTAGAATTCGTTGTCCAAAGAGTTCACCACCATTCAGCAGCATTTGATTGAAATGAAGGAAGTCTTCCGCGCTGCTGCTGAGCCCCCAACCCTTTTTCTTCATTGAGAAATCAAAGCCCTTTATCTGCACACGTTGGCTGTGTGCTTTTGGCGGAACGTCAAAGTAGGAATCGTTCATGGACAGTGGATCAAACAGGCGCTCCTGCATGAAGTCATCGAATGTTGAGCCAGAGATGACCTCTATCAGACGAGACGACAGACCGTGAATGCCGGAATTACCGTAGTTCCACTGGGAGCCGGGTTGAAAATTGAGCGGCGCTGCGGCGATTTTGCTGGCAAACGTGGTCAGAGTATCTTCGTCGCTGGTCCATACTTCGCCAACCGGACCCATGAAGCAGAGCCCCGACGTATGCGTGAGCAGATGATGAATCGTGAGGGGGGTCTGCGCCGGTTCCAGGTTATAAGCTGGCTTTTCGTCCGCGTCTGTCGTTGCTTCGCTTTGGTCCTGGTCAAGCACTGCCACCTGCATGTCGGAAAATTCAGGGATGTACTCTGAAACCGGATCACTCAGGCTGACCAATCCTTCATCCACCAGCATGAGCATGCCCGTCGCGATAACGGGTTTCGCCGACGAGGCCATGATGAATATGGCATCGGGTTCCATCGCACGACCTTTTTCAACATCCATTTCACCATGGGTCGCGAAGTGAACAACGTGGCCGCGACGTGCCACAAGGGTGACGCCGCCCTGAATATCACCGGCGTCTACATGCTGCTGCATGAGTTGGTCGATGCCGGCAAGGCCCTCGGTTGATACACCGAGGGATTCGGGCTCAGCAGAGGGCAGTTTTGTTGGGTTGTGCATCGATTTTTCCTGGATTGGTTCGTTTTCATTCAGCCAGCTGTTCTTCACCCAGTTGTTCTTCTCAGCCAGAGCGTCGTTTCACGGTTCGCGGCCTGAATCAGGAGCCGATCTGTGTCGTCATGGTGTCGCGTCCTGCGGGGGAAACATGAGTCTCACGTGGCTCGGGTCACCAAATCGGTTGAGCCGCGACTGTAACAATTCTTGTGGATCAAGCGAATGTCTTTCAAAGGTGGGGCGTGTTGTGTTCACCCAACGTTGGGGACGGTGGAAATTGGGGACAGGGCCAGGTGCCAGGACCGTGTGCCAGGATAAACAGGCAATGAGTGTCATATATTCACCAATGACGCTGACTCCCTAATGAGGGAGGACTGTCCATGCCAGCCATTGATACCGAATCCGTTGGGCTTTTGAAGCGCTCTATTCCACGCGCGCGCCGCGCCGCTTTACTGACGAGCCGGTATCAGATGAAGACCTGTACCCGGTGATTGATGCTGCTACACGGGCACCCGCCGGTGGCAACATGCAGATCTGGCATTTCCTTGTGGTTCGGGACGTCGAAAAGCGTCGTCAGATCGGCGACATATATTGGGAGGTCTGGAAGGAGTACGGCAATCAGTACGTGGAGGATCCTGCGAACATCGACAAGCTTCCAAAGCAGATGCGGCTGGTTGTTCGTTCTACTGACGATCTCGCGAGGAACATCGGCAGTGTGCTCGTACACCTCTTTATCTGCGGGCCTGAACAGGCCGGCGGCACGATCTACCCCGCCGTGCAGAACGCGCTGCTCTCCTGTCGGGCCTGGGACTCGGCAGCGTGGTCACGGGTTTCCATCGCGCCCATATGGATCGGTTGGGACCGCTGCTGGGTATTCCCGAAGGCCAGACCGCGCATGCACTGCTGCCGATAGGTTGGCCCAGTGACCGAATCGGTCCGGTCACTGGGAGGCCAGTGAAAAAAGTTGCGAGTCTTGATGCCTGGGGAAGTCCATGGGGCTATGCCGACGAACAGGATGACGAGGGTCTCAAGGAACGCTGGCTGAAGGGGAACTGATCCCCCGGTCTGGCGCGAAACATGAAACGTGCCTGCTAACGCCGGAACCAGCGCATCACTCGCTCGACTCCGGACACAAGAGCCGTCAACAGTCTAATCAGCGTACGCGAGCCTCTGGGTTGCATCACCTCTATCGTGACCTCGGCTCGTTCGATCATGTTATCCAGAAACACCGTTCCCCGATCGGTGCCGGTAATACCAGCGACAAAGTCAAACAAGCCCGGGCGTTTGATCGCAGCAGGGAGCATCTGGGCGAGTCCAGGCTGGGTCACTGTTCGTGCAATCGACCCGAAAAGGCCTGCGACGAAAGCAACCACGACACATTGCATCCGAACTTTAAACGCGCTGACCTTGATCTCCCGCTGGGCCATCTCGCTCACGTACAGGTCGATCAGATTCCGCCCTTCTGCCCGGATCTGTTCAGGTAGCAGACTGCCAGAGATGTAGCTCGCGAGATCGATGCCACTCTCTTCGAATCTGGGCCCCCAATCGATGGTGACGATCTGCTGGTCGGGTAGAAAGAGGAGATTGTCCAGACGAAAATCACCGTGCACGAGGGTCCGTTTCGCCATGGCTTTCTTTTTCTTCTCAGTCGCACGCTGCTTTGATCGGGCCTCACGCGCTTGCCGTTTCTGCATTCTCTTTTTTTGCTTAATCACTGAACGGGGTGTGGGCGGCTTCCGGGGTTCTCGTTGTGCTGTCTCGGTCAGGCGCACGATCGCACTTACCAATTCGATGGCAGACAACAAATTGCGCCCTATTCCGCCCGTGCGGGTGTTCTCGGTTCGGACCATGCCTAAAACCTCAAGAACCTGCGCGGGACTCACATCGGATTCGTCGCTGGTCACGTGTTGGTCATTATCCAGCGACCTCGCTATGGCTGCATGACCCCAGTATGCCGCATGTAACTCAGCGAGTGTCCCGACGACCTGTCTGGCCTGCTTAATGGTTCCGCCGCTCACCTGATCACCGGCATCGCCCGGAACGTCTTCCAATAGGAGGGCGAAGTGTCCGGTATCGGAATCGTGCTCCACGAAGTAACAATGCGGAATGGCAATCGGGAAATCTAGAGCCAGGGTTTGATAGAAGAATGTTTCTTTTCGGTAGGTGTCGCCCACGAATCGGGCCATCTCGGGGTTCGCTGCGTGGGTCTTTAGGATGATGCTCCCCGGCCGTTCCAGCGCATCGTGTCGATCATCCTGGATCGTATCGCCCCAATCGAGATGAAGACGTACAGTTCGCGCGGCAAAGCCGCGTCCGTCGCTAATCGGTTCCTCTGAGAAACCACGAAGCTCGCGAACGTCGCCCACGTTTGATTCATTGAGCCTGTCTCGCAGCCACTCTACAGACAAGTTAAACAGGTGCGGTACCTATAGGTCCTGACATCGTGAGCGACGTAGTGTATCCAGATTCCCAGGTATTTGGAGACCATCGAGGATGAATAACCACGTGGAACAGGATTTCGCGGCAGGGGTAGGTGCCTGGTCCAACTGACAACGATCGGTTCCTGTCGTCAATCGATTGGATTGTGTAACCACTGGCTCGAGCAGCATAGTATGTAACCTATTGCTGTATCCCGTTGTGAGTTGCTTCGAGTACGCTATGAAGACATGAGACTCTCTGCATTGTTACTGAGGGAAAAAGATAAAAGGAAAAGAGCCCAATGCTCACCAAAATCCTGATCATCGCCGCGATGGTCATCGTAGCTATCGCCGTGTTGGTTGCCGTTGCCTATTGGTGGTTCTTCCAAAGAAATTCAATCCAGTTCAGTACCACCGATGGCATGTCGTACATCCTAGACTGGGAAGAACGGCACACTCTCGATACGCGCCTTGGCAGTGTCGTCGGTCTGGGGAATGGTCGCATTCAAGCTTACCTGGGCGTGCCCTATGCTGAGCCGCCGGTTGGAAACAGACGCTTCCTGCCGCCGGTTGCCAAAAGGCCCTGGGAGGGCCTGCACGATGCCACCGCTTTTCCCATGACTGCGTGGCAGGACTTCTCGGGACCATTGAGCATGCGAGATCCGACCGGAATGTCTGAGGACTGTCTGTTTCTGAACGTCTTCACGCCGTCTGCGGATGAAAACGCGCGTCCAGTGCTGCTCTGGATCCATGGTGGTAGCTACTTCGAAGGCTCCGCCAATGAATATGATGGGTCTGTTCTTGCCGAGCAGGGCGATGTGGTGGTGGTTGCCATCAACTATCGCCTTGGCTCGCTTGGCTTTCTGGACCTGTCCGCGCTCGGTGAAGAATTTGCGGATTCGGCATCCAATGGTATTCGTGATCAGTTGGCTGCCATCAAGTGGGTTCGTGACAACATTGCGGACTATGGCGGTGACCCTAACAACATTACACTGTTTGGTGAATCCGCTGGCGGTGGCAGTGTTTTGGCGCTCATTGCTACGCCGGAAGCAGATGGCCTTTACAAACAGGCGATCGTGCACAGCGGGGGTATGATTGGAGGTCCGCCGACGGATCACACGCAACAGCTTGCGGAACATATGGAGGTTCCGATCGAAGACTTGGCCTCCGCACTGCGAGCAGCGTCGCCGGAGGAATTGGTTGGGATGCGGACATCACTATCCCTGAGCACTGGTGCCGCTGTGGATGGTACGGTCATCACGCGTTCCAGCAGCGATGCGATTCTGGATCGGCGGGAGAATGGTGTGCCTCTTATCGCAGGATACAACCGTGATGAAGGCGCTTTTTTTGCGTTGGTTATACCGTCGTTCCTCCATTCATTTGTCGGAGAAGCGGTGGGGCAGGGGGTTGTACCGGGCATGGATGGCACGCAATACGTGAAGGAACTACGAGAAGCCTATCCCGAAGACACTGGTCCACAACACTTTGCCCGTATCTGGTCTGAGTTGCTCACTCGTGGCACCAGCCATTCGGCGGTGAGAGCGAGTGCGGCAGGGGCGGGCGGTTGGCTCTATCGGTTCGATATGCCGGTTCAGCAGGGCGTCAACCTGAAAGTGGGCGCGACACACGGTGTTGAGATCGGGTTCACCTTCAACGTTTTTGCAAGCGACGCACCGGCGACTGCGCACTTCTATGACAAGCACGACCCGGAGGTCCGCAAGCTCGCCCTCAACTGGTCCAACACGATTATCCAGTTCGCGAAAACGGGGAATCCCAACGGTGCAGGTCTGCCGGACTGGCCGGAGTATACGGCGGAAAACCGCGAGGTATTGATCCTGGACACGGAACCACGGGTTGAGTCGGATCTCTTGCAAGCAGAACGGGAGCGCTGGGGTGACACCGAGGAGAAGTCCTCGGATTTTTATCTGTAGCGCTGTCGTCCCGAAGAATGGAGCAATGCGAGAACCAGCGGGTTTGGTGCACTACTACCCTTGAGGCTGTGCTTTTACGCGCTATAGATCGTTTTAGTCTCTTCCAGACAGCGTGTTTTGGATGCCCTCACCGTCGTCCTGAGGAACGAAAGTGACGCGAGTACCTCCGGGTTTCTGGTCACTGCCGCCATTGACACCGTGGATCCATGCGATGGAGATCCTTCAGGCTGCGGCTTCAGGATGACAGTAGTAAAGTGCCGGAGCAGGTTGGGCAAGTAAGTTCAGTAAGACTGAGCGGAGCGACATCATGAAGATCAGGACACTCATCACGTCACATCTGGTGATCGGTGCATTTGGGTCGTCATTGGCTACGGTCTGGCTGACATGCGTGATCAACGTTCAGCGGATACGCCGGTTGTCCCCAATGAACCTGCTGACACCGCACCCACGAACGAAGCGCTAACGAGGGCGTTGGACGAAGTCGATGTATTGCGGACAGAACTGGCAGGGACGTTGCTGGTACGAGAGGAACTTCCGGATATTGTGGCGTCAGAACCAACGATGGACTGGGACGAAGATCCCCAGACCATTGACGAGAAGGTGGCAGCGTATATAAAGCTGAGCTAGGACCCTGATGTTCGACGAGCGATCATTGAGGAATCGCTCAAGGTCATGGAAGCCGCCGAAGCTAAAAGTTCGCAAAGGGGATGTACGCGTCCAGGCAGCCCCTCGATGACTGCACCAAAGAGGCGCTGCTGCTGATCATGGATGGGGAAACGACCACCATCGGGGCGCCCGAACCCTGCTATGGTCAGGACATGTCAGTCATGCTGGAAATGCAGAAGGACGCACTTCGGTCACTGACTGCCAGGGACGAGAGAGTGCTGGAACGTGCTACGTCGTATCTGGATGCCAGTCAGTACGAAATTCTTGACGACAACCTGAAGGTCAGGCGAGAACAGATCAGAATGAGCACCCGGTACCTTGAATCGCAGCTACAACAGCAGGCGCAATCAGAACAGGCCGCTACACAGGACTGACGATACCGTCGATCAAGTCTCCGTGCTATGTTGCTGCGTCCTTGGCTAATGAAGGTGGCAGCTGGTGTTTCGAGTTTTCACATTACTGACGTTTGTAGTCGGAAACCTATGGCCCGCCTTGGCGGTCGCTGACCTGGCGCAGGGCGTCTCGGCCGGTGAGATTACAGAATCATCGGCAGTCATCTGGTCCCGCTATCACAAGGCGGCGACTATGCATGTGTCCTACACCCCTGCTGCAGGCGTGGCTGCAGTTCTCGAAGCGCGCACCAGGAATGCTGAGGACAATGACTTTACAGCCCAGGTGACCCTCACAGATCTGAAACCGGACACGCAGTACCGTTATGAGGTGTCATTCAAGTCCAGGGGCAAACGATCCAACACAGTCGCAGGTTTGTTTCGCACGGCACCAGTAGCCGATGCGGATCAAGACGTCACATTGATATTTAGTGGCGACCTCGCGGGTCAGCGGTATTGCAGACGCCCCGATGTGGGCTACCGGATTTTCGCACCGATGACGCGCGTACAAGCCGATTTTTTCGTGGCCAACGGGGACATGATCTATGCGGATAACGACTGCCCGGAGACCGGTATTGAACCGGGATGGAAAAATATCCCGGCGGACTTTCCTGGTGTAGGTAACCCATCAGTCGATTGGATGGATTCAGTCGTTGTGGCTGAGGTCTTCAATGCGCACTGGCGTTACAACCGGGAAGACGAACACTTCCAGGCCTTTCTTGCGACCACGCCTGTTTATGTACAGTGGGATGACCACGAAGTAATTAACGACTTCGGCGCACCATGGGCATCGTATCCACCACAGCCTGAGCGATCAGGGTTTGCAAACGTCGTCGCGGCAGGCAGGAAATCCCTTTTCGACTACCATCCCATGACCCGGCATCCGACTGAGCCGGATCGTATCTATCGATCCTTTCGTTGGGGCCAGCATGTGGAGCTGTTTATCCTGGACGCAAGATCGTATCGATCGTTGAACAGGGATTCGGACATGGATGGCAAGACGATGCTGGGTGCCCGGCAGCTCGCATGGATCAAGGAATCACTGGTGGCTTCCGATGCCACCTGGAAGATCGTCAGTTCTGATGTCCCACTATCGGTACCGACGGGCAGTCAGGCGGATCTATTTGGTCACGATGCCTTTGCGGGCAGTGAAACGGTCCCGGGCTTCGAAAGCGAGTTGGCAGGTCTGCTACAGACGCTGGACGCGGCGAACGTGAATAACATCGTGTTTATCGCAACCGACGTACACTCCGCGGCGCAATTGCGGTACGACGGGGATTACGATGGCGATGGTGACAAGTTGTCTTTCCATGAACTGATCGCGGGACCATTGAGTGCCATCAAAGGTCCAGGGATACGCATTGATCCAACGTTTGGTCCCACGAAGCTCTATGGCGAAGGCAGCTTCTTCAACTTTGCGATGGTTCGGATTGAGGCGGGTGCCAACGCGCGGTTGCGCGCTGATGTACGTGATGAAATGGGGACGATCCGGCCTGGTTCCGAGCTTGTGCTTGAACCCCATTAGGAGGACGAAATTGGAGCAATCGGGGTCAGAGTAAAAATACGATGCAGCCAACTCTCGTGATCGACACACCTGAGGTAATTTTACTTTGACCCTAACTCGTCACGTTGCGCCGCGATCCGGGCCAGCGTTTCTTCATAATCACCAACGATGCGCAGCACAATGTGCTGTGCACCTTGCTGCACAAAGCCGCGAACAAAGGCCAATATCTGGGGCAGGGGTCCGCCGCAACACGCCTGCACTTTTCTCATCGCTGCGGCGGGTAATGAGTAGTACCGTTCCAGGTAGTTGTCGATGGCTTGCTCTGCGGCAACGACATCCTCCATGACCGCGACCGTCAGGTAGACTGCGGTGGTCATATTGTCCCGCGAACGTCCTGCTTGTTCGAGCGCCTGAAGATAGGTGTCACGTCGTTAACCAAATTTCTCTGCATTCGGACCCAGCGGCATCTAGCCGTCGAAGGTTCTGGCGGCGCGTTCGATACCGGTGGGTACACCGGTTCCTAACCAGATGCGTGGACCGCCCGGACGATACGGTGTTAGGGCGAGCTGACCCTCAACCTGCCAACGCCGGTCCCAGCTGACAGACTCACCGGACCATAACACCTGCCACAGTCGGAAGGATTCCATGAGCGTGCCAATACTTTTCTCGCAGGGCACGCATGCGGCTGTAAACTCGCTGCGGATGGCAGGATTGTCAGCGGCGATTCCAACCCCTGCGATGAAGCGCCCCTCGCTGATCTGGTCAAGCGTGGCGAGTTGTTGTGCGAGGACGACCGGATTACGAAGTACGGTAACAAGACCGCGGTGCCCAGTTCAATATGATTGATAGCGCCTGCTACAGCGGAAAGCAGCGTCAGGGGGTCGTGCCTTGGTCGAGCCAGCAGTGAACGCCTGTCCACACCTAGTCGTACCCCAGGCCGATGGCCATCCTAGCGGCATCCAGCAGCGCTGCGCCGGATGGCTGACCGTTCATGATGTTCTCACGGGTGGGCAGCAGTTATCCGAGGCGTAGTGGCATCACCGGCTCCTTGTTCTATTTGGTCTTGTTTGCGTGTGGCGACCAGTAGTTCTGTTTGTCTGACTTGAACTGATATCGCCGGCGAGGATGCGGCAGGGGATCCTGCACGCGCAGTGTCCAACCCAGCAGCTTGCCCAGCATCATCGATTGTACCTCGGCGTGCTCCGGGTGATCGAACAGGTTGTTCAGCTCAACGGGGTCGTCAGGCAGATTGTAGAGTTGCCCCCGCTCCTGCATATCGTAGATCAGTTTCCAGTCGCCGCAGCGCAGGGCGCGCATGGTGCCACTCTGTGAGACGCCGTTCAGCTCATCAAAACCGATGTACTCGGAAAGCCCATCGGCATTGCGGTCGTAGTTGTCTTCGGCGGTGTAATGCAGTCCTCCGAAACCATGCTCCATATACACGCTGTCAAATTCGTCTTCTGGATAGTCCTGCCCGGTCAGCATTGACCAAAGGCTGCGGCCCTGGACACCTCTGGGTACATCCACACCCATCGCCTCGCAGATTGTCGGCATGACATCGGCCGTCGAAACGTGGGCGGCGTGCGGCGAATCCGACGCCACCACACCCGGGCCAACCACCTGGAAAGGGATACGCGCGATCACCTCGGGTAATTCCGCGCCTTTGCGCACCAGACCATATTCGCCGACGTAGTCACCATGATCAGACAGGAAGAACACGATCGTCTTGTCTCGCAGGTTGTTGGCGTCAAGGTAATCGAAGAAGCGGCTGACCTGGTCGTCAATCAAACGCAGCATACCCAGGTAGTTGGAGCGTGCCCGAACGAGTTGTTCGTCATAGTCCGGGAAGGCTGTTTCGCCGAGCTCACGAAGAAACTGATACTTGTAACCCTTTGCCGCCAGCGAGGATGCATCGGATTGGGTGAGTGGCAACGTTTCCGGTGGGAACATCGAGAAATAGGGTTCCGGTGCTTGGTAAGGGTTGTGTGGTTCCGGGAACGAGAGCCAGAGGAAGAAGGGTTGCTCACCCTGATCCTCATCGATCCACCGTGTGGCGTCGGTGACGGCACGATAGGGGCACTGGACCTCGACACCAAAGGGTGCCGGTGTGGCGCCCGCACTCATCCGCAGGCTTGCGAGGTACGCATCAAACGCAATCTCGTCCTCGGTACGCTGATCGCCACCGCCGCCGTGATGCCCCAGATTGAACATGTGGTCCATTCTGTCAGCTTTCACGTGCGAGTGATTCTTGCCGCAGAGCGCTAATCGATATCCCTGCGCTCGCATCAGATCAAAGAGGTCGGTCTCGTAGTACGCGTCTTCGCCGTTGTGATTCGTGCGCGCGCGTGTTGCGCTGGGATACCGGCCCGTCAGCAGGCTGACCCGAGCCGGTAGACACACGGGCATTGTCGTGTAGGCACGATCAAACCAGGTGCCTTTTTTCGCGAGCGCATCCAGGAAAGGTGTGGTGTCGAGTGGAAAGCCCTCTCGACTAGAGACATCCGCCCGTTGCTGGTCGGTCATGATGATGACGATATTCGCTTGTTGGGTCATGGTTTGGCGCGTTGCGATGAGGCAGAAAATGAACCACCAAAATACCAGATTCGCAGTCAGTCGGGGCGAGGATTTCGCTCCATTGGACGTAAGGCTGGTTGCTTTCAATCGCAAGGCCGCGCTCGATAAATTCGTTTGCTTCAATGATTTCACCGTCAATGATGGCAGCGAAGGCTTGGGCGATCGCTGATTTCGCGCTCATCGAATTCCGGCGATAGGCGTGGACCAGATGGACCTTGGCTTCAGCGGCCCGTCCTTGCATCATGAGGCTGTCCCCTATTCAAACAACAGGCGGCCGTCGTTGGGGGTCAGTTCAAGCGCCCGCAGATAGTAGGGTTCGGACTCGGCCCATTTCGCCACGCCGCAATCGGAGAAATAAGCTGCCATCGCGAGGTTCGATAGCTAGGAGTCCGTGTCGAGTCGCTGTTCTGTCTCAGCGGCAACGCGGGCATCCCCGATCTGGTCCGGCGAATCGGAACTCCAGAAGACGGCCTGAGCTAGGTTGTAGGCCATACCAGGCCAGGCATCGGCGAACTCCGGGTCGAATGACGATGGCTTCGCGGAACTTACGAATGCTCAGAGCCATGTCGTCCCTATTCACCCTGCTACCGAGTTCCCGCGCCTCTAGGAACAACTCGTAGGCGGCAATGTTGCGTGTTGGCTGATTTGCGGCGTCGCCTTTGAACTTTACCTTCAATGCCTCTGCAACCTGACTCGCGACTTCGTCTTGAACAGCGAAAATGTCGTCCAGTTCGCGGTCAAAATTGTTCGACCACATATGAGCATCGTTCGCCGCTTCGATGAGTTGCACGGTGATCCGAACGCGGTCACCGACACGTCGTACACTGCCTTCCATAATGAAATCGACGTTGAGTTCACTGGCAATCTGACCAATGGGTGGCTTGTTATCCGCGTAACTTAATGTGCTTGTTCGTGACGTAACGATAAGGTCCGGGATCTGCGATAGGTGATTCAGGGTCTTCATGAATGCTAGCGGCAAACCACTCGTTCTCGGAAGAGCTGCTGAGATTGTCAAAAGGCAGAACCGCAATAGAAGGTGAGTCAGCGACGGACACCTGCTCCTGTGCTGCAACTTCGGTAGTGACCTTTTCGAGGACGGGATTGTCGTCTGCAACAAACCATTGCAGGCACATGTAGCCGTCACCAATTGCGATGATGACAATAGCCACGTCGACCAGGCGAGTGGGTGAGAGTCTTGCCGTTTCCTCCTTGGTGAGGCCGGTAGTGATGTGTGGGCCTTCGGGTGTCAGGTCGATGACCCAGGCCAGCACAAGCATAATGGGAAACCCGATAGCGATGGCGACGAGCAGATACGAGATATCGGCATCGGACAAGCCGAATGCCGGCATCAGGATATCGGCTAGTTGCAGGATCACGAATGCACCGGCTGCATAGAGACCTGATACGCGGATCACGTTGCGGCGTCTTGCTTCAGCAATCAGTCGATTGAAGAAACCACGTTCAGTCTCATCACTCATGGCGAGTGATGGTACCGGAAACCGATGCGCATCGTGCAGTGTAATACGGACACAATTATGAGGACTAAACCTGAACAGGATAGTGTTGAGCGTGGGCTCATATCCACGTAGGCTCGATCGACACGCGTTTGCGACTCAGTGGAGTACGACAGCGCTCTCACACGAGACAAGGGTTTCCCATGGAAGAACATCTGCTGCACCCGGACAGACACATCGCTGTCGAGCGTGCCTTCAACATCCGGGATATCGGGGGATACCCCGCGGCGGATGGCAAGGTGACCCAATGGAATCGATTCCTGAGGTCAGACAACCTGCATGCGCTCCACGAAGCGGACATGCAGGTGCTCCTCGACTATGGGGTTCGCCTGGTCGTGGACCTGCGATTACCCAGGGAACTGGTGTCGACGCCTAACGTGTTCAGTGGTTCGGCGTCTGTGGACTATCGACACCATTCATTTATTGACGAGGCGGCCCTCAAGAAGATTGAGGAGACGCCTGTTCAGAATCGAACCCACATGCGGGCGGATAAAGGCTATCGCCTGTGGCTGGACGAATGTCAGCCCTCCGTCAAGGACATCCTGATGTCGCTGTCTGAGCCGGACGATGGTGTTGCGCTCTATCATTGCGCCGGGGGCAAGGATCGCACCGGGCTCGTGACCGCCTTGCTGCTGGGGCTGGTAGGTGTTGATGAAGCACTGATTGCTGCTGACTACGCATTAACGGCGCGCTTCAATATCCGATCCACACTCAAGCCGCCGGAGCCGGATATCAAGGATTGGCAGGACTACGAGGCAGCGTATTGCCCACCCGCAGTCATGCATGAGTCGCTTGATCATCTGAAGCAAAACTACGGTGGTATCACAGACTATGTGCGGCACATCGGTGTTAGCGATGTGAAAATTGAGCGATTGCGGAGCCGATTGGTGGCATAGTCAGGGATTAAAGAGGTGCTTCCCAAAGGGGGACAAGAGGATGGCCAGAAATCTCGTTCGAGTGATCACTTTGATATTAGCGTGACGGCAAGGCAGTGGTGTTGTTCCGCGACAGTGGCAAGCTGGTCTGGCAATTCGATACGGTACGGGCAT
>MDTB01202643.1_pt1 | contig 30718 bp, 23 predicted proteins | sample 811161 | NCBI WGS metagenome assembly MDTB01 (sample SAMN05326650, study PRJNA326480) | marine metagenome | isolation source: seawater | place: Mediterranean Sea | collected 2009 | reverse complement strand
GCTGTTGTGGAATTCCCACCTGTTACATTTATAGTACTATCATTTACTTGCACACCATTTACTGTTACCGCACTAATGCTATTAACAGATGTGGTCACCCCTCCACTAAAGTTATTAACATTGTTTGTTCCCACATCACCACTACTGGTTATATTAATTGCAAAACCATTGTGCGATGCGTCTCTAGTGGAAGCAGTAATAGTAACAGTGCTTCCGCTTGAGGAAGCAGAATAATTTGGACTTGAAGAAGAAGAGTTTATGGCATTTGCAATTGCGGTTGCAGTGGTCTGATTATCTCCTGTGTGGTTTATATTACCTGAGTTAATCTGCGCCCCATTAACTGTAATCGAGCTGATTTTATTGTTTACTCCTGACGTACCTGCGCTGACGTCGAAGCTGCCAGATGAATAAGCTCCATTAGTTGCCCCGGTAATTGATAAATTAGCTGATGCATTTAAGCCATCAGTGGCTCCGGTGAGTAATAAATTAGCTGATGCATTTGAACCATCAGTTGCGCCGTTAATACTTAGAACTGCGTATGCATTATACCCATCAGTTGCGCCTGTGATGTTGACAGTTCCTGACGCATGCGCACCACCTGTTCCGCCAGTAATTTCAAATGAACCTACCGCAGGCGTGTATTCTGAATCACCGCTTCTAGTCAGAAATGTTCCGTTTGACGACTTAACAGCTAAAGCTCTCATCTTTTGCAACATTTCTTCACTTGCTGCGAGGACTTGATCAGCTCTGCTTGCAAGTAGGACGCCATCTCTGATTTGTGCAAGCGTTGTTTTGTATGCGTTAGATTGGACAATAAACTTATTTGCTTTGGCTTCTCCTTCGATAAAGTCTCCAGTACGATTGAAACGAACCCCTGAGGCAATTGACGCAACTTCGGTTTCAATATTCTTCGAGTATTTTGATAAGTTGTCTCCAGCAATTAAACTGGAAACATTTGTATTTATTCCAAAGCTCATTGTTCACCTGTAGATTAAGTTTTTTAATTGTATTTTTGACCAAAAGTGCTTCTGTTGATAAAACGCTTTATTTTCTGCGTTTGCCGGCAAGTCACCTTTGAATTTGAGGCTATTCTCGTTCGCAGTAGGAAAAATGACTTTTCGACTTCTCGTCCGTACACTTTTCATGGTTGGATCTCCTGTAGAATTATCTCACAACTTAAGTGAACGACATCATCAGGAAATGTTTAGTGTAATGCAGGTTTGTTGGTGTAAGTTGTCTCGCAACCTTATATTTTGAGTTATAAAGTTTAAGGGCTTAATTGGGTTCAATACTCTCTTTTGTTAAAAAAAAGATTTTTTTACGGCTTTTAGCAAATAGAGAATTTAGAATATTTTTGATTTTCACGGATAATTAAAAAGTTCATTGACTTATATTAACACTATGGCAATTTTTCGGTCGAACTTTCTATATTTTCTTCATCTCTCAACCGATGCAAATGCGCAATGAAGTACCTCGTATGTGCGTCATCAACAGTTTTTTGTGACCACTTTTTCCAGGCTTGCCTTGAGCTTTCATAGTCTGGAAAAATTCCTACAATTTGAATTTTGTCGACGTCTTTAAATTTAGTTCCTTTTGGATCTATTAGTTCGCCACCAAACACGAGGTGGAGGCCTTTAGACATATTATTCCTCCTTAAAATGACAAGAATACTTGTATAATGATTTGAATATCCACCTATTAAATTTTTTGAGCTAGGACAACAAAAAAATTAATAGATTTGTTAAAAATCTGCGTTTCCTTCAAGTGGCATAAATTTTGAGATTAATCTGTCTGATTGGATTGTCACCGAGAGTAGGGCGAAGCCTCTATTAAACCCTCAGCGAGCAAGTCATCACAGAGAAGGATGCTGAAGCTATCTGCTTCTTCAATTGGAAAGAAATGTGTGGTGTTTGCTATAGTTCTCCACCTAGTCCTAATTTTTGTTCTTGTGAATGCTCGCTTACCAAATGTGGGAGAGTTCTTTTCAGCGAGATACAAAAAAAATGGTATTCTAAGTTTCATAATATCTTTCAAAATAAAAGTGCGTTCCCCCTGCTTGAAAATTTCCGCTTCAGTTGTTGGATCACATGTGAGTTCTACTTTGGTTCCGACTCTTCGCGTGCCAGCTTCGATATACTTTTCAATGCTGCTCATATCCCAGTCTTTAAAAAATGCTTTTTTGCTATAAGAGTCCAGTAGTTCATTTGCATTATCCCATATTTTTTTTCGCCTGAGAGCATTATCAGCCAAGTATAAATTCTTTACTTTTTGTGTATGAAGTACTCTTCCAAGGTTGCTTAAAAAAGAGTAAAATGGAGTAAAAATAAGTGGGTCTGCCAAAACAATAGTAGATACAACTTCGTTCACTTGATTAGCAGCTAAAATACTAATTGAGCCGCCAAATGAGTGCCCACCCGCTATTATAGGTGATTGATGAAGTTTGCTAAGTTTGGTAAACAGAAGTGAAAGATCTTTAGCATAAACTAATGAGAAAAGCTTCTTGGAAATTTGTGCAGAGGCTGTTGTTTGCCCGTGGCCTCGCGCATCCCAAGCATAAACATGGCAGTATTTTGAGAGCCCTTTTAAAAATTTGTGGTAAGACAATCCGTTAAAACCATTCGCATGAGCCCAATGAATAACTGGACTTTTTTTGTTTGGGCCTGGGATATTCCAAACAACGAAGTGTTCGTTATCGAGATTGAAATCTATGCGCTTAATTATTGGACTCCACAATTTTCAAGTAATAATCTTCCTATAGTCAATAAGGTAGGTTTTACAGTGTTTGTTTCGTTTGCTTAGCTTTTTTTTTGTCGTGATTAATCTCATCCAAAACAAAATCTCTAAAGGCATTAACGCGCTTAGAGTTTCTAAGTTCTTCCGGATATGCCAAGAAAACAGGAACAGGATCAGACTCTAAAGTCGGTAAAATTGAAACGAGATCGGGTAGGTCCCCGACGATATAACTTGGTAAAGCGCCAATTCCAAAACCATGTAAAACTGCTTGGAGAATTCCAAAGTAATTGTTTACCAGCATTACAGAAGAATTATTTGAGCTAACAAAGGGCTCTATCCAGCGCGCTCCGGCGCTAACCTGAGGAGATTCAGGGCTGTGGCAAATCAGACGGTGATTTGACAACGCTTCAGCAGAGCTTGGAGCACCATTACTAACGATATACTCTTTGTGGGCAAAAAACTTAATGTTAATCTCCATTAATCTTCGCCGTATTAGGTCTGCTTGACTAGGCTCTTTCATTCGAATTGCGACATCAGCCGCTCTCATTGGCAGGTCGAGAACTCTTTCTTCTAGCATCAGATTTATTTGCAGGTTGGGATATTTTTCGTATAGCCTTCCCATCCGGGGTGCAAGCCAAAGGGTACCAAATCCGGTTGTTGTTGTAACTCTAAGTTCTCCAAAAACTTCATCTTTGCTATCTTTTATTCTTGCGGAAGCTGCATTAAGTCTTTTTGAAATTTGCTTTGTCGCTTCAAACAAAAGCTCTCCCTGCTCGGTTAGTATTAGCCCTCTTGCATGCCTATGAAACAGCGTCACACTTAATGACTGTTCGAGAGCTCTGATCTGTCTACTCACAGCTGACTGTGAAAGACGTATGTTATCTCCCGCATGCGTGAGGCTTCCAGCATCTGCAACTGCATGGAAAATTCGCAACTTGTCCCAATCCATCAGATACACCACAAATAAAAGATAACTCGAGTTGACAACTCCGATTAGCTACACTGAACACAGCTTAGGTTAATTAGCAATAAGAATTTTGTAATTTTTTTTCTGTGTTAATAATCAGCGTGCATTTTCGATTTCAAATAGAACAATCAGAAAATAGTGCATCTAGTCAAAAATAGTTTTGTTTCTCAAATTTTATTTATTGTCTTACTTTTTTGCATTTTTTACATTATTGTCTAATAAAATTTTAATCTTATTTATGGAAATTTAAATGTTAAAATCGGTTTCTTTGGCTGATAGGTATGATTTGCGAGAAGAAAAAGTACTTTTGTCTGGAAGTCAAGCTTTGGTACGTGCAACCTTGATACAGGCTAAGAGGGATAAAAAGGAGAATGTGGATACGGCGGGTTTCGTATCAGGTTACAGAGGATCTCCTCTTGGAGCTGTTGACCAACAGTTTAATCTTGCAAAAAAAGTATTGGGTGACAGTAATATCATATTTAAAGAGGGATTAAACGAGGACATTGCTGCGACATCAATTTGGGGAACTCAGCAAGTAAATTTGAGAGGAGATGGTAGAACTGACGGGGTGTTTGCTCTTTGGTATGGAAAAGGTCCTGGAGTAGATAGGTCAGGAGACGTACTTAGGCATGCTAATTTAGCTGGGACCTCTCCTCATGGGGGGGTAATCCTTGCTATGGGTGATGATCATACAGGAGAGAGTTCGACAACGTTGCACCAGTCTGAATTCGCATTGATGGATGCTTCTATACCGATTTTATCTCCTGCAGGAGTGCAAGAGATAATTGATTATAGCATTGTGGGATGGTCCTTGAGCAGATTTGCAAGCGTTTGGGTAGGAATAAAGTGCGTGAAAGATACCGTTGAGGTCACAGAAGTAGTTGACGGAAGTCCCAACAGAGTGAAACTCACATTTCCTAATATTGACGACAGTGACAAAATACATATTTCAAGTAAAGACACTCCAGTCCTTCAGGAAGAGAAATTACATGCCTTGAAGCTTCCAGCAGTGCATAAGTTTTCAAAAATTAATAATATAGATAGAATTGATTTTAAAAAGTCTTCTTCTAAAATCGGCATTGTTTCGGCCGGAAAGAGTTGGCTTGATACATTACAAGCTCTTGAGTTGCTCGGTATTGATCGAGACTTTGCGCTAAAAATTGGGTTGTCGACATACAAGATTGGGTTGGTGTGGCCTGTAGAACCAGAAAATTTGAAAGATTGGGCTTCGGGTTTAAATCTAATAATCGTCGTGGAAGAAAAGAGAAAGTTGATAGAAGGCCAAATCAAGCAAATTTTATTCAATGAAGATTCTAGGCCAACTGTAATTGGTGGTTTTGACGAATTCGGTAAAGAAATTCTTCGTTCGCACTACTCGTTGGATCCTCTAATCATTGCTCTTGCCTTGGGAGAAAGAATTTCTTCAGAGACTGGTAATAAAAAAATTCAAGCGAAGGTACTTTCGCTGAAAGAGTTAATGACCAACCCTAGTAACTCACCAGTGTCAAGTAAGCTTCCATATTTTTGTGCAGGCTGTCCCCATAATCGTTCAACTGTACTTCCTGAGGGATCTAGAGCTTACGCTGGTATTGGCTGTCATTATATGGTTCAATGGATGGATAGAGAAACTGAAGGTTTTACACATATGGGGGGTGAGGGTGCAAACTGGATCGGGGAAGCGCCATTCTCTCTTCGTAACCATATCTTCCAAAACATTGGGGACGGGACATATAATCATTCTGGTCTTATGTCTATTAGAGCGGCAGTAGCGAGCGGGGTCAATATGACCTATAAAATCTTGTTTAACGATGCCGTTGCTTTGACCGGTGGACAATCTAATGATGGGTCACTTTCCGCTAAAGATATTGTCCAAGAGTTAAATGCATTTGGAGTAAAAAAAATTTGGGTAGTCTATGACGAGAAAGAACAGATTGATTTGAAAGCCTATAGAAGCTTGGCGAATGTCGCCCCGCGTAGTGATCTGCTGAAGGTTCAAGAAAATTTAATTAGAATAAAAGGTATTACAGCAATAGTTTATATCCAGACTTGTGCAGCAGAAAAAAGAAGACGACAAAAGCGTGGTAAATATAAAAATATTGATAAAAGAGTATTTATTAATCCTGAGGTGTGTGAAGGCTGCGGTGATTGTGGAGTGCAGTCAAATTGCGTGGCTGTTTTGCCAAAAGAAACAGTCTTGGGGCGTAAAAGAGTAATTGATCAGTCAGCATGTAACAAAGATTTGTCTTGCTTAGACGGCTTTTGTCCGAGTTTTATAACAATTGAGGGAGCAAAACCAAAACAAAATAGTGGACTTGTACAATTTTCCAACGTCCCTTTCCCTGAAATCCCACGCATACGAGGCAATTTCAATATAGTAATAACTGGTGTAGGTGGAACAGGTGTTGTTACTGTCGGAGCGCTTATCGCCATGGCATCACACTTGGAAAATCTAGGGGTCGGAGTTATGGAGATGGCCGGTTTGGCTCAGAAAGGTGGCGCCGTTCATATTCATTGTAGAATAGCCCAAAAGCAAGCTGATATTAAAGCTATCAGAGTGTGTGCTGGTGATACAGATACACTTATTGGAGGTGAGCTAATGGTATCTGCAGGCGAAAATACATTAAATTTGCTCAGAAAGGAAAAAACAAAGGCTGTGTGTAACAGTTTTGAGGCAAACTCAGGTCAATTCACTCGAGATAAAACGTTTTCTCTTCCGAGGGGAAGTATGCGTGAGGCGCTTTCTAACAAAGTAGGCAAGAAGTCCATAAAGTTCGTTGATGCTCAAGGAATAGCAAAGAAATATTTAGGGGACGGTATTTACGCAAATCTTCTCTTATTTGGGTATGCTTGGCAAAGTGGGTTGGTGCCTCTATCATTTGAATCAATTGAGGAAGCCATTAAACTTAATAATGTAAATGTTGAAAAGAATATTTATGCTTTTAATCTGGGTAGATCTGTGTCTGCCAATCCTAACGAGTTCAGCCCCGAGTCATACCCAGGAAAAAACAAATTGTTAAATAATACTTATAGGACAGTAATAATTGATCGCAAGGAAAGGTTGGTAAAATATCAAAATGAGGATCTTTCAAAAAAGTATGAGGAACTTGTATTACGTGCTGCCAACAAAAACGAAGATTTTGGGATGGCAGTTGCAAAAGGATATTACAAAGTTCTAGCGTATAAGGATGAGTATGAGGTGGCAAGACTACATGTAGAAAACACTCGAAAGTTGCTAAGTTTGGAGTTTGACTCGATTAAAAACTTTAATTTTCATTTTGCTTCACCAATGCTAAAAAAATCGCCAAAATATAGTAGGTTAAAAAAGTCAGCATATGGGTCGTGGTTTATTAATGTTTTAATAATTCTTGCAAAGCTAAAATTTCTAAGGGGCTCGATATTCGATATTTTTAGTTATTCGGCTGAAAGGCGAGAAGAAATGGGTCTAATTAAAGAATATGAAAAAGATCTTGAATATTTAATCTTGCATTATGATAGAGAGGTTCATGATCTCGCAGTAAACAGAGCTCTATTACCTCTTGAAATATTGGGATTCGGACCGGTCAAAAGTAAAAATGTACAAAAGGCGACTTTGCAGCGTATGGAATTAATGTTGACTTTTGAAAAAAAGAAACAAATAGAAAGTCAAGCGGTTTAGATCAATCTAAGTTCTACAATTACAGGTGTCGATTTGTGATTGCCTGCATATGTTTTAGGTAAGAAGTTTCCAATGATTTCAGCAGCAGGCTTATTTGACTCGTCAATATTAACCTCACTCTTTATCGCTTTTTTTGGCGGTATTTTGAGCTTTTTGTCCCCATGTGTCCTGCCAATCATCCCTCCATATATTGCTTTTATGGCTGGCACTGTACTAGGTGAAAAAAAGACCGTTGATACCAACGGAACAGGAAAAATGTTGTTTATATCTCTCGCCTTTGTCGGAGGTCTCTCAACTGTTTTCCTGATTCTTGGTGCAGCAGCAGCATCTCTTGGTTCAGTATTTTTACAGTATAAAAATGAGCTGGGTTATTTATCGGGAGTAATTGTTGTGACCTTTGGGTTACATTTCTTAGGTATATTAAAGTTGTCATTTCTGAACAAAGAGATCCGATTTGATATTAAGCCTAAATTTACAAAGATACTTGCGCCTTATTTCCTAGGTTTGGCCTTTGCATTTGGCTGGAGTCCCTGTATAGGACCTATTTTAGGAACCATTTTGGCATTATCAGCACAAGAGTCTTCTATTTTTCGTGGGAGCTCTCTATTAATTCTTTACGCCCTTGGTCTCGGGATACCTTTCATTTTAGTTGCTCTCTTCATGGAAAAGTCGGTGAAAATAGTATCTTTAATAAAACCCTATATGGGTTTAATTGAAAAATTTATGGGAGGATTTTTGATTTTCGTTGGTTTCATGCTTTTGACTGGTAGTTTTACTAGTTTCTCATTTTGGCTTATTGAAATTTTTCCATTTTTAGTAGTTTTAGGTTGAGACAAGAAGTATTTTAATCCGATGATTTTTTTTGGCAATTTTTAAAGCAAAATAATCGAATTTCTGAAGCCAAGCTCACGTCTGAATGTCTGAGTAAATCTATTTCAGTTGCAAGCGCATTTACAGAAGTTCTGTTTTGCTCTGCTAGTTTTTTGAAATACTCCCAAAAATCATCTTCTAACGAAACTGAAGTTTTATGTCGATTTATAGTTAAAGAACGCTTATTCTTTTTCATCTGTAAAAAACTAAGGTCAATTGTTGCCACTTTGAGGATCTTTGGGCGAAAGCATTTGACCGGGTCGAACTATTGCATCAAAAGTCTTTTCATCGACAAAACCCAATTTTATTGCTTCAGTCTTTAATGTTGTTCCATTCTTGTGAGCATTTTTTGCAACTATTGCAGCATTGTCATAGCCGATTTCAGGTGTCAATGCAGTAACCAGCATAAGGCTTTCATTCATTATGTTCTCAATTTTGGCCGTATTAGCCTTCAAGCCAGTTATACAATTAGTTTGGAACGCTGCTACGCCATCCCCAATTAGTTGCATTGATTGTAAGACATTATAAGCTATCATTGGTTTGAAGACATTAAGTTCAAAATGACCTTGGCTACCGGCAAAACCCACAGCTGCGTCGTTTCCTAGAATATGAGCGCAGATCATTGTTAGAGCCTCAACTTGGGTAGGGTTGACTTTTCCAGGCATTATAGAACTACCCGGTTCATTTTCTGGTAAAAGTAATTCACCGAGTCCACATCTTGGACCAGATCCTAAAAACCTAAGATCATTAGCAATTTTAAACAAACTGCTGGCCATAGTCTTCAAAGATCCAGACATTTCGACAATAGCATCATGTGCCGCAAGAGCTTCAAATTTGTTTGGTGCGGTCTTAAACGGAAGGTTGGTATAAGAACTTATTTCTTGAGCTACAGCTCGATCAAAGCCTTTCGTTGAATTTAGACCTGTTCCTACAGCAGTACCGCCTTGGGCCAAATAATAAATGTCGGTCAGAGCTAATTCTATTCGACGTATTCCTTGCTTTACTTGATGACAGTAACCGCTAAACTCTTGACCAAGAGTTATAGGAGTTGCGTCTTGTGTATGCGTCCGACCAATTTTGATGATATCTTTAAATTCTTCCTCCTTTTTTCTGAGACCAATGAGAAGTTTTTCAAGGCTCGGAAGAGTTATATTTTTTGCAGTCATTGCGATTGCAATGTGCATTGCTGTTGGAAAGGTATCATTAGAACTTTGACACATATTTACGTGGTCGTTTGGATGGATAGGCTTTTTTGAACCCATCACGCCACCGAGTATTTCGATTGCTCTATTAGAAATAACTTCATTCGCATTCATGTTAGTTTGGGTACCTGAACCGGTCTGCCATATCACTAGTGGGAAATGGTCGTTTAATTTTCCTTCTGCCACCTCTATTGCTGCTTCAACTAATGGATCTCCGACTTCTCTTAATAAATTCCCTTGCCGCATATTAACTTTTGCGGCTGCCAATTTGATTACCCCAAGAGCTTTTATGATCGATTCTGGTTGCTTCTCCCATCCAATAGGAAAATTTTTGATAGATCTTTGTGTTTGTGCTCCCCAATACTTTCCCTGATCAACTTTAAGTGATCCAAAGCTATCAGTTTCCGTTCTAAAATCAGGCATTTTTTCTCCATTTAAAAATGAAATTTTCAATTCACTAACTAGTGGATTTCACATTTAACTCGAAAAATCACTTAGCTACAATGTACATCACTCAGGTTTTACGAAAAGTGTCGAGACTTACAACGTCGCCACCCTTCTTTACAGTGTCCTTAGATTTCTTCTTTACCGCCGGTTCTTGTTTGAGTGCAAATTTAGTTTCAGGCAATCTATCATTCTGTGGAAGTGTGTGGGGTGTATCATTCTTAGAATTATCAAAGGATAACCCAAACTCAACTGATGGATCCACGAAGCTTTTCAGAGAATTAAATGGAATACGCATTTTTTCAATTTGATTACTAAAGTTTAACGTTATTTCAAAAAATTCGTTTTTTACCAAAAGTTTTTCATACCAATGCTGTATCACAATTGTCATTTCAGTCGGATATTTTTGCAACAAATTTTCAGATATTTGTGTATCTGGGTTGGCAGTAGAAAATGTGATATAAAAGTGATGATTCCCATGAAGACCATGTTTGGAAACCTCTGATAGAACATCTGAAACTACTTTAAGAGAAGCAACTTTCATTTTCTCACTATAATTGATATTTTTATTCATTGAAGAACCTTGGTTTCTTTTTATAAAATTAAGTTTGTTCAAAATTCTGTGCAGGCTTCTGTTGCCAGGTGCCTACTAACCCCGCCAGCCCGTGCTAACGAACTGGAGTTAAGTATCGGATGAGTTGCTGCTTAAGCTGCAACTGCTACCGGAGCATAATTGTCGTTTGCAATTATACGATTTGTGCCGATAACGGTGGCCATCCCGCCGGGCAAAAGCTAACATCTTTTGACGTTCGTCGATCCTATTTCGGCCCCATGAGGTTTGGTGGAGCCGCCGGGTACCGCCCCCGGGTCCGATCCGTTTATTCCATGCGCGTTTATCACCATAGTCTTGTTACCAAGACAATTGCATTATTAATAATTAAGTTTATCTTTTCAAGTATAAAAATGTTACCAAGTTCCTGAATTACTCATTGACACCCATGGCTCAGCAGGTGCTTTGGGTGAACCTGATTGCAGCAATTCAATTGAGATATTATCTGGAGAACAAACAAAAGCCATATAGCCATCTCTTGGAGGACGATTTATTACTATGCCGTTATCTAAAAGTTTTCTACAAATTTTATAAATATCTTCGACCTCAAAACACAAATGGCCAAAGTTTCTTCCTGATGAATAGGAATCAGAATTATCCCAATTGAACGTAAGCTCAATCAAAGGAGATTGCTTTCCGTCTTCGGAACCAGCACTTGTATCATCATTTCCTGGAGCTCTTAAAAAAACTAATGTAAATTTTCCAGTCTCGTTGTCTACGCGACGAACCTCTTCTAAACCAAGAAGGTCGCAGTAAAATGCTTTGGAATTATTTATGTCTCTTACTCTAATCATTGTATGCCGATATTTTATCTTCATATTGTGCTATCCTTTTTGTATAGTTTTATGAGCGCTTTACGAATCTTTTTGTAACTTGAATGTGGAAATATATTATGACGTTAACGGATGAACAGAAAGCTGAAATTTCGCTGCAAAGAAGTCAAACTAAAAATACTATTAGAGCTACCGCCAAAGGTATTGAAAGCCATTTGTTTAAAGCTTACGAAATACTGGATCATGGCTTTGTGAGAGTCATAGATTATATGGGTGATGACACTGCCGTAGTTCAAGCAGCTCGAGTATCGTACGGGCAGGGAACTAAAAAATCACGGGACGACTCGGGTTTAATAAAATATTTGATGAAAAATTGGCATTCTACTCCATTTGAAATGTGTGAAATCAAGTTGCATGTAAAATTGCCAGTTTTTGTTGCGCGACAGTGGATTCGTCATCGAACCGCAAATGTTAATGAGTATTCTGCGAGGTATTCGATTCTCGATAAAGAGTTTTATATCCCTGAGCCGGATAAATTAGCTTCTCAGTCTGAGAGCAATGCACAAGGTCGAGGAAATGTCCTAACAAATGCTGAGGCGGAGTCAGTTTTAAAAATTTTGAAAAATGATAGTAATCGACTTTACGCTAATTATGAGGAAATGTTGTCTAAGGATGGAAAGCAGGGCTTGGCTCGGGAATTAGCTAGAATGAATCTGCCTATGAATATATATACGCAATGGTATTGGAAAACCAATTTGCATAATTTATTTCATTTTTTGCGTCTTCGTGCTGATACGCATGCACAATATGAAATTAGAGTATACGCAGATCTGATAATGAAAATTGTTGAGGATTGGGTGCCGATATCATTTGCTGCGTTTAAGGCATACCGTCTCGAGTCAGTACAATTATCGAGTCATGGTGTTGAATGTCTAAGGCGTATGTTAAAACAGGAAGAGGTAAGTCAAGAAAACTCAGGAATGAGCAAGGGTGAATGGTCGGAGTTCTGCGAAATTTTCAAAAAAAATTCTTGATTCAATTACATTATTTCAATAATTTCCTTGTTTCTATCGATGAGGAGATTATTTTTTTGCGTCGATACATTTCGTGGTTTTTCTCAACATTCTTAAGGTCATACTTGTAGTTTACCATCAAACCTACTGACTCTTTCAGTGATTTTTTACTATTGTTTGCAAGAAAGTTAATTCGGTCGACAGTAGCGCCGTTCCCTACATGAAACCGGGTAACTACGTCGTTTGCAAACCTGTCAGGTCTTTCAGAGATCAGTAAATATTGAGCTGCGTGTTTGAGTAGAGTATCTTTATTTCGGTTAATTTCAGTTGCATCGCTGCGGTCATTTAGACTAGCATAAAGTTTTTGATCTTTAGTTTTTAGCCAATTCATAAATCCTGGTATCGGAGATAGAGTCACAAACTTTGTAAGATTAGGGAAATCTTTTTTTAGCTCAGAAGCTACCCGTTTTATGAGAAAATTTCCAAATGAAATACCAGCAAGCCCAGGCTGACAATTAGAAATAGAGTAAAAAATAGCTGTAGAACTATTTTCCGGGTCAATTTCTACTCTGGGATCTTGAAGCACATCTGCAATTCTTCCTGGAGTAGTTTCCATTAAAGCAATTTCTACAAATATGAGTGGCTCCTCACGAATAGCTGGGTGAAAAAAAGCAAAGCATTTTCTATCTTTTGGAGCTAATCGTCTTCGAAGCTCTGACCATGATGATATTTCATGCACTGCCTCATATGCGATTATCTTTTCAAGAATATTCGCTGGTGTCGACCAGTCTATAGGTTTCAAAACTAAAAAGCCTGGGTTAAACCAGTTTCGGAATAGGTTTACAAGTCCAATGTCTAAACGCTTTAACTCTTTTCTTTCTCTTATATGCGTCAGAAGAGTTTCTCTCATTTTTACTAATTGAATCGTACCACTAGGCACGGCGTTTATACGTTTGAACAGTTCAACCCAGCCCGGCTCTGCATTTTCTAAAATCGTGGCTAGGTTTTTTGCAGAGGAGTTTTCCTGATATGTTATGATTGCAGCTGAAAGCTTGTCTGTTTTGATATCAAACTTTTTAAGTAAGTTTAGAAAAAATTTTTGTTGATTATCCGAGTTCAGTTTCCAAAATAGCTCCATTAAATTTTCTGAGTAAATAATCGATGATACCTCGCCATCAGTGCTTAATATAGAGTCTATGGTGTCCTCAATATTTTGCTTTGTTGGTGTCTGTAACTTTTGAATAAAATTGGGTAGATAATTTTGTTTTTCAAATATTGATGAGATTAGTTCTGCAAAATAGCTCATATTTGATTGCCTCATAGATTCAGTCATACAAAGACTTATATTGGTCTCTTAACTTATTTTTTTGTATTTTCCCCATTGTATTTTTTGGTAAATAATTAACTTCTATTATTTTTTGTGGGACTTTAAAACTTGCGAGTTCTTTTTTTAAAAGAGAACGAATTTTTTCATGATCAAACCTCGTTTCATTCGATGTTGTAACAATTGCAGTGACGCCTTCTCCGTAATCGAAATGAGGTAAACCTATTACAGCGGATTCTAATACACCGGGCAGTGCATCAATAACTTTTTCTACTTCAGCTGGGTAGACATTTAATCCTCCCGATATAATTAAATCTTTTTCGCGGCCTGAAATATTTAAATACCCCTGACTATCTAAAAAACCGAGATCACCTGTGATAAAAAATCCGTCATGGGTAAAGTCCTGTTTTGATTTTTGAGGTTGCCTCCAATATTGTTTGAAAACATTTGGCCCCGCCACTTCAATAGAACCAGTTTCTTGTTGGCCCAAGAGTTCTCTAGTTTCTTTATTTACTATTCGAAGTTTTACACGTGGAAGAGGTAGTCCTACGGTACCAGCTTTTCTAGTTCCTTCATATGGGTTTGAGGTTAGCATATTTGTTTCAGTCATTCCGTAACGTTCAAGAATTGAGAAACCAGTAACTGCTTTGAATTTCTTGTGCAATTCAATGGAGAGAGGTGCCGAGCCTGAAATAAATAGTCTCATATTCTTCGTACTTTCTTTTCCAAAGTTTTTTTCCTCGAGTAATCTTCTGTAATGGGTTGGAACACCCATCATCACTGAAGAACCTTTTAGATTTTTAATTATTAAGTCTACTTGGAAGTTAGGCAGAAATATAAGTGAGGCCCCAGCAAATATTATAGTGTTTATCGCAACAAACAAGCCATGTGTATGGTAGATTGGTAAAATATGAAGGAGTGTATCATTCTGTTTAATACGCCATATGTTGACTAAGTCTTCAGCATTAGAGGCGAGGTTCTCATGCGAGATCATAGCGCCCTTAGATCTCCCAGTAGTCCCAGATGTATATAAAATCGCAGCGATATCATTCTTAGAACGGCTACATGTTTCAAATTCGCATTTTTTGGTGGAAGAAATGTCCTTAATATTTTTCTCTAACGTTTCATTAAGTGACATTACCACAGCTACATTGTTCCTTTTGAGCATCAATTTTAACTCGAAGTTATTGGTCAAGTTATCCGAAACGAAAATTGTTGGTTTACAGTCCTGTACAAAAAAATTTAACTCTTTTATTGTATATGCTGTATTTAATGGAACGTAGGTAGCGCCAACTCGTAAGCAACCTAAATATAGCCATATAGACTCAGAATATTTTTCAGTTTGAACTACCAGTCTGCTATTTTTTCGGAGACCAAATTCCTTTAATGCATTTGCGTATTTACCACTTTCGTTTATAGCGTCTCTGTAAGTAAAAATGCTACCGTTAGGTAGTTTAAGAAATGGAGAGTCTTTCGACACTGATGCTTGCTTCTTAAAAATTGAGTCATATAAATTCGAACTCATTAGGGTTCCTTTTATTACTTTTATAATTGTGTCACCGGTTAAATTTTGGTCGCCGAAATTTTTTTTAAGGATAGATTTTATTTTTTCGTATTAAAGTTACTTCTGCAAACGAAAGTCTGGATTTTACTCAAATAAGAATTATTTTTTCTACTTTATTTTAAAATTTTTATCGCTTGATATCGATTATTTAATGTGTATATTGTCGAATACAGTATCCACATAACGGATAAAAGTAAAGGAAATTTTAGATGGCTATTAGACTTGCAGTTGATACGGGTGGCACTTTTACTGATATAATTGCAATTGATGAGTCTACGGGCAATCTTACAGCTCTAAAAACTCCGTCCACGCCAGAGGATCCGAGTATTGCTCTGTTAAATTCTGTAGAAAAAGCCTTAATAGAGACTGAACAAAAGCCTTCTGACGTTAATATTATGCTTCACGGGTCTACCGTTGCTACGAATGCTGTTTTAGAACATAAATTTGACGGCTTAGGTCTTCTTGTGACTAAAGGCTTTAGACATATGATTGAGATAGCTCGGCAATCGGTTCCAGATGGGTATGGAAATTCATTTTTTTGGGTTAAGCCTCCACGTTTAGTTCCTCTGCACATGGTTCGAGAAATTGAAGGGCGTATACTTTTTAATGGGGAGGAGGTGGCTAAGGTAGACGTTGAGCAAACGCTAGCTGCTGTGAAAGAGCTGGTTGAGGATGGTGCGAAGTGTATTGCAATTTGTTTGTTGCATTCTTACGCTAATGCGCATCATGAAAAGATAGTAGCCGAGATAGTGAAAAAAAATTTTCCCAATCTTTTTGTGTCGCTTTCAAGTGAGGTTTTACCTGAGTATCGTGAGTATGAACGAGCAATGACGACTCTCATTGATGTTTTAGTAAAACCTTTCTGCCAGACTTATTTAAAAGCTGCAGCGGACAAAATTTCAACTGGATCTAAAAATGCTCCCTTTTTGATTATGCAGTCTAACGGCGGAGTAGTAAAGCATTCTACGGCAGGTGACCGACCTGTTACCATGCTTTTGTCAGGGCCAGCGGCAGGTATTCTTGGTGCGATGCACATGGCAAGGCTTGCTGGTTTCAAAGACATCTTAACGAGCGATGTCGGAGGTACATCGACTGACGTTTCGATAATAGAGAATAATGAACCGATGTATACCTCTCAGGCAAATATTGAGTTTTATCCAGTTAAGGCGCCAATGCTTGATATAATTACAGTTGGATCTGGTGGCGGATCAATAGCCTGGACTGATCCTTATGGTGACCTTAAAGTTGGGCCACATAGCGCAGGATCTGTTCCAGGTCCAATTTGTTACGGTAATGGCGGTAAAGAGCCAACTGTTACAGACGCTGCACTTGTTCTTGGACTTTTGCCTTCGCAACTGATCGGAGGCGAAATACAGTTAAATACTGAGGCTGCTCGCACAGCATATACTGAACTTGGTCGAAAACATAATATGTCGGGAGAACAGATAGCGTCAGGGGTACTTGAGTTAGCTGCGGTAAGTCAGGTTTTCGGTATTCGTCAGGTTACTACTACCAGAGGAAGGGATCCTAGTGATTATGCAATGGTGGCTTTTGGAGGTGCTGGAGGGCTGTTTGCTACTGATGTGGCAGACTTTTTGGGAATAAAAGTTATAATTTCGCCACCGAATCCGGGTAACTTATGTGCGTTAGGGCTACACGTATCTGATGTAAGAAGAGACTATATAAAGACACTGGTGCGGCGTGAGTCTCTAGCAAATAATACAGAAATTATATTTAATTGGGAAAAGTTGGCTGAGACTGGAACACAAGATGTAAAAGCTGAGGGTATTGATCAGGTTAATATAAAATTAAAATATTCGGCTGATATGCGATATCTCGGAGAAGGGCATGAGGTTCAGGTACCTGTTCCAACTGGATATTCGGTCGGCGAGGCTGTTAAATATGTTTGGGATGAATTTCATTCTGTTCACAATCAAATCTTTGGTTTCGATTACAGGGATGAGCAGGACGTTGAACTTGTAAACCTAAGAATTCAGGCTATTGGTGAACAATATAGACCAAATATAAAAGTAGTTTCTGGTAATATACCTGATGCCAATCCAGTGGGGAAAAGATTTATCTTTTGGAAAGAGATTGGATGTGTTGAAACTCCAATTTACTCTAGGGCAGAGTTACGACCTGAGCAAAAACTCCTTGGACCAGCAATTGTTGAAGAATATGGGTCAACGACTGTTGTTCCGGGAGGGTGGATGTTTAGAGGCGACAAATACAATAATTTAATTTTGAACAAGAATACTGAAAAGGGCTAAAGGTTTGGAAAAAAGAAAGATTAAATCAGGTTTGGGTCCAATAGAGTTAGAGGTAATACATGGGACTATTAGAGCCGCTGAACTCGAAATTGAAGCTGCTGTCGAACGAACGGCACGTTCACCGATGATTAGAGATCAGCACGATTACAGAGTGGCTCTTTTTGATGCGAAAGGAAGGAAACTAACAGGGCGCTCATATTCTGCTATTGTTGAACCTGTTTTTGAATATTTTGGTAAGAATGAAATATATCCCGGTGACGTATTTTTTTGGAATGACCCCTATAATTCAGGTGGTGGGATTGGGCATGTGCCTGATTTGTGTACAACTGTTCCAATTTTTTACGAAATGCGCTTGATTGGTTTCTCTCAAGTGTTTGGTCATCATGACGATGTGGGTGGGTCTGTGCCAGGCAGCCTTCCCGTAAATGCTACCGACAGCTGGATGGAAGGTGTATTAGTGCCTCCAATAAAACTATACGATCGAGGGGTTTTAAATGATGCTGCGTTCAAGATCATTACTAGGAATTCCAGACTTTCTGATCATCTCGCAGGAGATATGGACGCGGAGATTGGCGCTGCGAAGCTTGGGTCGCGGCGCATTTTATCGTTAGCCCAGCGTTATGGTATCGATACTCTTGAAGCCGCTTTTGAGGAAATTTTATTAAAAACAGCTGAAATATTCAGAAAAGAAATATTTCCAAAAATAAAAGATGGTGCCTATCATTACGAAGATTATATCGAGAATGATGGGGTCGAGGACGGTAAACTTCATGCCTTGAGGGTAAAAATGGTAAAGACACCGGATAAAATTCTATTGGATTTCACTGGAACAGATCCGGAAGCGAGAGGACCAATAAATTGGGCCATTGATGAAATGGATGGGCGCTACTTTAGAAAATGGATGGCACCAGTATTGCGCTCACTCGCACACTCTCCAGAAAGAGCAGCAGAAATTGATTGTAATGAGGGCGTTCTTGACGTACTTGATGTTAGGTTTCCTGAAAAGGGTACATTGATTACACCAACTTTTGGGAAACCTACTGGTATGAGATTTTTTTTGATGTTGAGATCTTTAGGGATATTCGCAGCGTGTTTATCTAAGGCTACTGATGGTAAAATGCCTGCTGATCACGAGACGATCAGAATTTGGGGTTTAACTGGAGGACAAAGTCAAAAAGATTTTTATTTATTCCGAGAGGTTTTGGGAGGTGGTGGTCCTGGTCGCCCATGGGCTGATGGCTCTGATGTTGTGCATATTGTTCCAAATTCGCGTAATCTTCCTGCAGAATTTTCGGAAACTAAATATCCTATCATTGTTGAGAAGCTAGGTTTGCAAGAGGACTCAGGTGGGTGCGGTTTTAGGCGAGGAGGGTTAGGATACGATAAAAGAATTAGAAGTCTCGGCAAGAGCAGATTAATTTCCAATGCAGATCGATCAGTTTTAAGCTGCTACGGGGTAAATGGTGGTAAAGCGAGTAAGTCTTATCAAGTTTCTGTGTTAAAAAATCAAGAAGAGACTGTTTACCCAGGCATGTGTGATTCTGTTGTCGTTGAAGAGAACAATATGGTTAGGATAGTAACTACCGGTGGAGGTGGATGGGGCGATCCCCTATTGCGAGAAATTGATAACGTTGTCTATGATCTACAGTGTGGATTGATTTCCGAAAGATCGGCTCGTGACGACTATGGAGTTAGTGTGTCTTTAGTTGGTAGAAAGTGGCAGGCAGATATTGAGGAGTCTGCTAAGCTCAGGAAAGAAATCAAATCTCGTCGGGGAAAGTTAGCGATGTTTGATCGTGGCTCAAAGTTTTCAGATTTGTCTAAAAGGAAACAAATTAAGATTCCTGACGGCTGGGTAGATCCTGACAAGGGTTGGTATGCCAAGTAGTGAGGAGTAGTAAATGAAGTTTTCTCATAGTTTTATTGTGTCTCAGAAATTACAAGAGTCCTGGAATTTTTTTCAGAATATTGAGACGCTTGTCGAATGTATGCCAGGAGCTAGCTTGAAGGAAGATTGCGGTAATGGGAAATATGTCGGCAGTATTTCTATAGGGTTGGGGCCTTTTACAGCAACTTTTGATGGTGAGGCTACTCATGAGCCAAATAAAGAAACTAAAACTGGAAGCTTAAAAGGTAAAGCTATTGATAAAAAAGGCGGCTCACGAACTAGTTTGTCGTTAGCTTACAACCTAAAGGAGAACAATGGTGTAACTCTGGTAACTCTTGACGCTGATATTCAACTTTCTGGTCCAATTGCTCAATTTGGTAGAGTTGGAGTAATTGAAGAAACTGCAAAATTAATAATAGGGGAATTCGTATCTAATGCCGAAAAAAGAATGTTAGAGAATTCAGACCAATTGAAAAAAGCAAAAGAGACTAATTCAAGTGATACCACGAGCAACTCAAGTTCCAAAACCGACGATATTGCTATTCAAAATGCAAAAAGTGTTAATTCTTTAAGTCTTTTAAAAATTGTCAGAGTGTTAATTTTACAATATATCAAAAGGATCTTTGGAAATAAAAGTAAGTAAACTTGTCTACTTAAGGAAAGATTTTTGGAGAAAAACTATGGAAACTAGAACATCTTATATGACTCAAATGGATGTCCAAGAGGTAATCCGCGCGAAAAAACCAATTATTGTTCCTACTGGAGCAACTGAAGCTCATGGGCCTCACATGCCGACCGACACTGACACTCATCAAGCTGAGTTTATAGCTGTCGAACTGGCAAAGCGAATAAATGCGGTGGTAGCTCCACCGGTTGCATATGGAATCTCAAAAACGTTTGAGCATTTTCCTGGAACAATATCTCTTTCAATTCCAACCTATCAGTTGATGCTTTTTGAAATTGGGAAAAGTCTCGTAAGTCAGGGTTTTGAACACATAATCTTTTTGAATGGCAATCGTCCTAGTGGAACAGCAAATGATCAGGTCGCAAGAAATTTAGTTGATGAACTCGACACGAGATATAGTTTCAAAGTTTCTGCAGTAAGTTACTGGGAGCCAGCGAGCGAGAAAATCCATTTATTGAGAAAATCTAAAATAGGTGGGATGGGACATGCTGGAGAATTAGAGACCTCATTCCAGTTAGCGATAAGACCAGATCTGGTCAAGATGGAGTTGCTCAAGGACGTACATTATGGTCCTGTTGCTTGGGATTTAGTGGCTCCAACAAATCCAACCCGAACTTATGTTCGTAGACCTCGCCCTGAAGTCGGTCACGCTGCAATATTCGGGGATCCATCTTGTGCATCTTCTGATATGGGGCATGAGTGTATCAAAGAGATATTAGAAGCGTTGCAAACTACTTTCAAGGACATAAAAGGCTCTTATGAAGAAGTAAATGAACAATAATTACTCTTTTTAAAAGGCTGCACTAAATCCGTTTAATGACCTGTGCCAGCCAAGTTCGCTGGAAATAGCGTTAGACATTAACGCTAGACTTTCTTTTATGGGGCCTATTAGGTGTTCTTTCAAAGCAATATTTTTCATAAAAACAAAACAAACACATCCGACTACATTGCCATTTATATTGAAGATTGGAGCCGCCACCGAACCAGTATGTGGTTGAACATCTCCCACTGTTGATGCCATGTAGTCTTCCCGTACCTGAGATAGTCTGTGCTGCAACTCTCCCTTATCAGTGATTGTTTCAGACGTGATTTTTTCTAAATCTTGATCAAGGTATGCATCGATAAATTCTTTCGACTCAAAGGCAAGAAGAACGAGACCTTTTGACCCTGCATGTAAGGGTAGATGAAACCCATATTGTGCCTTCGAGATTTTTTGGCTTTGCCTTTTTTGCGCATGTATAACTACAGAATAATTACCAATTCGCTCCACAATTTGTATGTCAACATTCTTTATCTGATTACCAGCTGATAGATAACTTAATGCGGAGTTTAAAACCTTATTGTTAGCCAAATAGGAGGATCCAATGTGCCACATTCGTGGTCCTATCTCATATCTACTTGTCTCTGAATTTTTTACTAAAAATTGTGATTTTTCTAAATTTTTTATTGTTCTGTGCACTGTTGCCCAAGGTAAATTCAAAGCTTTCGTAACATCGACTACCCTCGACGGTTGAGATGCAATTAAATCGAGAACGGCGAATGAACGGTCGATCCCGTGTAATGGTTTTTCAACAATAATTTTTATATTTTTTTTCAAGATAGTTTTTCTTTGTTCATTGTAGCCATATTTTTATTTATTACGAATATGTTTGAAATAAAATTTATACGATAATACAGTTCTTGTACAGCATTTGATAATCTAAACCATATTAACTTAAGAAGGATACTGCCATAAGTGGACGATAGAATTTGGGCCTGGAGTGCTTGCGACGTTGTTGATGCATTGGAAAATAAAACGATAAAAGTTATCGAAGTTCTTCAGCAACTTGAAACAAGATACAGTGAGGTCAATCCATTATTAAACGCTTTACCAACTGTTTTTTTTGAAAAGGCTTATTCAAAGGTAAAAAGATTTGAGACTGAAAGAATAGATTTCTGTTCACCGCTATTCGGTTTGCCTGTTCCAATTAAAGACTCTTATTGTGTTAAGGGTATAAGGACAACTTTTGGGTCGCTAGCTTTCGAAAACTATGTTCCTAAATATTCAGATATAATTGTCACAACCATTGAGAAGTCTGGAGGAATAATTTTTGCTAAGTCAAATACACCAGAGTTTGAGGCTGGAGCTAGTACTTTTAATGAAGTTTTTGGAATAACTAGGAATCCGTGGAATCTAAAAAAATCGGTCGCAGGGTCGTCTGGTGGGGCCGCTGCATCAGTTGCTGCTGGTATGGCTTATGTAGCCCAAGGGTCTGATTTTGCCTGTTCAATAAGGTATCCGGCATCTTTCTGTGGAATAATTGGGTTGAGACCTACACCAGGGACCGTACCATATGGGCCAACACCTTTACCGTATCAGACATTGTCTGTTCAAGGTCCAATTGCCCGAAGCGTGAAGGATTGCGGTTTGGCCTTAGACGCCATGAGCGGTTATAATGTAGTTGATCCATTGACTAATCCGATTGTGCGTAAAGGATACAGAAAAGCTGCAGAAAAACCTATAAAACCACCCAGCTGTGCTTTTTCGGTTGATTTAAATATTGCCACAGTGTCGTCAGATGTTAATTCTACCATTAATGGTGCGATCCACATTCTCGAGAAAGCTGGGTTAAAAGTTAAAGCAACGTGCCCAAATTTACAAAATAGCGATATGGTTTTTAAAACTTGTAGAGCATATCAGTTTAATGCTCTTTGGTCCGATACTTTAAAACAAAATAGAACGAAGTTAAAACCTGAGGTTATATCTAATATTGAACAAGGCTCAAAAATTACTGCGGAGGAGCTAGCCAATGCTGAAGCTGAGCGTTCAAAAATAAGGAGGGCGATGCTTGATTTTCTTGAAGATGAAGAGTTTTTAATTTCGGCGACTGCTCCGGTTGCACCTAACTTAGCTGAGGAAAGATACGTCTCAAATATCTCTGGTGTCATGCTTAAAAGTTACATTGACTGGTTAATTCTAGGTTATTCTATAAGTATTACTGGCTGTCCAGCAATTTCGGTACCTTGCGGCTTCAACAAAGAAGGCTTGCCTATTGGAATGCAGATAGTAGCAAAACCACATTGTGAATTGTCTCTTTTGCAATTTGCTGCTTGGATCGAGACTACACTTGATGTACAATTAGATTATCCTAAAACCCCCCAGAAAAAAGTTGACTCTTAAAAAAAAGAGATATTTAGTAGAGAAAGAACTGACAAAGTGTATCCGCATATTGGATGTTTTCATGATGTCACAATTTATAATATTGCAATGACTTTAAAGATATTTAAGTAATATTAGGGGGAAAAAATGAAACCAGCTGGTTTTGACTATTTGTGTCCTGACACTCTTGATGAAGCCCTTAAAGCTTTAGACAGTAGTCCCGGAGCAATGATTTTAGCGGGTGGTCAGAGCCTGGTTCCAGCAATGAATTTTAGGTTGGCCAATCCATCCAAACTCATTGACTTAAAAAACATTAAAAACTTGAGTCAAATTGATGTGACAAATGACTTCGTAACTATTGGTTCATTAGTTACCCATCGAGATTTAGAACTAAATACAAGTGTAAAAAAAGTAAATCCCTTGATTTCTGAAGCGATGCAGTACGTTGCGCACATTCCTATCAGAAACCATGGAACCACTATTGGGAGCTTGTGTCACGCAGATGCTGCAGCTGAAATGCCACTGATTCTTTTACTTTGTGATGGTAATGTCACTGCTAAAAGTGTCGACGGGGACAGAAATATCACTGCAGAAGACTTTTTCAAGTTTCACATGACCACTTCTAAAAGTGCTAATGAAATAATTACGTCAGCTCGATTCAAAAATTTGTCACATGGTTGTGGTTATTCGTTTTCAGAGTTTGCTCGTCGACATGGCGATTATGCAATAGCTGGGGCAGGGGCAATTATCGAGTGCGGAGATGATGGTCTTATTGAAAAAGCTATCGTTGGAGGCTGTGGAATTAACTCGAGACCAGTTCGTTTGTTTGAAGTGGAGTCGATTATTGAGGGTTCACGACTTACGGAGTCCGAATTAAGTGCAGCATTAGCTGCTTCAAAACAGTATGTTACAACTGGCGACGATATGCATGCTACTCTCTCTTACAGACAGCATCTATTGTCAAATTTAATGGGCAAGGTTCTTAAAGAAGCGATGAATAGAAGTTTAGAGAGGCTGAAAAATTGAGAAAAGTTACCAGGAGTATCCCTAATCGCTCATACGATGAGCACTTAGATGTGAAAATTACTGTTAATGGTGAATTAGTCGAACGAAATATAAGTTCTCGAATGCTATTATCTGACTTCTTGAGGCATGAATTAGGTTTGACCGGGACTCATGTTGGATGTGAGCATGGTATTTGTGGGGCTTGCACAGTTCTTATAAATGATAAAGCTGGAAGAGCATGTATAACTTTTGCAAGCCATGCTTCAGGATCCAGTATAAGGACGATAGAAAGTGTCGCTAATGCTGACGGTTCTTTAAGCCAGCTTCAAGAATCGTTTCAAGATTGTCATGCTCTTCAGTGCGGCTACTGCACACCTGGTATGATAATGAATGTAATAAGTAGCTTTGAGTCTGGCGAACCAATTGACTCATCTGACGAAGGTATAAGAGAGTTAATTTCAGGGAATTTATGTCGCTGTACTGGGTATACAAATATTATTAAAGCCGTTCAAGATGCGATAAAAAAAATGGATATAAAAACGTCAGGATAGGGAATGTCAACTAGAACTTTTGGTGAAAGAATAAAACGTAATATAGACCCTAAGCTTTTAAAGGGAGAGGGATCTTTTGTTGATGACATTCCGCTAATAGGCGTATTGCATGTCGCTTTCGTGCGAAGTCCATTTGCGCGTGCGAAAATTACAAATATTGATACCTCGCCCGCCTTAGCTCAGCCTGGAGTGATAGAAGTTTACACATGTGATAATATTGGACCTCTTGATATTGAAATGCCACTTCTAATTCCGCATGACTGTATGACAGACGCACGAACTCAGCGCCCCTTAGCGAGAGATGATGTTTATTATGTTGGTCAAACTGTGGCAATGATTGTAGCAATTGATAGATATGTCGCTGAGGATGCAGCGCTACTTGTAGAAGTTGATTACGAAACGCTTGATGTTGAGCTAGATTTAAGACGAGCAGTTACGGAGGGTGCTCCGTTGGTGCATTCTACTCATCCAAAGAACATTGCGGCTGATTTAACTCAAGTCTCGGGGAATCCAGAAAAAGCTATGAATGAAGCTGAGCACGTTACTAAAATTAGTGTGCATGTTGAACGATCCACAGCCGCATCTATGGAAAATAGAGCTGTGGCCGCAAGGTATGACCAGGTTTCAGGCGAACTAACAGTTTGGGATGGTACACAAGCTCCGTTAACTGTAAGGGGTGGTTTAGCGTCAATTTTGGAAATTGATGAAGATAAAGTTAGAGTAAAGGCTCCAGATGTTGGTGGAGGATTTGGTCAAAAAGTTGTGTTCCCATATCCGGATGAATTGCTTGTTCCATATGCAGCAGTTCAGCTGAGTCGACCAGTGAAATACATAGAGGATAGACGAGAAAATTTCATGGGCACTACCCACGAACGAACTCAGATACACGATATTGAACTTTACGCTAACAAGTCTGGTAAGATATTGGGTCTAAGAGACTTTTTCTTGCATGACACTGGAGCATTTATACCATATGGAATTGCGATAGCTCAAGTTGCTTCCACATCGATATGTGGGCCTTATGATATTCCCAATACCGAGGTGAGATTTCAAGCTGTTTATACGCCAACTGTTACTTGCACCCCGTATCGAGGTTGTGGTCGACCCCAGGCATGTTTTGCGATAGAGCGTGCTTTAGATAAACTTGCCGACGAGTTAGGATTAGATAGGTTTGAAATTCGGAGAATTAACTTGATAAAGGAAGCTGATTTTCCGTACAAAAGAGATGGATTAATTTTTGCTGATGGCTTGCCAGTAACATTAGACAGTGGACAATATCATAAAGCTCTTGAGATGATTAAAAAATCTATCGGAGCTAATAGCTTTTTAGAAAAACAAGCTGAAGCTAAAAATCAAGGTAAATTCTTAGGTTTAGGGCTAGCTTTTTACGTTGAGGGAACGGGACTAGGGCCGTATGAGGGTGGTCACATAAAAATACATCCTATCACTGGAAAACTTTATGTGAATACTGGTCTGACAAGCCAGGGTCAAGGACATGACACGGTTTTTGCGCAGATAGTTGCTGACCAAATGGGCTGTGATGTTTCAGATGTAATTTTAACTGAGGGTGATAGTGGTTCGTATGATTGGGGAGTTGCAACTTTTGCAAGTAGGGCTGCAGTGGTTTCTGGCAATGCAATTCATAAAACAGCAATAAGCTTGAGAGAAAAAACAATCGCGGCCGCTGCAAATATGCTTGAGGTGGATGTATCGGAAGTCGATTTACGTGAGGGCAACGCCTGGGTAAAAGGATCAAATCGAGCCGTTTCTTTGGCAGCTATAGCGACAGCGACAAATCCCCTAAGGTATGCATTTAATGAAGCAGCGAAAGAGGCGACGCAGTTTGCTCCCTCAAGTAGGCATGATGGGCCTCCACTAGCTGATGGTCAAAGCCCAGGGTTAGAGGCAACAGATTATTTTAGTCCACCTGCCGCAACTTGGGCTTATGGGGCTCATGCCGCGATAGTAGAAGTTGACCCAATCACATGTAGCGTAAAAATTTTAAAATATGTGCTGGTTCATGATTGTGGAAATATGATTAATCCGACCATTGTTGAGGGGCAAGTTATGGGTGGAGTTGCTCAGGGTATTGCAGGTGCATTGTTCGAAAAAATTGAATATGATGAAGATGGTAGCTTGATGAACGCAAATCTAGTGGATTTCCTTGTTCCATACGCTACCGAAATTCCTTCAGTGGATCAGCAGCATCTAGAAACACCGTCACCGATCAATCCTTTAGGTGTAAAGGGTGTTGGTGAGGCAGGCACAATTCCAGTTGCTGCTACGATTGCCTCGGGTTTAAGCGATGCGCTGAAAGACTTCAGTGGTTCAGATTTTCATAAGACGCCAATAACTCCGGCTATGATACATGGGGTGATGCACTCTGAAATAAGTCAAGCTTGAGAGATACCTAATGGTATTAGTTACCTGTGCAAATGGAAAAACTGGTTTGGCTTTGATTAAACAGCTTTTAAGCCGTTCAATACCGTTCTCAGGAATAACTAAATCTATCAATTCGGTAAATCAATTAATGGGGATCGGTGTTACTAACATTTTTCAAGGAGATCTACGAGATTACAGTGATGTTGAAAAAGCTTTAGCCAATATTTCTGAAATTTATTTGATAACGCCAAATTTTGCAGCTGATGAAGATTTAATGTTCGAGAATATTTTAAAAGTTGCTAAAAATAGGCCACATTTCAGGATAATTCTCCATTCAGTGATACATCCTCAAATTTCTGAATTACCTCACCATTATAGTCGTCTTAAACTTGAGCAAAGGCTCATAAATTCGGGCGTTGAATGGGTTATTTTACAACCTACAATGTACATGCAAAATGTTTTGACGCAGCTTAAGTCAATATATCATAATCACGCTTTGCAACTTCCGATTCCCGTCGACCGAATGATGACTCTGGTTGATCTTAATGACGTTGCTCAAGTGGCCGCAGATGTTGTTTCCAGCAAGACATATAATTATGGAATTTTTGAGCTATGTGGCGAAACTTTGAGTTTGAGGCAACAGGCACTTTGTTTAAGTAAATTAATTGGTTTTAATATTAAGGCAGAAGAAATTAGCATAGAAACAGCAAAGCGAAGTTTAAAAATACCGTATAAGGGTAAGTACGGAAATAATACTTACGAGGCTATGTTTAGATATTATTCAGAGTATGGTCTTCGTGGTAGTAAAAAAGTACTCCAGCTGTTGTTAAACAGAGAGGCAAACTCATTTTATAGCGTTGCAAAAAACACCTTAAACTCTTATGTCGGGTGAAAATTTAATAAAACTGTTTTTGTAGGTCAATTATTTTTTTAGTTACTTGTGAATATTTGTTGCGGGAAATTAAAATATGAATATAATATCCAACTATTGGATATAATTATTGGAAAGTTCTTGAAATCTTTTAAAAGGAGGAAAAAATGATGCTTAATCTAAAAATTGCTGGTTTGAGTTTGCTTGCAATGATTTGTGCTACCTTTACTGTTAATGCGGATGGTTTTAAGTTGGATGCTAAACCTGACGCAGTAATGATTTACTTTAATGTAAAAAATGATGGCGGATGGGTTCAAGCTCTCGATGAAGCTCGCTTGAGAATGGAGAACAGTTTAGGAATAAAAATTGCGCACGTAGAAAAGATTCCTGAAGTAGCAACGGAAATAAGGCCTGCTGTTCAAAAATTCATTAAAAGAGGAAAAAATATTATTATTGGAAGTGCGTTTGGTTATAGCGATACGTTTAAAGAGCTTGCGGAAGAGTACCCCAATGTAGCGTTTTTGAATGCAGCCGGAACTACTAATAATGAGAAAAATCTTGTTTCATTTTACGGGCGCACCTATGAGAGCCAATATCTTTGCGGAATGGTTGCCGGTGCGATGACTAAATCAAACAAAATTGGTTTTGTGGCAGCGAATCCTTTTGGATTAGTTAACTGGACTGTTAATGCGTATTTGCTGGGCGCACAGCAAATGAATCCTGATGTAACTATGAATGTTGTATTTACCGGCGCATGGTATGATCCTGTTAAGGAACGGGCAGCTGCTGAAGCACTTGTTGAACAAGGAATTGATGTAATTGGCCAACATGTTGATACGCCGACCCCCCAAATTGTTGCTCAGGAAAATGGAATTTTTGGAACTGGTCATCATAGAGATATGGTTGAGTTTGCAAATGATGCAACACTATGTTCGTCTGTTTGGGTTTGGGACAGATACTTGGGTCCAAAGATAAAAGAAATTTCGGATGGCAATTGGTCTCCAAGCGCTTGGGGCGACTTCTTAAGTATAAAAGATGGAGGCACCGATATTGCGCTAAACAAGAGTGTTCCCGAAAATGTCGTAAAAAGAGTGATGGAGGAGAGAGAAGCTATTATGAACGGCAAACAAATATATGCGGGTCCATTGAAAGATCAGTCAGGAACTGTTCGTGTTGCTGCAGGTTCAGCACCAAATGATGGTGAGCTTTGGGGCATGGATTATTTGTTAGAAGGAATTGTAGGAAATCTTAATTGATCTGGTTCATGTATATCATGTATTTATTAAATTAAGTCTATGTCTACTGTTCTAGCATTAGAGGGCATTTATAAGAGTTTTGGTAATAATTACGCTCTTGTAGATGCCTTTTTTAATTTAGAATTAGGAGAAATTCATGGCCTTTTGGGTGAGAATGGTGCGGGTAAATCAACATTGATGAATGTTGCTTGTGGCCTCTACTCCCCAGAGAAAGGAATAGTAAAGGTCAATAAGATAAATGTTAATGTAGCCGGCCCCGTGCATGCAAAACAGCTTGGAGTCGGCATGGTTCATCAGCATTTTAAGTTAATAAGAAATATGACTGTTATCGAAAATTTGGTGTTGTCTCAATTGAAATGTGGAGTAAAAAAGTCAGGAATAAGCATAGAGGACGAAGTTTCCGATCTTGTTAAAGGACTAAACTTAAAAATTAAAGGTAATGAAAAGGTATACAATTTATCTGTTGCCGAGCAACAGCGAGTAGAGATTGCAAAAGTGCTGATAAGCGGCGCAAAAATCATAATTCTTGATGAGCCTACGGCAGTTCTTACCGATGATGAGTCAAAAGAGCTATTCCGAGAGTTACGTGTATTCGCAGATAATGGTCGCAGCATAGTTATAATTACTCACAAGCTTCACGAAGTATTATCTCATGCCGACAGAGTGACCGTAATGAGGGGCGGTAAAACCGTGTCTAAAAGTCAACCAACCAAAGGCCTTACATCAAGAGATTTATCGGTTTTAATGATAGGAGAAGAGCAAACCGAAACCAGAAAAGAAGTATTTTCAAAAGGAGAATGTGTGCTGTCTCTCTCTAATATACGATTAAAGTCAAGTGACGGCCTGTCCCCCTTGGATGGTATTTCACTAAAACTTTATGCTGGTCAAATTTATGGCGTAGCTGGAGTAAGTGGAAATGGACAGTCAGAGCTTGCTGAACTGCTTATGGGCTTGAGAAAAATTTCTAGTGGGGAAATAACCGTTGGGGGCAAAACACTTTCAGCTTTGTCTTCGAAATTAATGCGAAAACTTGGTATTAATTGTATACCAGCTGAAAGATATATTTACGGACTTGCTGGAGACTTATCTATAATGGAAAACTTTGCGATTGCTTCCATTGATAGCGAAGACTTTGGTTCAAAATATTGGATACGAAATTCTAGGCTTTATCAAAGATGCATGAATATAATTACAAAATTTAGTATTTTGGGTGCAAATCCGAAAATGAAGTCGAGACTTCTTTCTGGAGGTAATGCCCAGAAGCTTGTTTTAGCTCGTGAACTAGAAAAAGAGTCGAGGGTTTTAATAGCTCATTCTCCGACGCGAGGCCTGGACGTAAAAGCGTGTGCTGCCGTTATGAACTCGTTGGTTGAAGCTGCAAAAACGGGAGTCAGCGTAATTTTATTAAGTGAAGATCTTGACGAGTTACTTTCTGTAGCTGATAGAATCGGTGTTATAAATAAAGGACAGATAGTTGGAGAGTTTGAAGCTCCTGTAGAAAGATATTCACTCGGAG
>MDTB01133269.1_pt1 | contig 30718 bp, 27 predicted proteins | sample 811161 | NCBI WGS metagenome assembly MDTB01 (sample SAMN05326650, study PRJNA326480) | marine metagenome | isolation source: seawater | place: Mediterranean Sea | collected 2009 | reverse complement strand
GGTTAATAGAAGGATCTATAAAAAAAATTATTACGAAAAATAAAAAATTAAAAATTCCTCATACAGGATGGAACAATATAGAAATTGTAAAAAATGGTAAATTATTAGATCAAGTTCATAGTAATGAGTTATTTTATTTTGTTCATTCTTATTATGCTAGTATAAAAGACCCTAGAATTATAACATCAAATTTTTATCATGGATCAAAATTTTGTAGCTCAATAGAAAATGATAATATTTATGGAATGCAATTTCACCCAGAAAAAAGTGGGAGGCAGGGCCTAAAAATATATGAAAATTTAATTAATTTAATATGAATGTTTATAATTATTACAAGCGACATGCAAATGAAATTTATAATAGTAAAGCTGAGGCATGGAAGTTTACAAATTTTGCAATAAAAAAATTGAATATAAAAAATATAATAGAAACTGATTTATTTATCAAAAATGAACAAACTTACTTAGCATATTTTGAAAAGTTCTTTTTTTATAAAACGTGGAAATTTTTTTTTATAAAAAAGAATTATAAGTTTGAAAAAGACAAAGTTTTTTATAGAATCTTTAAAAAGCTTTTAAATACTTATAATCCTGGATTATCAAATAATATAATATTTAATAGCAAAAAAAATAAAAAAAAAGGTATTAAATACTTTTTAAAAAATATTATTGTAAAAATTTTTAATTTATTATTTTATTCCAAAAATAAAAATAATAAATTAGCGGTTACTTTACTAGAGGGTTTAAATTTATCAATTAGAAATGATTTATTTTGGTATAATCATCTAGATTTAAAAAATAAAAATATTTTATTTTATATTGAAGATTTATCGATCTTAACTCGGTTAAAAGGTATTATATTTTTAATTTTAAAATATAAATTAAAAGGTTATAATTTTTATTTATTTTCTAATGAAATAAATGAAGAAATTATTTTAAATAAGGATTTTACAGACGAGGAATTTATTAAAAATCATATTTATCATATTAAAAATTGCAAAAATAAATGGATTCAATTTTTTAAAAATAATAAAGTAGTAATTCATCAAGAAAATGCAGAACATAATTTTGGAACGATATACAGGCAGATTGCATGTAAAGAGCTTAAAATTAGTTCTTTTTCTAAATGTAGATCTGTAATTATGCCATATCTAATAGATTGGATAAATTATCATAATTGTGATTATTTTTTTGTATGGAATAAAAATATAGAAAAAAGAATAAAACAATCAAACAATATTAAAAGTAAAATAATAAATATTGGTAAGTTTTATTTTAAAAATCAAGCAATTTTTTCTGAAGAAAAATTAGAAATTGGTAAAATAAATAGCAAGATTAAAGTACTTATAAATTTATCAAATTTTTCTGATAGTAATTTAAAAAGTAATTATGATGAATATTTACCAAGATTTTACTTAAAAAATTTTTTTAGACTTTTCCTTAGAATTGCAAAAGTTTATGATGTCAAATTTATTGTTAAGTGTAAAAAAAATTCAAATGAATTTTATAACATAACTCATAAATTAGACTCTAGAAGCAACATTAATAAATATTTTTATACAATAAAAAATCCATTTCAAAAATTATCATTTAAATATGATAAATATGTTGATTTTACTATAAATTTTGGAATATATCTTCCTTCTGTTATGTTAGAAAATTTACTTTATAACGAAACTAGATCAGTTTTTATTGACTATCCAAATATAAAGAATAACGAACAACAATATTTCAAAAGTGATCTAAATGATTTATTTTTTAATGAAATTAAAAGCTTTGCTATAAGATTCATCAATTATTTAAATAATGATGATGAAAAAATAGGTGATTGGAGTAAAGATTTTGGTGATCTTAGAAATTCAAGTTCAAAAAATAATCATATTTTTGATTTATTAAAAAAATTACATTCAGATAATGCAAGTTAAATACAATTTACCTAAAAACATAATTTTCTGTAAGAAATGTACAATTTCTAACCAAAGACCATCTTCTATGCCTGAATATCATCATACTGTTGATCGTAAAAATGCTAAATATATTAATATAAATAATAATGGTGTTTGTGATGCCTGTTTACAAGCAGAAATTAAAAATAATCAAATTAATTGGGAAGAAAGAGAAAAAGATTTATTAAAACTTTTAGAAAAACATAGAAAAAATAATGGAGATTTTGACTGTTTAGTTCCTGGTAGTGGTGGTAAAGACAGTGCATTTGTTTCACATATTTTGAAATATAAATATGATATGAATCCACTAACAGTTACATGGCCGCCTATATTATATACAGATTATGGATATAAAAATTTTTCGAATTGGATAAAAGTAGGCGGTTTTGATAATATTTCATTCAATCAAAATGGAATTGTGCAAAAAATTTTAACTAAATTATCAATTGAAAATCTTTTACATCCTTTTCAATCATTTATTTTAGGGCAAAAAAACCTTGCTCCTAAAATTGCAAATGAATTTAATATCGATCTTGTTTTTTATGGTGAAAATGAGGCTGAGTATGGAAATCCAATTGCTGATAATAATATATCTCTTAGAAATAAATCTATTTTTACACATAATAATATAGATAATATTTATATTTCAGGTTTAAGTTTAAAGGAATTAAAAGAAAAATATAATCTTGATTACAAAGATTTAAAAATTTACTTGCCGTTAGAGAGTAACAAAATAAATGACAGTATGGAAGTGCACTATATGGGTTATTATATTAAATGGATGCCTCAAAGTGCTTATTACTATGCTGTTAAAAATTGTAATTTTCAGCCACGACCTTTTAGAACAGAAGGAACTTATTCTAAATATAATAGCATAGATGATAAGATTGATGACTTGCATTATTATACGACATATATCAAATTTGGAATTGGAAGAGCAACATATGATAGCTCACAAGAAATTAGAAATAATCATATTTCAAGAGAAGAAGCCTGTCTATTAGTTGGAAAATATGATGGTGAATACCCTTCAAAATATATAAAAGAAACACTTGAATATTTAGATATTTCAGAAAACTACTTCTTACAACTATGTGATAAATTTAGATCACCACACATTTGGACTAAAAAAAATGATCAATGGAAATTAAACCATACAGTAAATCAAAATGGCTTCCTTGATTAAAAATATTTTTTTTTTTACCTGTAATAGATCTGAATATTATATTTTGGAGCCTCTAATAGATAAGTTTCATAATTCAAAAAAATATAATGTTAAAATTATGGTATCATCATCTCACTTAAAATTGAGGTATGGCAATACAATAAAAGATATTAATTCAAAATATAATAAATTAATTATTAAAAATAATTATAAGGATAGTTTAAGAAATTTTAATTCTTTGTCTTTAAAAGTTAATAAATTAATAAAAAGACACAGACCATCTCTTATAGTTATTCTAGGGGATAGAAACGAGGCCATGGTTGCTGCAATGACAGCATTTATTTTAAAAATACCAATTGCTCATATACACGGAGGAGAAAAAACAAAAGGTAGTTATGATGATATACATAGACATGTAATTACTAAATTTTCAAACATACATTTTTGTGTAGAGAAAATGTATAAAAAAAGATTACTTCAATTAGGAGAGGATAAAAAAATGATTTTTAATTTTGGTTATTTATCAAAAGATAATATACAAAAAATAAAAAGAATTAATAAAGATGAATATTTAAATACTATCAATTTAAAATATAATAAATTTGTATTATTACTTATTCATCCAACAGGAGAAAATAAAAAAACAAATCAAGGAAATATTAATAAAATACAAAAATTTTGTAATTATTTGTCTAAATTAAAATTTTCTATAGTTATTACTGCTCCTGCTGATGAAAAATATTCTGAAATAATTTTTAATTTTATTTATAAAAATCAAAATAAAAAAAATTTTGGTTTTGTTCCTAATTTAGGAGCAAAATTATTCTATAATTCAATGTATCATGCAGATTTTATTATAGGAAATTCATCATCCATATTTACTGAAAGTCATTTTTTTGGAACTCCATCAATAAATTTAGGTAGTAGACAAAATGGAAGGGTTAAAAAAAATAATATATATAATTGTAAATATGATATAGATGATTTAAAGAATAAAATGCAGCAATGCTTAAAAGATAACAAAAAAATTAAAAGAAAATGGCCAAAATCCAAAACAGAAGCTTCAAAAAAAATATTTAAAAAAATAGAATATTTACTTAAAAAGAATAATATTTTTGATAGTGTAAAAACTTTTCATGATATCTAGATTTACCATAAAACAAGACAGCACAATTGAGCAAGTAGTAAAGAAACTTAATTCTAGTGGATTAAAAACTGTTTTCGTAGTTTCGTCAAAAAATAAATTAATTGGATCGATAAGTGATGGTGATTTAAGAAAAAAAATCTATTTTAACAAAAATAATAAATTTAAAGCAAAAGATATTTGCAATAAAGAACCTTTTTATATTTTAGATAAAAAATTTAATTTTGAAGAAATTCAATCTAAAATATTACAAAATAAATATGATCTTATTCCTGTAATTAATAACCAGAATTCAATAATAAAAATAATAGAGCCATCTCAAATTAACAATTTAAAAGAAAAAATTTCTCTTATAATAATTGCTGGAGGATTAGGTAAAAGACTAGCACCTCTGTCAAATGTGATACCTAAACCTTTAATACCAATTAAAAATAAACCCATTATTCAAATTATAATTGAAAATTTTAAAATATATTTCAATATCAATACTTTTGTATCATTAAATTATAAGTCTCAACTAATTAAATCTTATTTTGTTAATGAGTTAAAACATTTAAAACCTTTTAATTTTATTGTTGAAAAAAAACCTCTTGATACAATTGGTGCATTAAGTTTAATAAACAAGAACAAATTATCTGAAAATTTTTTTGTAAGTAATTGTGACATTGTATGTTCAGTCAATTTAAATCTGATGTATGAATTTCATATAAAAAATAATTATGATATTACTTTACTTACATCAGAACATTACACAGAAATACCATATGGTTGTTGTATTTTAGCAAAAAATAAAAAAACTTTGATTTCTTTAAAAGAAAAACCTAAATATCTACATAATGTAAATATCGGATTATATATTTTAAATAAAAATGTAATGAGTTTAATAAAAAAAAATAAACCTCTTAGGTTCGATGAATTACTTACAAAAGTATTAAAGAAAAGAAAAAATTCTGTTGGGGTATTTAATATTAATTCTGAAAATTGGACAGATATTGGTAATTGGGAAAGTTATAAAAGTTCGATTCATAACGTCGATCATGATTAAATTTATTTATTTTTCTTATATAAAAATTCAGCAATCTTAAAGTCTAGTAAGCTATCAATGTCTATAGATTTATCTATTGGCATTTCATATCCACAGGTATCATTAGTATAAAATTTTTTATTTTTATTAAATTTTTGAATTGTTGAAATAAAAATAGCTCCGTTTGACTTATAATAATTTTTGGTTTTTTGTCTTAATGAAATATATTTTTTTGAAGTAAATTTTATTTTTTTGTTTTTATCTTTTTTTAATATCCATTCATATGGATAAGGAAGTTTAGTTATTGAAACTATGCTTGATGCTTCTTGTTTAACCATCATTTCAAAACATTTATTAATATCTTTAAAAGTTCTTAAAGGTGAAGTAGGTTGTAAAAGTATAATGATATCAAATTTGTCTCTAATTTTTTTTAATGTAAAAGAAATAGCATCATAAATACTTGCATTATCTCCAGATATTTCTTTTGGTCGAAGAAAAGGAGCTTCAGCTCCACAATTTATAGCAATTTTTTGAATATTAGTACAATCTGTAGAAACGATACATCTATCAATATATTTAGATTTATTTGCTTCATTTATAGTCCAATAAATCAATGGTTTTTTATTAAATATTTTAATATTTTTATTTATTAAGCCCTTACTACCCTTTCTTGCAGGGATAATACATAATACTTTTTTGTCAGAAATCATAAAATTAATAAATATTAAATTATATAATCTTAATGAAAATTAATATATTTGGCTATTATTTTTAAATTTATTTTATTATAAATAATTTATTATTCAAAAACATAAATATCGTATTTATTATCTGAAAATATTTTTTTAAAATTTAATGGTAAATTTGTTTCCCTTACTATATGAGTAATTCCATATTTTTTTTTCCAATGTGTGAAATTATCACTATTTAAATTTTTCCATGCCTCAATAACATTGTATTTTTCAATTAAAATTTCTTTCTTTCCAAATGAAAATTCATCATTAAAAAATTGAACCATAAAATTTGCATTTGCAGGGACATAATCAAAAATATCATTAATAGAAACAAGAGATTTTTTATCTATCAGATATTTAAAATCTTCTTTTACAAAGGGAAAAATAATTAAAATTTTATCATCATTAATATTATTTATAAAATTAATTAATTTATTTTGGTTATATTTAGACTCAACAATAAAACTTTCCTTTTTGATGATTGTTTTATATAACTTTTCAAAACTAAATATCTGGTTTGAAATAGCAAATATTAATATCAGTAAAACAAAGAATGGATAAGTTTTATTGAATAAAGAAATACGATCAAATAAAAAATTTAAATATAATAAAAATTTATTGTATATAAAGTTTTTATGATTATGTTCATATAATAAAATAGAAAACCAAAATATATATAATGTTTCATAAAAACTAATATATCTAAAGATCAAATATACAGGGTTGGGTATTAATAATAAAATAAATATTATAAAGAAAATGTAATTTTTTCTTTTCATTTGATTAAATAAGATCAATGAAATAAATATTAAGTTAAAATAAAATAATATTGAATGAGCTCTCAGGATTTGTAATTTTAATAAAATCGTATTTTGATTATAAAGTATAACAATCTCATTCAGAAAAAAGATAACTAAAATTCCAATTGGTATTGAAATTAATATATTTAAATTACATTTAATTTGATTTTTGAGTATGTAGATTGAAAAAATAAAAAAAATGAAATTTGCAATTATAAAAAAAACGTCATTAATATTTTTATTTAATATATAATAATAAAATGAATTATTAATTCCTAACCAAAATTCTAATACTTGTGGTGTATTAATTGTTGAATATATATCTATGTAAAAGAAATATATATATAACAAAGGAGTAATAAAGATAGAAACGAAAAAAAGATAATTTAAAAATTTAATTAATGAATAACCTTCTACTTTTTTTAAAATTAAATATAAAAAAGCAAAAATTGAAGGCAAAAACCACCAAACACCCATCCCAACATGAATATAAAACACAAGACTTAAAAAAAATGATGATAAAATAAATTTCTTATTTAAAAAATAAAAAATTGATAAAAGCTGAAGAGATAAACAAAATGTTTTTTGATCAAATTCTCCAGATCGTAAAAATGGCAATAGTAATAAAATAGTAATAAATATAGTATCAGTTTTTAAAATTAATTTACAAATTAAAGATATTGAAAAAATTAAAAGAATTTTCTCAATAAACCATAAAAATTTAATTAATACTGATAATTCTATTTTAATATTTTCTACTATAAAATATAAAAAATATATTAGATTATATTGTGGATCATAATAAACTGAGCCTTTTGGTATATTTTTGTTACTTATCTTTGAATAAATATCATAATCAATATTTTCAAGATGAATTGTGTCTCTAAAAAGAAAACCAAATAATAAAACATAAAAGAATATAAATAAAATTTCAAAAAATGTTTTGTTTTTATTTGGCATAAATATTATCTTGTTAAGATAACATTATATTGTAACTTTGTTATATTTATTAAATTGAAACTTAAATATTTTTGCATAAAATTTTATAAAACTTATCTAAATCTCGCGTATTTAAATCAGCACTGCTTGGAATACATAAACTAGAATTAACAAGTGATTTAGCTTTATTAATTTTATATTTTTGATATTTCAAAAATTTTAATTGTAAATGATTTGGCTTCCATACTGGCCTGGTTTCAATATTATGTTTTTCTAGTTCTTTTATTAATTTAATTAATTTATTTTGATTATAATTTTTAATATTTATAACATTCATCCAATTATTACTGTTTTTTTTATGTGTAAGTAATTTAAATAAATTGTTTTCACTAAATAAATTGTGATATTTATTATAAATTAATCTTTTTTTTGTTTTTATCTGATTAAATTTTTTTATTTGTGCTAATCCTATTGCCGCCTGAACATTAATCATTCTATAATTATAGCCTATATCATCATGATTAAACCAAATTGATGTTTTAGCTTGCTGTATAAGATGTTGTGCTTTTAATGCAATTTTTTTATTTTGTGTTAGTATAGCCCCACCGCCTCCAGTTGTAATAATTTTATTTCCATTAAACGATAAACAACCACAAAATCCTATGGTTCCAGTATGTTTATTAGTTTGATCAAATTTTGAGCCTAATGATTCACTTGAATCCTCAATTAATTTAATATTTTTTTGTTTACATATTTTTACTAAATTTTTTATATTTATTGGATTGCCCCAAACGTGCACTATTATCATTGCTTTTATAATTTTTTTTGTTTTTTTATTCAAACACAAACCTTTAAATTGATAGGTGTGATTATTTAAAAATTCAATTACTTTATCAACATCTAGATTATATTTCTCATCACAATCCATAAATATTGGATTTGCATTACAATATTTTACAGCATTTACTGGTGCTATGAATGTAATAGTTGGAACTATGACTTCATTATTATTTTTTACACCTGCTAGTAATAAGGAGATATGGAGTGCTGAAGTACCGTTGATACACGCAACTGCATATTTTGATTTTGTGATTTTACACAATTCTTCTTCAAATTTTTTAATTAACGAACCTGCGGATGATATCCAGCCAGATTTTATACAATCAGATACATATGATGATTCTTGACCTTTTAAATAAGGTATAGATAAATTTAATCTTTTATTTGTCATTATCAATGAAATAATTACCAAATTTGATTTCAGTAAAATTTGCAATATCTTTTTTATTTTCTACATAATTTATTATTTCATTTATGCCATCTATTAAAGTGAAACTTGTATTAAATCCTAATTTTGTTTTAACTTTGTTAAAGTCTACTTTGTAATTTCTAGGATCATTACCTTTTTCTAAAAATTTAATATTAATATTCTTATTTAACTGTTTTTGAATTGCATTAATAACATCTCTTTTTGTATAATTGTTTGAATCACTCCCTGCATTATAAACTTCTTGGTTAACTACATCTATGGGTGATTTTGATACCAATAAAATCAATCTGGCAAAATCCATAACATGACAGTATGGACGCCAAGTGTCTGGGTCATAAACCACTAATTCAGTATCTAAATATAAATCTTTAGTGAATTCATTTAAGGTTAAGTCAAATCTCATTCTTTCAGATAAACCAAAGGCAGTGGCAAACCTTAATATTGTTGAGTTAATGTTAGGGTTATTCAATAAATAATTTTCAATTTTTACTTTTGATTTTGCGTAAAGAGATAATGGGTTTAAAACATGGTTTTCACTCGCATAGATATCCTCATTTATCAGACCATAATTTGAACAAGTAGATATGAAGATTATATGATGTTCTTTGTATTTTTTTATAGATTTAATCAAATTGATTATACTATCTTCATTTATTATATTTGATAAATGAGGGTATTTTTTTGTTATTGGATCCCCTACAAGTCCTGCCAAGAGAATAATTTTATCATAAATAGAAAAATCTATATTAGAAATTTCTTTTGATCTAATATCTATATTTAAAAATTTATAATTTTTATCACTAACGTATGTTTTGTTATTTTGTTTCTGATTATATATTAATGAATCTATTGAAGTAACATTAATTTTATGATCTAATAAATATTTAACTAATACACTGCCAATATAACCCTCACCTCCTACAACTAGAATATTCATTACTTTTCTTTTTCTGCTATTATAACCGATTGTGTAAATAAATCCATTATGCCAAAATAATAATGTGTCAGTTGAAGATTACTTTGTTTTAGAATTTGAGAGATGTGTTGCTTTGAATGAACATAAGTAATCTCATCAGGATGTAATTTTAATTTAATTTTAAATAATTTTAAAAAAATAAGTTTGATTATTTTAATAAAATTAACACTCAATCCTTTTTTATGTGGCCAAAATAATATGATCTTTCCATCATCTTTTAAAATTCTAGAAAATTCACTGAGTATTTTTGATATTTCATTTAATTCAAAATGCTCCATCACTCCTAAATTATAAATACCATCAAACTTTTTATCTCCAAATTCAGTATTAAAAATTGATCCGTGAACAACTTTAGTATTTGGATATTTATTATTTGAATACATTTCTAGAGCTTTTTTCGAAATATCAAATGCATATATATTAGCATGTGTAATAATTTTTTTATCAACTTGACCGCTACCACATCCAGCGTGTAGTAAAAGACTGTTAGGTTTTGTAAAGCGGATTAAGTGATAATTTAAAGACGGTCTTATAAGTAATATTCTGTAAAAATAAGCTATAAAATCATATAAAATTTTTGACTTTTTGTTACCCCAGTATTCATCCCAATTTTGTGGATCTATTAACATTTTTTTACTCATTTATTTTTTTTAATTCTATATTTATCTTTATTAAATATTCGGTTTAAAAAAATTAAAAACAAATTTTTTACCCCAATAAAAACATCTTTAAAAGTTTGTTTTGACTGACCATAAACTCTTGAAGGTAAATTAATTGGAATCTCTCCTATTTTATATTTATTATAATTCAAAATAAATAGACTTTCAAAAAAGAAAGAGTATCTTTTAAAATTTATTAAATTTAGAAAATTCCTATCAATATTATTTAGATTATAAAGCCTAAATGCACCTGTAGAATCATGTTTGAGTCCTAAAAATAGCCTTGATGCTAAATGACCTAAATAGGTAAGTATTTTTCTATACAGATTCCAAGAAATAATACTTTCTTTATTTATAAATCTTGTCCCAATAACTAAGTCATAATTTTGTTTTAGTTTAATAAAATCATAAATATATTCAGGTGAATGTGATAAATCACAGTCCATTGTTATTAGATAATTATAATTTTTATCATATGCATAGTTAATCCCATCCATATGTGCACTTCCAATACCTCTTTCAGAAGTTTTTCTATGAATGATCTTTACCTTATTGTCAGATTTGGATATTTCGTCTAAAATTAAACCAGTTCCATCAGGAGAATCATCATCAAGAAATAATAGTTCAAATTCTAATTTTAAATCATTCAATTTATCATAAATAATTTTTACATTTGTTTTTTCATTATAAGTAGGAATAAATATTAAAGTTTTATTTTGATTCATTTTTTAACTCATAATTAATCATATCCTCTATCATTACTTTAAAAGATTTTTTAGGTTTCCAACCAGTTAGTTTCTGTAATTTATATGGATTTCCACACCTGTATGTTGAATTTCTTGTTAATTTATTATTATTGCCTAGAGTATATTTCTTATAATCCAAACCTAAATAGTTATATGTTATTTTTACAAAATCTAGAATAGAATGTGTTTTTCCAGTTGCAATTATATAATTATCAGATTTTTTTTGGTTTTGCAGTAAAATAACAGCATCCATATAATCGTACGCGGAACCCCAATCAATTTTTGCTTTTAGATTTGAAATTTTTAATTTCAGATTTGATCCTTTGTAATTAGCAACTGCTGTTTTGACAATTTTTTTACTTAAAAATTTTTCTTTTCTAAATTCTGATTCATGATTAAAAAAAATTCCTACGTTAACAAATAAATTTAATGAATTCCTATAAAAATCAATTAAATTCATCGTGCTTGCTTTTGTTAAACTATATATTTCCTTTGGTTTTAGAATTGATTTTTCTGTCTTGATTTCACGAGAGTTATTAAAAATAAGGCTTGAAGAAGCAAAGAAAAATTTACATTTACTATGATATTTATATATTATTTGTAAAAAATAAATTGGCGCTAAAAAATTAATTATATTACTATCAATTATTGTTTTATAACTATTTATTTTTTTATCATCCGAAGAATGATGTATAGCAGCAAAATAAAAAACATTATTTGGTTTGTATTTAATTATCAGTTTTTCAATTTTGCTATAACTCCTAAGATCAAAATTTTTTTTATTTAATCTTATTACTTTATGATTTTTTTCTTTGAGTTTTAATGAAATAATTGTACCATCTTGACCATCAGAGCCAACAACTATACTAGTTTTTTTCATTTTTGTTAATTTACATATTATTGATATTTTAACAATCTATAACTTCAAGTTCTGGTAATGGAAATATTAATTTTTGATTTTTATAATTTTTAGAATTTATAAAAAATTCCTTAAAATGCCATGGCAAGATTAATAAATAATTATCTTTTGAATTTAATATCAAATTTTCATCTACTATAGGAATATTAGTACCAGGTGTTAAAGAATTAAATTTATCTAGGTTTACTTCGCCAATTGAATTAATATCATTTGTACTTAAATCACAATATTGTAATATGACATTGCCTTTCGTTGATGCGCCAATACCATAAACTTTGTGACCACTTTTGTTAATCTTTTCTATAAAATTTTTTAATTTTTTTTTACTATTTTCAATATTAATTTTAAAATTATCGTATATTTTTAGTTCATCAATTCCTTCATTCTTTTCATATTCTAATAATTGATTAATATTTTTTAAGTTTGGTTGGTACTTTGAATTTTTATGAGAACACTTTATTAAAAAACTACCACCATTAGTTTTTGTTAATTCTACATCAATAATTTTCAAATTAGAGTGATCACATATATATTTAATTTGCTTTAGTGAATAATATTCTAAATGCTCATGACAAATAGTATCATATGCATTAAATTTTAACATTGATGGAAGATAACTCTGTTCAAGTAACCAAACTCCTTCATTTTTATCCAAGGTTTTACTAATTGTTTTAGCAAAATCTATTGGATCTTCTAAATCATAGAACATGGCAAAAGATGTGATAACTTTTGCTTTATTAAAATAATTATGTTTTTCGATTATTTTATAGGAAAAAAAATCAGAAATTATTTTAACATTTCTGTCATAATATTTCTTAAATCTTAGAGCCGTAGGATCAATACCAACTAGATTAAGATTTGAAGAGTCATAGAAAGAAAGAGTTGTTCCATCATTACTTCCAATATCAATAACTAAATCAGATTTATTAAGTAATATTTGATTTTTTATTTTTTCTACGATTTTTTCTAGATGATTTACCATGCTTAGATTTAAAGATGATCTGTAACCATAATTATCTCCATACATTTCATTTAAATCAAAACTATTAGATAATTGAACTAGCCCACAATAGCTATCGTCGTTACCGTGGCATTTGATTAATTCTAAGTCACCACTAGAGATATTTTCTTTTTTACTTTTAGGGAAAACACCGGTAAGAACTAAATTACCTAAATTTATTATTTTTTTTAAATTTGTATTTCCACAAATTCTACATTTTGAAATTTTATTCATCCATAATATTTGATAGATTTTCGTATTTATACAATCTTCCTTTTTTATTAACAAGGTCAAAATATCTTCCACTCTCTGTTATTTTACCTTTCTCAAGCAAGTAAATTTGATCTGCAAATTTTATTGAACTAAATCTGTGCGTAACAATAACTATAGCTATATCTTTTTTTATTTCATTTATAGCTTCATTAATATGAAATTCATTTAGTAAATCTAAATTACTAGTTGCTTCATCTAAAATAAGTAGTCTTGGTTTATTAATTAAAGCTCTTGCTATTGCAAGTCTTTGCCTTTGACCTCCAGACAAGTTAATACCATTTTCACCAATATTTGAATTAAAACTCTCTGGAAGATTTTTAATGAAATCATATATTTGGACTTTTTTACAAATTTGGATGATTTCATTCATTGATGTTTTTTGATTTGATAATTTCAGATTAAAAATAATACTTCCATCTACGAAAGTTGTATCCTGACTTACATAAGCAATATTTTTTCTAAATTCATTCAAGTCTACATCCTTTATAGAAATATTATCAATAAATACCTCTCCTTTATTTGCTTTAATTAATCCTAACAGCATATCCAATAAAGTAGATTTACCTGAACCCGAAGGCCCGACAATAAAAGTTGATTTTTTATTTTCTATTTTTAAATTTATATTATTTAAAATAGATATATTTTTTTTGTATTCAAAATTAACATTTTTAAATTGTATAGAATTGCGAAAATAAACTATTTTTTGACCGTTAATTTCTTGATTTTTTAATAATTCATTTATACGACCATTAACAGAAATATAAATTGGTTGACGTTCTAAAACTCTATTAAAATTTGAAATTAATTGACTAAATAATGGTATGAGTCTAGAAAATATCAACAACAAGACTAAAATTTCACTAAAATTAATATTTAGTTTTTTATGAAAAATAAAAATTAAAACCATGAATAATATGCCAAATAGATATGAGAATGTTCTCAGCGACCCATCAATTAATGAAAGTTTCCATGAACTATCATTCAAAAGATCCACTTCGTAATTAATTTGATTTGAAAAATTTTCAAAATTTTTAGATGATTTCAAAAATTTTTTATTCTGAATAATAGAATTTATAAGAGATAACAATCTAATATTGGACTCATTATTTGATTTTGATGTATCATTTAATTTTTTTGAAAATAAAGAATTAATCATTAAAGTTATAAAGAAAAAAATTATTGCTAGAATAGATCCAGTAAAAGAAATTAGAAAACTAGAAAAAATAAAAAAGGTAATTTGAAAAAAATTTGTAATAACCCTTAATGAGTCTAAATGAGCCTCTGAAGTTGCTTCAATTTCTCTACTTATAGTTGATTGAAACTTACCACTTTTGTCCTCTAACATCCATTGCCAGTTAACTCCATAGTAATTATTAATCATTGATAGTGTATATTTTTTTTTAAGATTTATTTGTATTTTTTTTGAGAATAATTCAATCAGTAAAAGAACAACTTGGCCTAAAAAGATTAATAAAGATGAAATAATAATTATAGAAAAAAAATTTAAATCAATTTTAAAAAAGTCAAATAATATATTCAAATAATCAATATATTTATTTTCCTCTAAATTATTATTTTGAAGAAATTGTAAAGCTGGTACTAATAGTGGGATGCCTAAAATTGTAAGAAAAGAACTAAAGAAATTTAATATTATAATTAATAAAAAATAAGGTGTTTCATATGCAATGTTAATTAAAGATTTAATCTTTGCATAGATATATTTAATACTAAGATTCTTTAAATTCATAAATTTTATTAAAATATTCCGCTATCTCATTACCACAAATTTTATTTTCTAAATCTGAACCATCTCTCTGATAAAATAAGACTTCTGGACATTTACTTTTAAAACAAAATTTGTTTATTACTTCTAAATATGTAAATATCCTTTTTAAAACTTCTTCTTTATCAAAACTATTAAATCTATTAATTTCTTTAAAAAAAGCCTCAGTAATATTATCTAGATCAGTGCATACAGTAGATAGCCCCAAGATAGACCACAAATTGTTTCTAAACTCTAATAAAGGCTTATTATTTAGTATAGCTTGCCAGCCTGTAGTACCTGACACAACACATACCATATCACAATTTAAAACTAATTCTTTACTGTCTACATTAACATTAACAAGTTTTACATTAGGTAAGGATTTGATTTTACTAAAATAATTATTTGGTCTAAGCCTATCATTTAGTGTTGAAGGATGTTCTTTGACATAAACAAACCAGTCATAGGGTAAACTTTTAGATAAAGACTCAATTAAATGTAATTGGTCTACCCACATTGTAGCTAACATATTACTTGAATATTCTGGTTGTGACATAAGTGGGTAATAGATATATTTTTCACGAAAATCTATTTTATTATAAAATGATTTTTTTACTAACTTTACTTTTTGTAATCCTAATAAATACCTATGTTTAAACTTTTTTAATAAACTAACTGGTCTGTAAATATAGTTAAGATTAAAAATATTATAAAAATAATATTTTAAATTTCTATAAAAATCATAGCCGCACTTTAAAGGTAACAGAAATATTAATATATAAAAATAATTTACAATATAATTATCACCTAGATATTCTGATAATGCTTGTGAATTTGAATTATCATCAAAATATTGATCCTCATTATCTAATTGAGTAATTTCATTATATAATTCCTTTACTTCTTTTGAAATAAGTAAGTTTTTATTTTCTGAAAATTTTATATATTCATTTGCAATCTTTTCACATTTTAATTGCGTCGAGTTTGAAAACGTACAATAATTTTTTAATCTTACTGACTCAGGAACAAAATATTTTATATTACGTTTTTTGCAAATTATTTCTATTATTTTAACACTTATATCACCCATAGCAATAGCTGCTACAAAAATGTCAGGTTTAAATTTATCAAAAATCTCTTCATATGATTTTATTGTAAATGAAAAATATTCTAAAATTAATTGTCTGTTAAAATTTAAAGTTTTTTTATTGTATCCCACAGATCCGTGAGCATATGCGCCACCAATTTCTCTGTCACTGGCAACAATTTTCCAAAAACTTTCTTTTTCAAAATTTAAAAAAAAAGAATTTAAAGTTTCTTCATCTAATTTATATCTATTTTTTTCTTTTTCGAAATTTGGAAGATCAAATTCTTGAAATATTTTTTTTTTTGAATTTAAAAATTTTTTTTTATTATTACTAATTTTTTCTTTTGCTATTATTAATCCAAATTGTAAGTTTGGATTTATTTCATTTAATTTTTGTGCCGCATAATAATTGTATGCAATTGAATATTCACTGGATTGAAATAAAAATCTCATATTTTTTGTTTTAACAAAATTTTTTGTTCATGAAAACTGCTTAAATAATTTTTCACATCATTAAAATTTAAATCATGTTCATAACAAATTTCAGAAAGTTTCTTCTTTCCATCAATTGAGTATAATAAATGATTATTGTATTTATTTTTTTTTAAGTCAGGTTTATTTTCTTTATCAAAGTATAAATTTCTTTTGGTTAACCATGGAGGAAATTTGTTTAAATATGATGGGATATAATCTTCTTCTAATATTGTTGTGAACATATTTAAGATATCTAGTATTTCTAATAAATGGTTATAATCTATTATATCTATATTGTCGGAAGATGTATGATATTCATCAAAAGGATATCTTTGTAAAGCGATACTATCAATGTTAAATGTTGGCCATGAAAATAATTTTTCATCATTTAAATATCCATCAAAAAAATTTAATTCTTTGTATTTTTTATTTAGTTCTACTAGAGTAAGTTTCATTATATTTTCAAAATAAAATTCTGAATTTAATGATTTTTTTAAACATAAGTTTTGCCCAGCTCCAATTGTCTCAAGATTAATCATTCCAATACATTTTTTAATATTATTCTTGAATTTATTCATAAAATATATGGGTCCAAATAATTCTGGTAAAAGAAGTAGTTGATAAGAATATTTAAGATTTAACCTTTCTTTTAATAAATTAAAATACTCTAAACCAACAACACACCCACTTAAATCATCATTACATAACTCATCTATATGTGCTGTAAAGCAAACTACTTTATCAGATTCACCTTGGATAAATATTTCTCCAACCTTCATGGGATTTTCTTTCCACTCAACTTCTATATCTATAAAGTATTGCTCATCTTTCAGATTATTCCAAATATTAAATGGTAAAGTAATTCCCCATGTTTTCAAATTATAATCATAGGCATTTCTATGTTCCAAAAGATAATCATCAGGCTTATCTTTTCTAGTTCTTAAATGCTTTTCGATTTCTTTTTTTGTGAACCACCCCTTAACAGATTCACTATAAGGAGCGACTAAAAGAATATTATCATCTATTGAAGAGATAATATTTTTTTTACTATCTAATATTTGCCCTTTAATTACTTTCCAAGCTTTTGGGACTTCCCAATCCTCGACTTTTTCACCGCTATTAAAATTATGAATAATTATTTGGGGATATATTTCTTTAATAATTTCAAATGTTTTATTTAATCCATCAGAATTAATTAATCTTTGAAGAGGACTTATTTGAATAAGTAAATTTTCTAATTTTCTTTTAATATTTTCTATCATTAAATCTTTTATTTTTTATACTAAAAATTATATGATCATCTCTTTTCAATTTATTTTGAAATATATCTTTTATTATTGCTTCTTTTTTAAATCCCGCTCTCTTTAAAACTTTTAATGATCCTATATTGCTACCATAAACACCAGCCAAGCATTTATATAAACGTAAATTATTAAATGAATACATGACAGCTAATTTTACAGCTTCTGTCGCATAACCCTTTCCCCATTCATTTTTATCACCTATAAAATAACTAATATCTGAAGTTTGATGAAAATTATTAATTGGACCAATTTTAATGTTGCCTATATGTTTTTTATTTTTATTTGTACAAATTGCTAATAGATGTGAATTATTTTTTTTACAAGTACTGATAAATTTTCTTATTAAGGTAATCGATTGTTTGTGATGTCGAGTTTCCAAATACTGATTTATTTTTTTATCAGATAACCATTTAAGGTATTTTAGATTTGCATCTTTAATTAATACATTTCTTAAGAATATTTTTTCACCCTTAATAATATAATTCATTTTATTTGTAATACTTCTTTTGACCTTGATTAGAAAGGTAAACATTTCCATATTCTGAAGGTATTCCGCATATATTATCTTTATAATAAATTAGTTTCATAGTTTTATTTTTTAATTAATCCAAATGAATCATAATTTGGTTTTGACTGAAAAGCATCTTCTAATTTTTTTATAGGAGTGTAAATTCTATCACCAATATTAATTAATTTTGTTGTTTTTTTTTCAAAGATAATTTCTAAATTAATTATTCCATTTATAGTAATAACATCATATGTCTTATTACTTATCTTACAAATTAAACCATTTTGAAATGGATGGAATGTTGATTTTTTAACAAGACGGGCATTTTTTATATAAATTCTTTTATTGTTTATCATTGAAGATGCTCCATTATACGGAGTACCAAAAGCTAAAATAAATCTTAAAATTTCGACAGTATTCCACGAATACCAATTAATCCACCCGTTTATTTTAGTATTTAGTCTTGGTAAGTAAAAACTATTATCTTCATTGATTTTTTTACTTTTTATATCTTTTTTGTTAATTATTTTTAAAAATTTCAAAATTAATTTATTTGCAATAGTAGTTTGCTTTTTAAAATAATCATTAATATTCCAATTAGAATTATTTTTAAATTTTATTTCGAGTAAAATTTCACCTGAGTCATAAATACCTTGAACCATATCTTCATTTATTAATTGTAAGCAAGCACCATTATTTATTTCATTTTGCATAATCATCCACGAAAAATGAGCGCCACCTCTATATCTTGGAAGAGGAATTCCCATATAATCCAGAAGATATCCATTGAATTGCTTTATTATTTTTTTATCAAATGACCAAGTTTCTCCAAAACCAATTCCTAAACTATTGTTTGTAATAGATTGATTTATTTCTTTACACTTATTTATATTATTAGTGGAATAGCATATTATTTTTTCTAAAATTAAATTAGCTTTAAGTGATCCATTAGAATTTATAATTTCATTTAGCAATCTATTTGATGAATAAACTTCAATAATAAATTTTTCTTTCTTTAATCTTTTTGCTACATCTAAAAGAATTATAGATCCTCCAAAGAGAATAATCTTATTAATTTTTTTTTGTTTTAAAATCATTTAAGTACTTGTTCTAATACTAATGCCAGCATTTTTTAATGATGATCTAACTTGCATGAAGCCTTGATCTTTAAAACAAAAGTAGGTGCTGGCTGATACAGCACTAGCTTTTCCCATTTTATATCCATCAACAAAATCACCAATACTCCCGCACCCTCCTGAAGTAATTACAGGTATTCTTAATAAATTTGATATTTTTTTAGTAAGAGTCAAATCAAGACCATTTTTTAATCCATCCTTATCCATATTACATAATACAATTTCTCCTGCCCCTCTTCTTTCAGCCTCTATTGCCCATTCAACCGGAGTGATGTTAATTTCTTCTTTCCCTCTATTTATAAAAACTTTATACATATTTTTTTTATTTATTTTATAATCAATACTCACACATACTGTGGATTTACCAAAATATTCGGATATTTTGCTTATTAAAGAAGGATTTTTAAAAGCTTCTGTATTAATAGAGATTTTGTCTGCTCCGTTTTTTAAATATTCTCTTACTAAATCTAAACTATTTATTCCACCTCCATAAGTTACTGGAATAAATATTTGACTAGTAATTTTTTTTAAAAGTTGAAAATTAGAATTTATATCAATCTCATTATCAATATTAAGAATTATTAACTCATCTGCGGACTGAGCATCAAATATTTTTGTTTGACTAAAAGGGTCTCCTATAGAAATATAATCATTAAATTTGACAGAAGTTACAAGTATATTTTTATTAGATTTTATATTTTTAGTAATAAGTAATTTAGGAATTAATCTATTCTTATACATATTTATAAATTTACAAAATTTTCTAATATTCTTAATCCATTTTCTTGACTTTTTTCAGGGTGAAACTGCACACCATAAATATTTCCTTTGTTTATTGATGCTGTATAATTAGACGAATAATTAAATGTTGATAAAATATCATTTTGATATGAGTTTTTAAATGAGTATGAATGAACAAAATAATAATCACTATCTGAATTCAAATTTTTAAATAATGGTGATTGCCTTTTGTGATTTAGAGAATTCCAACCAACATGAGGTAATTTAAAATTTTCACCTACATTCATTTTTTCAACAGTTCCAGAAATCCAATTCAAACCCTTAGCTTCACCAAATTCTAAACTTTTGGTTCCCATAATTTGCATTCCCAAACAAATACCTAAAATATTTTTTTTTTTATTGATTACTTGATTATTTAATTCTTCATAAAAATCTAATGATTTTAAGATATCCATACATGCTCCAAAAGCCCCAACTCCTGGAAGAATAATTTTATCTACTAGTTTTAAATCACTTTTATTTTTACATATTTTAATTTTTATTCCTAAATATTCTCCAGCACTCATTAATGAATGAATATTACCCATTCCATAATCAATAAGGCCGATCATAAATATTTAAATTTTTCTTCTTTTCCATCTATTAAGAAGTGTTTTTGCTTCCTGCTCTGGCATTTTATCTTTTATCTTCCATTTATCATAATCATTAGTTTTTTTACCAATTTCTACATTAGAAAAATTATGACTATAAGGATAAACCATATGCTCAGCTAAAATGTCATTGAATTCATTTTCAGATAGACCAACATATTGCAAAAAAATATCAAGACTTGGTGGCCTTTTTCCTTCAAATTCATTTACAATCTCAAGTGCCCTATCTCGACTCAGTCTTTTATTTCTAATGTCTATAGAAGTTAAATGTGAAACTCTAGAATAACCTCTCTTTATATATTTTATATAATCCCTTACTCCTTGCATATAGCATTCAATTTTTTCATAATTATAATTATTAGGAACATTTTCAACTTCGTCACCTTTCCAATCTAATTCTTTCATTATAATATCGGACTGCTTTTTTGTATCCCATTTTATAAAAGATCCAAGACATATTGATTTGTAATTTATTTTTTTTAAATCATTAATAGGTGGATAAGAAAAAAATTTTAAATCATCTTCATTTACTAAACCTTCTAATCGAATCAACATGTCTTCAGCAGTAATTCCTAGATTAATATATCTATTAAATCGTTTTTCATCGACTTCTTCCTGCTGATCGTAACTATAATAAGCAGTATACTCTGCGGATGGCTCGCCCCAAATTATCAATGGTATTTTTTTCTCAATTGCTACCCACATTGGATAGGCAAATATACCAGTATGACAATGCCAACAAAAATCACCTTTTTCTAAAAATGATTGAAGCATTAATTTTCTAGACAACTCCCAGGCCGGAGTATGATTTAAAAAATCAACTTTAAGTTTTTCTATTGTTTTTTTTGTATTTCTTTCCAAGTTGGGTCTTAAAAATCCATGATCAAACCTTACCACTAAAGGATTCAGATTTAGATGTTTAACTATGTAATACAATGTCCAAGTACTATCTTTCCCACCACTAAATGGGACTATACAATCATACTTATTTTTATTTTTATATTTTGAAACTATCTCTAATAGTTCAATTTTTTTCTTGTCCCAATTCAAATTATTTTTAATAGTTTGATTATTGCAAACATTGCAAATATTATTTTCATCAAAAATAATTGTTTCATGTGTTTCGGGCGTTACACATCTAGAGCATTTTTTTAAATTGTTCATTTTTTAAAATTTTTTATATTGGAAGGTTTGACTGCGTCACCTTTTTTTAACTTATTATTACTGAGCTTACCAATTATTTTATAAAAATATTTTGGCTCTAATCCAAATCCAGGTCGAATTATTTTTACATTTTCTCTTGTGAATTTATCATTCTTATTAATATCTTTAATAACATATATTGATTTCCTAAATCTAATAGAATTTTTCTCAGATTTTGTAGATCCATAAAATATTTTACCAAGAGATTGCCATGCTCTCTTACTTTCAATAACGAGTTGCCTCATTTCTTCAGGTTCTAAAGAAAAATCTGCATCTACACCACCTTTTTTTCTATCTAAGGTAAAATGTTTTTCTATAAAAGTTGCACCTTTTGATATCGCTGCTATAGATACCCCTATACCTTTTGTATGATCAGATATTCCAACTTCACAATTAAACCTATTAATTAAATCATTTATTGTAGCTATGTTGGAGTCTTCAGGTTCAGCTGGATAACTACTTGTACATTTTAACAAAATTATTTTTTTACATCCATTTCTATATGCAGTTTTAACAACTTCATTTATTTCTTTCAAATTTGCTAGACCAGTTGAAATTACCATGGGTTTTCTTTTTTTTGCAATTTTTTCAATTAACGGAATATTATTTATTTCAAATGATGCTATTTTATATGCTGGAACATTATACTTTTCTAGAAAATCAACAGATGTTTCGTCAAAGGGACTACTAAAACATATAAGATTTTTTTTCTTACAATGTGAGAAAATTTTTTTGTGCCATTCCCACGGAGTATATGCCTTCTTATATAATTGATACAAAGTTTGATTTTTCCATAAGCTGTTTTTATCCTTAATTTTAAAATCATCTTTATCTGAATTTATTGTCAATGTATCAGCAGTATAAGTTTGAATTTTTACTGCATCAACCCCACATTCTGCAGCTTTATCTATAATCTTAATTGCTTTTTTTATTGATTGATTATGATTTCCTGACATCTCCGCTACGACAAATGGCTTAAATTTTTTTCCAATTTTACGGTTAGCAATTTCAATCATATTATTTAGCAATTCCTATTATATTTTTTACTTTTGTATCCCAGCCATTATGTAAAAAATTAATGTAATTTTCAATATCCCCAGAACTATGGAATGAACCCTTTTCTTTTATCACTTTCTTTATATAATTTTTATTTTTTAGATATTTCCATTTATCAAAAAAAAGTGACTCAATAGATGTCAAAAGATCATTATACGAGGAAAATAGAGTGTCGCTTTTTCTATAAGCTATTTTTCTTCTATAGATTATTGGTCCATCATCTATATTCTCGTTTATTTCGTGAATTGAGACACCTCTTGGTGTATTTTCAGCAAAACTCCAAAAGTTTGGGTCTGCTCCTTTATTCCATGGCAGATAAGAAATATGAAGGTTAAAAGAAATAATTTTTATTTTTTCTAAAATTTCTTTTTTAATTTTATATTTATATCCGTATGATAGTAAAAAATCAAAACTATCATCTATATGTTCAAAATTAATATTTGTACTTATATTAATAATTTGATTTTTGTCCTGTTTTAAATAATTAATTATTTTTTTCTGAGATTCTTTATAAGGTCCTAAAAAAAGAATTTTCATTTATTTTGATAATTTTTTAAATAATGATGATATCTTGTTATCACTAGTATTAATTTTTTTTACTAGTTTTTTTGCATCTTCAAGAGAATGTTTAAATGATAATCTTAAAAGATCCATCCAGTTAATATTATTTTTAGATCTTATTTTCTCTATTTGATCTATAATTTTTAAATATTTATTAGTATTTTTTTTCATATTAATTCATTCTTCCAAAAGTAGTTTGAGCGGGTAAGCTTTTAAGATAAGAATCTATTTCCATATCTTCATTATTTTCAAAATTTTTTATTTTTTTAAAAATCCTCTCTAAAATTACAAAATACTTTTTTATATAACTCTCTTTATGTGCCAGGGAAACATAAATAGTATTAGTCGCAAGTATATTATTTTTTAGCATTTCTTGTGTAATAAAAGTTTTGTACTTTATCCAATCATCATACAATAAAGTAAAACTAGGTAATGCATCAATACCCGAAATATTAATTTTCAAATTATATTTTTTTGCCAATTTTTCCCAATTATTTTTGATCTTTTTTCCTATAAATGAAATTTTTTTCCATGAATTTGTTTTTGTCATGTACTCGAGTGTTTTTAAACCAGCAACATACCCTACACGATCTGTCCAAAATGTACTTGAAATAAAACTATTGTTTGCGTGTTCCATAACTTCTCTTTTCCCCACAACTGCTGTCAATGGATAACCATTAGCAATTGCTTTTCCATAAATTACTATATCAGGATTAATTTTAAATTTTTTATAGATCCCACCATAACTTTCTCTAAAACCAGATGTACATTCATCGAAGATTAGGACTATATTATTTTTATTTGAAATATCTCTTACTTTTAATAAAAAATCATTTTTTGGTTTTATGTTCCTCATTACTTCCATCTTTATAGTTCCAATATTATGTTTTTTAATAATTTTAGTAAGCTGATCAAAGTCGTTATAATTAAAACTAAATACAGTGTTTTTAAGTTTTTTTGGAACACCTGATGTGTAAAGACCTTTTAAGAGATGGCTATTTAAACTTTCTTTATTTTTTAAGTTTGATGCTAGATACCAATCATGCCAACCGTGATAACCGCAAATAGCAATATTATCTTTACGAGAATAAGATCTGGCAATTCTTACTGCAATTGAACTCGCTTCAGCTCCAGTTTTTGCAAATTTTACCATTCCAGACCAACTGTTCATTTCTATTAATTTTTCTGCTAGTAAAACTTCCTCTCTACAATTTAATGAAGACATATTTCCATCTCTTATTGCTGAAATAACTGCATTATCAACTGGTTTAAAAGAATATCCTAAAATATTAGTACCAACACCCATCAGGGCCATATCAATAAATTTTTTATTATCTAAATCCCAAATATGACAACCACTAGATTTTTTATAATAACTTGGCCAAAGTTCTGGTAGAAAAAACTCACCTCTTTTTGAAATAAGCATATTCCCACCAGGGATTATACTTTTTGCCTTTTTCCATAATTTTTGCCCAGTTCCTAATTCATTAAAGTCATCTCTAATATGTATTTTTTTATATATTGCACCTGAATTACCAAGGTATTTTATAACTTCATTAGTAGTAAACTTTTTATTTTTAAAATACTTAAAAATATTTAAAATATTTTTATAATCTTCATAATCATCTAATGTCAGTCTTAAATTAGATAAATTTGTTTTAAATTCATAATTAATTTTTTTTATTTTTTCAGATTTTCTAAAAAATGTAGTTACATGTTCTAGATCGTATTTATTTCTAATTTTTTTTAAGTTTTTTTTAATTAAATTTAATGAAAAAACTTCAACATCTAATCCGTTAGGGAATGTTGGAGGATTTATATTTGATGAATAATCAACTTTATTATCTAAATAATTCTTTATAACTTTATCTACGATTTTTACATCAATAAGTGGGCAATCACCAGTAATTCTCACAATAATATTTCCATTAAATTTATTTGCTGCTTTTAAATACCTATCTAAAACATTATTTGATGAACCTCTAAAATATTTGATATTTTTTTTTTCTAGAAACTTACAAAGCTTATCATCAGATCTTAGTGTTGTTGTAGCGACAATAATTTGATTAATATATCTAGATTTAAATAGTCTTTCATAAATAGTTTCAATTACATTTTTCTTATTAAGTTTTAATAAGATTTTATTAGGCAATCTTTTTGAGTCAGATCTGGCTTGTACAATTGCTAAAATTTTTTTTTCCATTTTGAAGGATTGATAATATTCTGATTAGTAATATTGATTTTATTTATTTTTTCAAAGTAATTGTTTTTAATTTTTTTATTAATTATTAGTAAATTAGATTTAATATCTGTGGTTGAGGATACGCCTAAAATGATTTTATCTATTTCTTTAATTTTACTTACCCATATTAAAGATAAATCTCCAATTGATATATCATTAGATTGAGCAATTTTATGCAAAAATATAATTTCTTTTTTTATTTTGGGAAAAATATTTATTATTTGAGAGGGCTTATAGTATAATAAACCTCTTAAAAATATTGATCTTGCATGTATCTCAATATTATTATTTTTAATTCTTTTAAGCAAACCAGTGTGTACTAATTTTTGATCAAGTATATTTATAGGTAATTGGATAATATCTGGTTTTTCTATCTTTAAGATTTGATGTATTTCTTTTTGTGTATAAACGGATACACCTATTTTTTTAATTTTATTTTCTTTTTTTAAATTAAATAATTCTTTTCTATAATTGTTATCAACATATTTTTTAACATCATGCAATAATACACACCATGGTTTAATTTTGAGCTTTTTATATGAATCTAAGTAATCACTTTGCAAGGATTGAGAATTTGTTAATTTAAATTTTGTAATAATTTTAAAATTTTTTATATTATTTTTATGAATAAATTTTCCAATAATACTCTCACTTTCGTCATAATCTATAGCAGTATCAAAAACATTAATGTTATTTGTATAGCAGTATTTTAGAATCTCATTAATTTTAGCTTTATTTAATTTATTATTATTTCTTAATCTATATTTAAGATTAAAATTAGCAGTACCTATAATTATATTATTCTTCAAAGCTTTTTAACAATATGCTTTATATTACTAATAACATATTTAATTTCAGTATTAGTCATATTTGGAAAAGTAGGTAACGATATTTCTTCTCTAAAAAAATTATTTGCTTCAACAAAATCATTTGGATTAAAAGCAAACTTTTTTTTATAATATTTAAATTTATATATAGGAGTATAGTGCACTTGAAGATAAATATTATTTTTTTTTAGTTTTTCCATAATTTTATTTTTAATATTTAAATTTTTTATTGTTTTAATTCTTACAGGATAAAAATGGTAAGAGTGATAAGATTGGTTTATAATTTTTGGCAAGACTATATTATCTATATCAGAAAAAGAGATGTCATATTTTTTTGCATTTTTTCTTTTTTTAATAACAAATTTATTTAACTTTGATAATTGTGTAATTCCTAGTGCACTTTGAAAATCAGTTAATCGATAATTAAAACCTAATTTTTCCATTTCATATAACCAATGATTATTAGTTTTTTTTTCTATACCGTGTGTTTTAAGAATATTTATTTTTTCTCTAATTTTTTTTGAATTAGTTAAAATAGCTCCGCCTTCACCAGTTGTAATATTTTTAACTGCATGATAACTGTGAGTTACAATGTCAGCATATTTTGCTGCATAACCTCTATCACCTTTATATTTAGAGCCCATTGCATGACAATTATCATTTATTAATTTAAAAGAATATTTGTTTGCCAAATATCTAAGTTCGATCCAATCACACGGACTGCCTGAATAATCAACACCAATTACTGCAGATACTTTTTTGTTATTTTTTTTTAGTAATTGTATCTTGCTTTCTAATTTATTTAAATCAATGTTGTAAGTATTTTTATCTATATCAACAAATTCTGGATTTGAATTTGAATATAGAATGCTATTAGCTGTTGCAACAAATGTTATAGGTGTTGTTATAACAGTATCTTTTTCATTCCATCCTAAAGCTCTGCCAGCTAAATGTAGCGCAGCTGTACCATTGGATAAAACAGTACAATAATTTGACTTAAAGTATTTAGCTAAATTTTTCTCAAATTTATCAACTAAGCCACCTTGAGTTAAATATTGTTTAGTTAAAGCCTTAGAAACTGAATTAATATCGTCTTTTTCTATTGTTTGTTTAGAATAACTAATTGGATAATTACTTTTTAATCTATTCACTTTAAAGATTTAAATTTAATATTAATTTTTTTAATTTTTTAATATCAAGAAAATTTTTATTATCTTTACTATTATATGAGAAGGCATTTCTTGTGAATTTAGCACCTTGTTTAAGAGCTATTTTTTTATATTTTCCAAATTCTAAATTATTGAATGGGGAATTTGGGTAAATAATATAATGATCTTTATATTCAAGAGTGTTCAAAGATTCATTTTCAGAAATTAATTCTTCATGAATTTTTTCTCCAGGTCTAATTCCTATAAATTTTACTTTACATTTTTTAGATATAGCATTCTTTAAATCCATAATATTATATGAAAATAGTTTTGGTATAAAAATTTCCCCTCCTTTCATATTTTTTAAATTATTTATTACAAATGTTATTGCATCTTCTAATGTTATATTAAATCTAGTCATTTCATTATGAGTCACTTCAATGCAGCCTTTTTTTTCTTGATTAAGAAAATGTGGAATTACTGAACCTCTGCTTCCCATCACGTTACCATATCTAGTTACTGAAAATATTATTTTGCGATTTCCTTTATAGTTGTTTGCTGAAATAAATAATTTATCAGAAACTAATTTGGTTGCACCGTATAAATTAATAGGTGCAGATGCTTTGTCTGTGCTTATTGCTAAAACTTTTTCAATATCACTATCAAGAGAAGACTCAATAACATTCTGTGCACCTAGAACATTAGTTTTAACTGCTTCAAATGGATTATATTCAGATGTTTCAACTTGCTTTAAAGCTGCTGCATGGATTACTATATCAACATCCTTCATAGCAAATTTTAATCTGTTTAAATCTCTAACATCTCCAATAAAAAATCTAACTTTTCTTTTAAATTTTGATGGAATAGTTTTTTCCATTTCATATTGTTTTAGCTCATCTCTGCTAAAAATTATAATTTTTTTGAAATTAAAGTTTTTTAATATATTGAAAACAAATGCTTTTCCAAAAGAACCTGTTCCACCAGTAACTAATATAGATTTTGATTTAAACATTTTAATTAAATAATCTTTTATAATTTTCTTTTAAAAATTTACTACTTTTTTTTAATTCATTTACTTATTTATTAGATCTTAAATCAAATATTGATAATATTTACTTAAAAAAATCAAGTTTACATAAATTATTTATAATTTTACATAATTAAATCTGTCTTTGATAAAAAAACCTATAATAAAATAAATGAAAAAACTATTCCAACTTGAAAAAAAGTTTGGACTTGGGAGAATAGGCAAAAATATTATTAATAGAGGTAATATTAAAATTAAATTGTAATTATTTATTAATGGAACTGATCGTAAATACTTGGAAAATAGATGTAATAACAATTTACCTAAAAATATTAAAAAAAGTATTATTATTGGTATAGTTCCAATTAAACCGGTCTCTGCTAGCAGTTGAATATAATAGTGGTGCGGATGCGTTTGACACCCATTATATATTAAGCCAGTGTTAAATTTAAGTCTAACCTGATATTCAGACTCTTCACATAATTTTCTAAATGATTTTGAGCCAGAACCAATAATTGGATGATCAAGAAAAATCCTTATTCCAACCTCATAAAATGCCTGATGTTCTATTGAAAATAGTCTGATATTGTTAGAGAAATTAGTATACTTTAGCTCTTTAATATTTTCAGAAAAATATTTTTCATTTTTTGTACTTAGTTGCTGAATGGTAAAATCAATTAATCTTTCTTTTATTAAAGTATAATTATTATTATTTTTTAAAAACAAATGTTGAAATAAAAATAAAAATATAAAAATAATAAATGAATTTAAAAAGATTTTAAATCTACTTACTGAAAATTTGCTATAATCTAAAGTTATTATTAGTAAAAAAATATAAAGTACAAAATAGAAAGAAGACCATCTTTCTCCTGATAAGAATATTGTAATTCCAGACAAAAAAATAACTATGATTACTACAAAATTTCTGAATCTATAATTTTTTAAAAAAAAATAATTACATATTAAAAAAATGGGTAAAGTTTTCGCAATTACTCCACCTAAAATATATTCTTCTTTAAATGGTCCAGATAGCCTCCCACCTTTTTGAACAAAACCAAAGATATCATAACCAAATATGTACTGAAAAATTCCATCAAATATCAAAAAAACAAAAATCAGATTAAATGTGTAGGAGAAAATGACTAAAGATTTATCAAAGTTATTAACTATAAAAGCTATAGATAATGAAAAAATGCCAAATCTAAAATAAAATAAAGAACTTTCAAGACTATAAAGAGGGTATTTAGAATTTAAAGATGAGAAAATTATAAATAAGCAAAAGAGTATAAAAAAAATAACATATCTATCTTTAATAATTTTAGTAAATTTACTTCTACAACTTATTAAATAGATAGTTGATTGTATTACTAAATTTAAACCAATTACAAATGGCCC
>MDTB01217836.1_pt1 | contig 30721 bp, 35 predicted proteins | sample 811161 | NCBI WGS metagenome assembly MDTB01 (sample SAMN05326650, study PRJNA326480) | marine metagenome | isolation source: seawater | place: Mediterranean Sea | collected 2009 | reverse complement strand
TGTCAAATGGCTATCAAAATGTATGTTCGGGGATTGGACCACAGGGATGGTTAATTCCGCGCGCGTATAGTACCACAAGGATTATGCCAGCGCTGTCACCACGGCAAGAGAAACACCTTGTTCAACCATCCTTCCAATGTCTAAAGCCATGATCATCACTAAATAACGGGATAGTGTGACCATTATTGGATATAATAAGCCATAATATTTACTTTAATCCTACAGATAGACAATATTTAGTCAATAGATTCCCACTTTTAAATATATTGACGAAAGCAGATAGAATTAGTGAACAATGCGGCAAGAATGAAGTGCATGATTATCGCAATATAGGTGAAATATGACGTTATTACCTATATTAGATATTATATATCCCATATATATTCATATTTATTAACTATTTTAACAGTAATCTCCCGTATTTACCTGATTGAGTTAGTTTCTATTCCAATAATCCCGGCTATGGTTAAATCAGTTAAGTTACCTTCGAGACCACATTACTATCAGATCGATCATTTTCATGCTTTCACTCTCCTGGGCTAGTCTGAGCCTAAGCGAGACACCCTCCTGTCAGGAACAGTTCCAACCAGCCTCTGGTAGTTTCGACTTTGTGAACGCCAAAACTCCGCCTGACCTCGCAGGTCAAATTGGTGCAATTCACTTCACTGGCCTTCCCGTTTTCGATGAAGAAAACCCCCGGGAAAACAGCGTTCTTTTTCGTTGGGCCAATAAATTTCACATCACCACCGCGAGGACGTGGTCGCCAACCAGATCCTGTTTAGTTCAGGAGAACCCTATGACAAAAGACTATTGAAGGAAACGTCCAGGCTACTACGTAGTCAAGGTTATCTTTTCGACGCCCACACCCGAGTAGTAAACCGGTGTAAAGGTCACATTGATCTCGAAGTCATCACCCGAGACGTCTGGTCCTTTACGCCGGACGCGTCCTACGAAAGACTGGGTGGCGACAACACATACCGGTTTGCCGTCAGGGAAACAAACCTCCTAGGAAGTGGCGTTGAACTTCTGGCGCTTACGAAACGGAGTACGGAGCGCCACTCAAACGAAATCGGCTTCAAAACTAATCACTTCAGAGGTAGCCGCATCAAGGTACGGGCAAGTTTCGCAGACAATGACGATGGTTCGGAGCAGTTCCTTTCGGTTTCCCAACCGTTCTATGCCCTGGACACCCGAAGCGTATAGACGTTTCACGCAGACCAGTTTGAACGTATCGATTCTCAATATTTTTTAGGCGAGGAAATAACCGAGGTCGAAAACCATAGTAAAGACTTTCTGGTATCCCGGGGATTCTCGAAAGGGCTGGTTAATGGCAAGGTTCGACGATGGACACTGGGTTATCGATATTTGGATCAGCGCTTTTTTGCTACCCAGAAACCTGCGCCATGTGTCTTCCCGACCAGCCGTCGATTATCGTCTCCATTCGTGCAGTTTCATGCTACAGATGACAACTTCACCACCGCCAACAATCTGGACCACATTCGTCGCACTGAGAATCTTCATCTGGGGAACAACCTGCTTTTGGAATTCGGTTATGCGCCAGAACAACTTGGATCTGATCGTGACCGGTTTATCTATCGAGGAACCTGGCAAGATAGGTTGCTCTACGACGGCAGGCGCCTTATCCAGCATAGTCTTAACCTTGCTGGAATGTGGAATCTTGAATCGGGCAGGTCCGAGGACCTTGTCTTGCAGTACGAGTTGCGATCATTCCATCGCCAGACTAAACGACGCTCGTTCTTCGCAAGATTCAACGCCATATATACAAAAAACTTAAACAGTAACCGACAGGTATTGCTGGGTGGCGAAACCGGCGCGAGAGCTTTTGATAACAGGTTTCAGACTGGTGACCGGCGTCTGTTACTATCTCTGGAAGAACGTATGTACACCACTCTGCATCTGTTTAATCTGGTTCGCGTAGATTGGGCTATTTTCCTGGACGTCGGTCGCGCATGGCAACCGGGAGTTGATGATGGACTCCAGGATGATTATCTCGCCAATTTTGGGTTAGGGTTGCAGTTTGCTTCCAGCAAATCGAACGTCGGCCGTATTGTTCACGTGGATCTCGCGTTTCCATTAACAAACAAAAGCAATCCTTTGGTAGACAGCAGCCAGATTTCAGTAAACATCAAAACAGGTTTGTAATGACACAAGCATTTGACAACATCAGAATACTCGACTTTTCCGCCGTCCTGTCGGCTCCGGTTGCCGTCATGCAACTTGGTCTGCTTGGTGCGGAAGTTATCAAGATCGAACAGCCCAGCGTTGGTGACCAGATGCGCGGCATAATGAATGAAGGGCCTGACCCACAGATGTCGCCCTCCTTTCTGGGCATGAACGTAAACAAGAAAAGCCTCACGTTGAACCTGAAAGCCCCGGAGGCGACGCAGATCATCAAAACACTACTGGAAACCTCCGATGTCCTGGTGGAAAACTTTAAAGCCGGCACCATGGCGAACTACGGACTCAGCTACGAAGAAGTTAAGGCTATTAGACCTGACATCATCTACTGTTCCGTTAGTGGCTATGGCCAGGAGGGACCCCTCGCAGGGTCTGCTGCGTACGATGGCGCCATTCAAGCGGCTTCCGGCATGATGTGGCAAAACGGATTCGAGGAAACAGGCCCCACGAGAACCGGTTTCATGGGCGTCGATATGGCCACGGGACTCCACGCGGCATTCGCAATTGCTGCTTCGCTACATCGGCGAGCAACAACGGGCCTCGGTCAGCACCTTGATGTGGCAATGATCGATACCGCAATTCTTATGCTGGCTACCCAATACAATAACTACTTCATCCAAGGCAATGAAGAACGACTAGTGGGGAACAGCTCACAGCTAGGTCTACCCACTGCAGATGTTTTTACAACCCGGAACGGATTCATACAGATTACAGTGGTCTCCCAGAGCCAGGTCGAAAAGCTATTTGCGGCAATGGACGCAACAGATGCTTTAGAGAAACCCGAGTTCCAAACCCAGGCAGCACGCATAAAGCATGCCGATGTGGTTGGTAAATTTCTCGCAGATAAATTTAGTACAAACACTACACAACACTGGCTGAAGATTGTCTCAGCCGCGCGACTACCCATTGCAGAAGTGCGCAAAATTGCCGAAGTTGTAAAGGACCCTCAGTTTGAAACCCGGGAAGTCTTCGAAACCATGACGTCACCAGTCAATGAAGAAGAAACCATTACCGTGGTGAAGTCCGGTTACAAAGCCAACGAGGACGGCCCCAAAGTTCGTTTCCCGGCGCCTCATGTCGGCGAACACACAGACGAAATACTCACCGACCTGGGCTACGACGCAGCAGCGATTTCGCAACTACGTAAAGACGGTATTGTTTAGCAAAAACAAGCGATCGTGCTATACCAAAGCGAGGCGACTTGGGTGCTTGCTCGCGCAAGCATATGTCGCGACGCCGAGTTGGGTGAGGGAGACCCAAAGGGGCTCACGGAGGAGGCGAGGACAGCCAGGAGGGCCGTAGTGACGCTGGAGCGAGTAAGCACCCAAGTCGCCTCGCCCAACCTGGAAGGATCACACTCCCACGCAAATCTGACTCAGTTCGCGGAGTAGACAAGCGTCTCAGGATGAAACGCATACCACGCAAACCAAAACCCAACAGTAGAAGCCACATCCCTACCATCCACATCAGTGATGTGTGCAGTACGCGCACTTTCATTCCAGTGGATATTGAACTCAACGTCATTGACCATGTCCACAAATGAGTCCTAACTGTTTTCGGTGAGTTCCTTAAATGGATAGGCCTTGAATACGCCATCGACCTCAACGCCCAGCACCCACTCCTTGGGGTGGTAGTCCTTAGGGGCCTTATTGTTTACTTTGAAATAAAGTTGCCTGGACTTTTCGTATCCGGCATAAGCGCTTTCGGAATAGTTACGCATGTAACCAGTATCCAGACTTAGTACTTTTGTATCCGGATAGCGACTCTGCCACTCAGACCAGGAGTTATGGAATACAGGTAATAGCGGCAACTTAACACCCTTGAGTCGACCGGAAATTGCTTGTCCCATCAGTTGTGACCAAAGCGATTCAGTGTTTCGGTCATACATGAGCACATCACTGTTATATAGCAACCCGGAAACGCCAAAAATCAGCGAGGTCTCACCAGCGTCACTGGCAAACACAACGCCGGTTCCGCAAAGAGGACAGTAGCTCACCGCAAAACGCTGCTTACCGATGCCATCATTTACAATCTCGTGCTGATCGAGAATTCGAATTGGATAGGCTCTCGCTTCTCCGGAGATAACGACAGCGAGAACCCGGTCATCGTCCTTGAGATACTCAGCTTCAGATACAGCGATAAGCTCCGGGTCAATTAGCGCAGGGATACCATCTCGGGGAGGACCACCGGAGCGGATTTCTTTGGCTGGAATAAGAGCGTCGTCCAGGTCGAAGCCGTTCTTCGATATCGCCTTCGCATAGAGTACCCAAAACGCGATTATCGCGAGGCTTCCATAAACCAAAATTCGAGGAGTCATAGAGGGTCTCTCTTTTCTACTAAGACCCTCTATCGGATTATTTGCTTTCGCAGTATGCGAAATGGTCAGACCGTAAGAAATGGCCTCATCTTCTGGAACGAACGTGCCTCAATCTGCCTGATACGCTCCATTGAAACACCGTATTTCTCAGCAAGTTCTTTCAATCCGACCTTTGAATCTGTGAGCCAACGATTTGTCACGATATCTCGCGAACGCTCATCAAGCGAAGCAAGCGCAGCGCCAAGACCTTCATGTTGGATATCCGTTATTTCATCATCCGCGGCTACCCAGGCGGGGTCTTCAACTTCTCCTGCCGTAAGGTAGCTTGAGGGACCCGAGTAGAATTCTTCTTGCTCGGTATCCACTGGCTCATAACTCTCATCATTAACCGTCAAGCGCTTCTCCATCTCGAGCACTTCTTCCGGTTTCACGCCAAGATCATTTGCTACCTGGCTTACCTCTTCCTGGTTAAACCAGCCCAAACGCTGCTTTGCTTTTCTGAGATTAAAGAATAATTTGCGTTGCGCTTTCGTCGTTGCAACTTTGACGATCTTCCAATTCTTAAGGATAAATTCATGGATCTCCGCATTGATCCAGTGCACCGCGAAAGATACCAGGCGTACCTTGTGCTCGAGACTGAAACGCTTCACAGATTTCATTAAGCCAACATTGCCCTGCTGCACGAGATCTTCCAGCGGCAAGCCATAGCCCATATAGCCTCGGGCTATGTAGACGACATAGCGCAAATGTGACATTACAATTTTACGAACCGCATCAAGGTCATCGTGCTCCTGATATTGCTCGAACAATGCGATCTCTTCTTCTTTCGACAATATAGGAATACTCTGCACAGAATCGAGATATCCCTGCAGGCTACCGCTGTTAAGCGCTGGCAGATGCTGTGGGTAAGCTAATGCTGTCATCTAAAATCCTCCTATAGAGCCCTGATAAATCTTTTATTTACAATTAGTTAGAATAAAAATTTAGCCAATTGTTTTCTTAAATTGGGGCGAAAAACAGGTTTTCAAGTGCATTTTCACAAATCACAGCTAATAGACGTACTACATCGCTATTTGTGACAGTTTGCTACCATTTGGCCATTGGTTCATTGACCCCAATCAGTAAAACAATGCCTGAATTACCAGACCTGACAATCTATCAGGAAGCCCTTGAAGCTCGATTAATCGGTGGCAAGCTGACCGGAATACAGATTGGTAATCCATTTGTACTTAGAAGTGTCACGCCTGAAGTCGAAGAGATTACCGCTAGAGTAGTGACCGGCATCAGCAGAATCGGCAAAAGAATCGTGATCGACTTGCAGGATGACTACCACATCATCGTGCACCTGATGATTGCTGGCCGCTTTCGTTGGCTCATACCAAGCGCAAAGGTTCCCAGAAAACCGGGACTAATAGCATTCGACTTTGAGGGTGGGACCCTGCTGCTGACGGAAGCAGGAAAACAACACCCTGCGTCGGTGTTCTTTATCCAGGGGAACTCTGACCTATCCCAATTCGATCAGGGATGCATTGATGTGCTCACGTGTTCACTGAATGAGTTCATCGCCGCCCTTCAAAAGAAAAATCACACGTTAAAGCGATCTCTGACGGACCAACGATTTCTTTCCGGAATCGGTAACGCCTATTCAGATGAAATTCTGCACCATGCACGTATCAGTCCTATGCGGCAGATTAAATACCTCAGCGAGGATGAGTGGGGTCGCCTTCACCTTGCCTGCCAGGTAATACTTTCAAACTGGATTAGCCTTTTGCGTGAACAGACCGGGAGCGAATTCCCCAAGAACGTAACAGCTTTTCATCCAGAAATGGCAGCACATGGTAAATATCGCGAGCCCTGTCCCGACTGTGGAAAACCTGTGCAGCGGATTCGTTACGCGAGCAACGAATGTAATTATTGCGCTGCGTGCCAGAACCAGGGAAATCTGTTAGCAGACCGCAGTCTGTCTCGTCTGCTGAAAAAGGACTGGCCCAAAACACTGGAAGAACTCGAGTCGTAACCTGTATGCTGTTTCGCATCTTTACTAGATGGACATATGGATAGTGACCACAGATTTGCATGACCTCGAGCTGTTGCTCGATTCAAAAGTGCCCATTCTGGTTGTCGAGTCATTTGAAGAACCTCGCGTGCTGGAAATGATTACCCGTCTAGCCGTGAACCGAACGTCTCCACTTTATACCTGGTCTGCGACAGAGGGGTTACATCGCCTGGGGTTTGGTGACGGACTTAGCGAGGATGAGGATGCCAGGGAACCTGAAAACGTCCTGAAAATAATAAAAGAAGCTAATGCTACAAGTATCTACGTACTATGCGACTTTCACCCCTACTTTAAAGACGAGCCCGTAAATATCAGACTGCTCAGGGAAATCGCAATGCACCACCACAATCTGGGGCATACGGTAATTCTTCTTAGCCACGAACTTGACCTGCCCAACGAACTCAAGCGCTACAGTGCTCGTTTCGAACTTTCCATGCCAACTGAGGATCAACTCATGAATCTGGTTCGAGAGGAGGCCAGTAACTGGAGTAAAAGCCAGGGTGGCATACCGGTCCGCAGTGATAAAGCCACATTCAACCAGTTGGTACAGAATCTAAAGGGGGTACCTCTACAGGATGCGAGACAGTTAATTCGAGGCGTGATCTACGATGACGGAGCCATCGGTGAATCTGATATCCCTGCGCTAAACAAAGCCAAGTTTGCACTCATGGATATGGAAGGGGTGCTAAGTTTCGAATATGACACTGCAAAGTTCACTGAGGTCGGAGGACTGACCAAACTAAAGAGCTGGTTGGAAGAGCGGCGAAACACCTTCATGGATGACAACGATAATCTGGATACCCCAAAAGGCATTATGCTGCTTGGCATCCAGGGTAGTGGTAAAAGTCTCGCTGCCAAGGGCGTTGCCGGGATGTGGGGGCTTCCACTATTAAGACTGGATTTCGGATCGCTCTATAACAAATATTTTGGTGAAACCGAGCGCAATCTACGCGAAGCGCTAAAGTTAGCGGACATGATGTCGCCGTGCGTTCTATGGTTAGACGAGATCGAGAAGGGGATTGGCGTAGTCAGAACGATTCAGGGATTTCCCAAAGAGTACTGGGCACCCTACTCACATGGATGTCGGAGAGGGAAAGCCTCGCGTTTATCGTTGCGACCTCAAATGACATTTCTCAACTCCCTCCCGAATTGGTTCGAAAAGGACGACTGGACGAAATCTTCTTCGTTGACTTGCCGAACGAAGCTGTAAGGAAGGACATCTTTGAGTTACACCTTCGCAAACGTAACGAAGAGCCTGAACAATTCGACATCGACGCGCTTGCCAGCTTAAGTGAAGGATTCTCTGGTGCAGAAATTGAACAGGTTATCGTCAATGCTCTTTACACCAGCGCTGGCGTTGACGAAAAGCTATCGAATGTCCAACTCGAGGGGTCGATTCGCAGTACCAACCCTCTATCAGTGGTTATGTTCGAGAATGTCGCAAGTCTTCGCAAATGGGCAGAAGAACGCTGCGTGTTTGCGGACTAGCCGGTTTTAATCCCGATGCGCGTCACAGACATTGACTGGAAATCATGGCGGCCTGAAGAAACCGCAACGTTGTTATTCGTTATTAAGGATGACCTCATCTTACTTATCCGTAAAAAGCGAGGACTTGGGGCTGGGAAAATTAATGGCCCCGGTGGCAGGATCGAGCCTGGCGAGACACCCATGGAATGTGCCATACGGGAGACGACCGAAGAGTTATGCATTACACCACTTAACGTCAAACCAGCAGGAGAATTGTTCTTTCACGCAGAGGATATGCCAAGGATTCACGGTTACGTCTTCACGGCTTCAGACTTTACTGGTACGCCCACGGAAACCGATGAGGCTATTCCACTCTGGCACCACAAAGAAAAGATTCCGTACGATGAAATGTGGGAAGATGATCTATATTGGCTGCCGGCGGTCATTTCTGGCAAAGTCGTCACCGCGTGGTTTACGTTTGTCGAAGAGACGGTGCTCGATCACAAGGTAGAAATTCAAGACGTTTGATCCCAAATACAGTTTGTTATAGGTTGATTACATTTACGAAATCCCAAAAATTGAAGTTCCTGTCGAAATCCTGCTGATGAATTCAGAGACTGTCGAAGGGAGAATGTTTGTCACTGAGGATTTAATGTCGGCAGCGGGCAACCCGCTATTGGAGGAGTTACTAAACGATTCTCCCGACCTCTTTTTCCCGTTCGTTAGTCATGCAGACGCCCACCGTCTCATCAACAAAACCACATCGTGCAGATCAAGTGCGAGCAAGACGACAGCGAAACAAAAAAACAAACACCGTTACCGCCTCGCAACCTGGTGGTTCACTTTACTAACGAGCGAAGTGTGTTTGGTATTGTGTACCCGGCGCTGGCAGAAGAAACTCGCGTTTCCGATATCATCAACGAAGATGATCAGTTTCTCGTGTTGTACCAGAACAGCCAGAAGTTAATCATCAATCGTCATCACGTAATCTACGTTAACGCCAACTAGTCCATAGCGACTGATCCAAAAACCCGGTTCGCCCAGCGGTTTTCGCAAGCCGCATTCGCGGTACTCCATATACCGTCTTTCAGGTAAAGCGTCAGGACGACGTGCTTAAACTCCACTAGCGCATTGACTTGAGTGCTGTCAGGGGTGGCTAGAGCGGACCACGATCTCTTCCTGTGGGCCTGATTTAAGGAAGCGTTTTGCTTTAACAATATCAATGGCATAAGCGGCAAGTTCAGGGCTCTCCTGGCACTTACCAAAAGTCTTAACGCAACTTTCAACGACTACAATCGACTCAGGGATGCCCTTTTCGCTCGCGACAAACGAAACCCCGGCCCACTCATCAGCAGCACTGGTACGCATAAAATCATCTAGCGCCCGCTCACGGCTAAACTCTCTTTCATCGGCTTCGCGACGTGCAGATCGACGTTGTTCAACGACTGAATCAACATCAGGCTTTATAATGGAGGGCGAAGGATACTCCTGCTGCGTCGTATCGAGACTTAGAACGAAATAGACACCGACCGCAAAAAAGATGGACATCGCCGTGGCGAGTCTCGGGCCCTGACCAAAAAGCCAGTTCTGTTGAAGATCACCACCAATGTGATAGCAAGCCAATTTTCTTACCTGGCGATCAAGACGATTTGGTGCTGATGGCACTGACGACTTGTCTTTGTGCCAGACGTCCGCCACATCCTCAAATTCTCGTTCAAGACCCAGGTCTTCCTGACTCCAGTTATTTCTAAATTCCGGCTTCACGCTACCCGCTCCTGTCATGCCGTGTTAGTGAATTGCGAAGTTTTCCAAATGCGTATCGAAGCGTGCTTTTCGCAGCTTCAACAGTGACCCCCTGAATTTCTGCAATGTCCTTAACTGAGAACCCCTGTTCTTCTCTCAGATAAAAGGCCTTGGCGCTGCTCTAGTGGTAGTCTTGCCAACGATTGCTCGAGCGCAGCACGAAGCTGGGATTCCCCAACGACACCATCCGGCGTGCCGTCCGCCTCAGACTCAGTGTAGTCCCTGTGCAACTGATCTTTCTCCTGCTTACGGTAAAAATCAACAAGACAGTTGTGAGCAAGGGTGAATATCCATGACCGAAAGCGCCCCTGTCCTTCGAATCTTTTGCTGGACGCGATGACACGCAGCCAGACCTCTTGAAACAACTCACTCGCCTGCTGATCGTTGTAACAATGTCGATAAAAATAACCATAGAGTGGATCGCGATACTTGCCATAGAGAGTATCAAACTCACGCCCGTCTCCACTTCGGTACGCACTCATCAGCTGATCATCAGGGTCAGGTCCATTCCCTGCAGCGATATTCATCCCGGTCTCGCCTGGTTTATTCCTGTTAACGTCAGGAAACGGCAAAAGGTGTTAAATCCCGGCAAGTTTCTTGAAGGCAAGGTCAGTAGTAAAGAACACTTCACCCTCCATGCGGTGATAGAAGTCCGTTTCCTTGAGTCGGTCCATTACCGGTCCTTTGACTTCCGCGAGATGGAGGGTAACACCCACTTCTTCCAGGTTCTCGCACAGAGCTTCCAACATCTCGAGACCGCTGGCATCGATGAAGTTCGTCGCAGTACAAATCAGCAAGACGTTCTTAATATCCGGCTTATCTGCCACCTCGTTGAATAGAAACGTTTCAATATATCGGGTGTTAACAAAGTAAAGACTTTCATCGATACGTACCGCTAACAGCGACGGTGAGGTGATCACTTCGTGACGCCGAATATTGCGGAAATGTTCTGAGTCACCTACCCGCCCCACCACAGCAATATGTGGGCGACTGCTGCTACGAATCAACAGAACAAAAGAAATCACAATCCCGATAATCACACCAGACTCTACGCCAAGCACCAATACGGCAACAAACGTAAACGTAAATGTCACCGCATCGGTGGAGTTAAAAGAGAATATTTTGCGAATTACCGTTATATCTATAAGTTGCATGGCGGAGATCACGATAATCGCCGACAGCACAGCCTTCGGTAGGTAATAGAACAGGGGAGCAAACCCCACTAGAGTGATGAGCACCAATAACGCGGTTATCAGCGATGCCATCTGGGTATGCGCACCTGACGAAAAATTGACGACGGTGCGAGCGAAACTCCCCGCTACCGGAAACCCCCCGACTAAAGACGCTCCCATATTGGAAAAGCTGAGACCCACAAGCTCTTGATTTGGTTGTATTTTTTCTCGCCTACGGCTAGCCATAGCCGTGCCGATCGAGGCGCTTTCCATAAAAATTACCATCGCGATCAACAATGCGGAAGGTAGTAGATCTCTCAGTTCCGTCAACGAGAGAGGAACTAGGGCCAATCCCGGCAGCGCTGTGGGAATGGTCCCTACGATCGGTACCTGGTGGGTCTCATTTAATCCAAGAAACGCTGTAACAAGGATCCCTATGATGACGACATACATCGGTGCTGATCTCGCAAGCGCAGAAGCCAACACTTGGCCAAGGCCCATCGACAACAACAGTTTTTCCATTTGTAGTCGGCAGAAAACCAGTAACACGATAGCTGTGGCAGCAACGATAAGTGCAACGACATTAACAGTGTTGTCGCTCAGATAGGACAACACACCAACGACGCTGGTATCCGCTGAAGACGATAACCCCACAACGGCAGGAAGCTGATTGGTAATAATTAGAATTGCTGCCGCGGTAATGAAACCAGTTACCACAGCATGACTCAGAAAGCTGATGACGTTACCGAAGTTCACCAGTCGCAATACGAGCAACACGATACCTGTAACCAGTCCAAGTTTGACCGTCACCGTTGCATAATCCTGCGTCCCCGGTGTAGCAAAAGACGAAGCTACTTCCAGCGTCATCATGGCAATGATCGCGGTAGGCCCCACCGCCAGTGTCCGGGAGCTACCGAAGGCCGCATAGGCAACCAGCGCCGCAAGCGCAGCATGGAGTCCCGCCTCAGGTGGCAACCCGGCCAGAAAGGCGTATGCGATTACCTGTGGAACAGTGATGAAAAGCACGACGACACCTGCAATTACATCCGCGCGAAAATCGTCTTTACGATAATCCCCGCCCCAGTTCAGGATAGGTAATAAGGCTTGCAGTTTTTCCATGATTGCGCGGTCTTACGCTTGATGCCTCTAGCTTACAGAACAACTTTGATGATAGCTTTCCATTTCGCGAAATCAAACGGAGCACTAATGACTGGAGCATTTGATGAGAAGTGGCTTGCCCCTGATCGGGAAAAGATCTGGCATCCTTATACATCCATGCACGACCCTCTGCCAGTCTATCCTGTAGTAAGCGCGTCTGGAGTAAGACTAAGGCTAGCTGATGGTAACGAGCTCATTGATGGTATGTCTTCCTGGTGGGCGGCAATTCACGGCTACAATCACCCACAATTGAACAAGGCAGTAAGAGACCAGCTCGACAGTATGTCGCACGTCATGTTTGGCGGCATAACACACCAACCCGCTATCTCTCTGGCAGAAACCCTCCTGTCGATAACGCCCAAAACCCTCGACAGAATTTTCTTTGCTGACTCCGGGTCCGTGGCCGTCGAGGTCGCGATCAAGATGGCGATCCAATATTGGTATGCAATTGGGAAACCACAAAAATCCAAACTACTCACCATTCGTTCCGGATATCATGGCGACACCTTCGGCGCCATGTCAGTTTGCGATCCCGTGACGGGCATGCATGAAATCTTCACTGGAGTTCTGCCCCAACACTATTTCGCACCCGCTCCTCAAAGCAGGCTTGACGAACCGTTGCTCGATTCGGATATCAGACCTGTTGAAGACTTGCTGAAAGAACATAACGAAGAGATAGGTGCGATGATCCTTGAACCTGTCGTTCAGGGTGCGGGTGGAATGCGCATCTACGCACCCGACTTTTTGAAACGGGTCAAAGATCTATGTGAACAATATGATGTTTTGCTCATTCTCGATGAAATCGCGACAGCCTTTGGTCGCACCGGCAAAATGTTTGCCTGCGAACACGCGGGTATTGAGCCCGACATCATGTGTATTGGCAAAGCATTAACCGGGGGTTATATGACCCTCGCAGCGACCCTTACCAATCTCAAAGTAAGCGACGGCATTTCGTCGGGAGAATCCGGGGTCTTTATGCATGGACCAACCTTCATGGCGAATCCACTTGCGTGTGCGGTGGCTTCCGCCAGTCTCGATCTACTTTTATCAGGCGACTGGCAGACCAATGTAAGCAAAATTGAACAGCAACTTGAAGAGGAACTCTCGCCCTGCCTCGAAATGAATTCGGTAGCAGATGTTCGGGTGTTGGGTGCCATCGGCGTGGTGGAATGTCATGAACCGGTGGACGTCGGTATGATTCAAAAGGAGTTTGTAAAACGAGGTGTGTGGGTAAGACCATTCGGGAAACTGGTGTATGTAATGCCACCCTACATTATTTCGTCTACAGACTTACAACAGATCACAAGCACGATCTATGACGTACTGAGCATATGATTCGATGAATAAATTCGATTTTATCGACCAGGAGTTGCAGCGCAGAGACGTCGTAAAGCAACATCGTGTGCTGAAGAACATAAGACCATTACCTGATGCCTGCTCCATGGTGGACGGACGCCCGATGGTTAACTTTAGCTCCAACGACTATCTGGGGTTGGCAATGCATCCAGAGCTGCAACAGCGTGCCCACCAGTTTTCTAAACGATACGGTAGCGGATCGTCTGCCTCCAGACTCATCACAGGCTCGCTGGATTGTTTCGAAGCCGTCGAACAAAAACTGGCCACACTAAAATCAGTTGAGAGCATTCTGATATTTAACTCGGGCTTTCAGGCGAATGTCTCCGTGATCCCTACACTGGTCGACCAGGATTCGCTGATCCTGTCTGATCGCCTGAATCACAACAGCATTATTCATGGCATTACCCTGGCCCGATGCGACAAACTCATCTTCGACCATAACAACCTGGATCATCTGGAAACACTCCTTGCGGCAAATCCTGAGTACTCACGAAAACTAATTGTTACCGAGTCTGTGTTTAGTATGGATGGTGATCAATCCGACATTGATCGGCTGGTCGATATCGCAGGCAGGTATGACGCCATTCTCTTTGTGGACGAAGCACATGCCACCGGTGTACTCGGTCCAGGTGGTATGGGGCTTACTGCATGGAAAAACGTTGATGTCACCGTGGGAACATTCAGCAAGGCCATGGGTTCTTTCGGCGCCTATGTCGCGAGCTCCGCAAAAATACGCGATTATCTTATTAACTGCTGTGCCGGTTTTGTTTACACGACAGCACTACCCGCGAGCACACTGGGCGCGATCGATGCAGCCCTCGATCTTGTACCAAACATGGATGCTGAACGCGAGACGTTGCAGGCAAACGCCGAGTTTCTGCGCCAGGCGCTGCAACAAATCGGGTACAACACCGGAGGGTCCACAACCCAGATTATTCCAGTGTTGCTGGGTGACGAGCAGCAGACACTGAGGATGTCAGAGAAGCTGGAGGACGCAGGTTTCCTCGCGACACCCATCCGCCCCCCAACGGTACCTGATTCGAGAATTCGACTGACGTTGTCAGCGGCACATACCCGCGAGCAGATCGATGCACTAGTCAATGTATTCAGGGATTAGCAATGGCACTACCGAAAAGAATCTTTGTTACTGGAACAAACACAGACATCGGCAAGACAGTGGTCAGTGGCGTCTTAGTCGCAGGGTTAAATGCACACTATTGGAAACCCATTCAGACCGGGCTCATTGACGGCACCGACACAGACTGGATAAGACAACATACCGACATCCCTGAAGATCAGATCTCTCCCGAAATCTATTCGCTACAACAACCACTATCTCCGCATGCGGCAGCCGCACTGGAAGAAGTGCAAATCGATCTGGAAGCATTTTCCCTGCCAGAAATCCCTGCGGATGAATCACTTATCGTCGAAGGCGCCGGTGGCCTACTCGTGCCACTCAATGAACAGCACTATATGCTGGACCTGATATCCAGACTTGCGATCCCCGTGCTTCTGGTATCAGACAGTCAATTGGGTACCATCAACCACACGCTTTTGTCGATACGTCAACTTCGAGAAAATGATATCCCGGTCGCGGGGGTGGTAATGAATGGCCCGAAGAACCCGGGCAATAAGGAATCGATAGAGTTTTACGGCAAAGTAGCGGTCCTAGCCGAGATTGAACCTCTGGAAGAAATCAGCCACACCACACTAGAACGGTGCTTCCAGGATGCTTTTAACTAGCCAGGCTCCCTGGCTACCATTAATGTAACTTCCTGGGTCATTACGACTTCTCCGCTATCACGCGCGACGCTATCTGCCAGCACAATGATCCCACGGTCAGATTTAGTCGTAGAAGGTTTCGCGCTAGTACATTCCGTGGTGTAAACAAGCAAATCAGTTGCTCTCGCGGGATGTGAAAATCTGATTTTGTCTTTGCCCAGCATCGCCATAACCTGGATCTCATCGTCATGGTCAAAGAACAGTCGAGTACATATGGCGAAAACGTGTAAAGACGAAGCCACCAGTTCTCCAAACATTGAGGTTTCGGCGGCAGCCTTGTCTATGTGGAAGGGTTGTGGATCCCAGGCCCTGGCAAAAGCTATTACGTCCGCTTCGTTAAGTTGCCAGGCACCTATCGTGCAGGAATAACCTACGGGAATCTGCTCGAAATACAGCATCAACCCGAGTAGGTTGAGATTCCAAGGGTGTCAAACAGCGCTTTATCCGCATCTTCTTCAGGATTCGGCGTCGTTAATAATCTGTCGCCACCAAAAATAGAATTAGCGCCAGCGAAAAAACACAAGCTCTGGGCTTCACGTGTCATTTCGGTTCGACCGGCCGATAATCTCACCCAGGAAGCTGGCATCATTATGCGCGCGACCGCAACAGTTCGGATGAACTCGAAAATATCCAGGTCTTCCCCGGATTCCATCGGGGTTCCCGCAACCCTGACAAGCATATTGATCGGTACAGATTCAGGATGTTTTGGCATATTCGCCAATTCCGCGAGCAACTTAGCTCTATCTGCCCGAGACTCACCCATACCAACGATGCCCCCGCAGCACACATTAATACCGGCGTCGCGCACATTATTCAGCGTATCCAGTCGATCTTGGTAGGTTCGAGTACTGATAATCTCGGAGTAAAAATCTGGGGACGTATCCAGATTGTGATTGTAGTAATCAAGACCTGCGTCCGCCAGACGTGACGCCTGTGAATCACTCAACATACCCAGAGTCACACAAGTCTCTAGTCCAAGATCACCCACCGCCTCAATAACAGGCACCATTTGTTCAACCTGACGTTCCGTTGGGCTACGCCATGCCGCGCCCATGCAGAATCTGGTTGCGCCTTGTTCTTTTGCTGCTTTAGCGGCAATAAGCACATCATCTATGTCCATCAGCGCATGGGTATCTACATCGGTATCGTAATGAACGCTCTGTGGACAATACTTACAGTCCTCAGGACAGCCACCCGTCTTGATTGACAGCAGCGTTGCGATCTGGACTTCGTTAGCATCGTGGAACTGTCTATGAACAGTCTGAGCCTTAAATAACAGATCGTTAAATGGAGAGTTAAATAAGTCGAGCACGTCGGCTAACGCCCAGCTATGGTTCAGAGGGGACTTGGTGTCGCTTTCGCTCACGGTCTGCAATGTCACAAATGGCTCCTAGATTACGTACTTGAGTAAAATCAGCGGGGATTGTACCCATTTTTACTAACTACAGGGTAGTATGTCGTTTGAAACCTATCCCAAACACCGATGAAACCGTATGACTGACCTTAAGATACAACGCCGATCTCTACTTCAAAGTATTTCCTTACTCGCCGCAGGTGGCGGAACGCTATTCAGAACAGGAAACCTGCAGGCCGCGGTCGAACAGGCGACACAATCTGTCGATGACTGGCCTGAAATGGAATACAGGACACTTGGCAATACCGGATTCAAAGGCAGCCGACTTGTATTCGGTTGTGGTGCAGCACTGTCACTGGGGCAGGCCAACAAACTGCTCGAACCCGCATTTGAAGCTGGGATCAACGTATTTGATGTGGGCTACAGTAGTTACTATCGAGATGCTGAAAAAAACCTCGCCCCTTTCGCCAAAAACCATAGAGACAAGATATACCTGATTTCCAAAGCACGCGCGGGCGATATCAAAGCCAGTCAGTCCATCAACGTTGCACAGGCTCGACAAGCAGCCAGTATCTGGCAAAGGTTTATGGAAGAAAGCCTTCGTGAGCTCGATGCAGAGCACGTTGATGCCTACTATTTAATGGCCGTCAACAATCCAGAACTGATACGTAGTGAAGAGATTTACAAAGTATTCAGTAATGCAAAGGATGCCGGAAAGGTATCCCACCTTGGGATCAGTACGCATGAAAATGCTGAGGCCTGCCTGTTGGCAGCTGCTGAAACAGGCTGGTACAGCCTGGCGCAGATAGCCATCACCCCGCGGGGATGGTACGACTGGGCTGCGAAGGACATACTCGCTGGATCAAACGACATGAAGGGCCTTCGAAGTGTTCTGGATACAGCACGGGGAGCAGGTATCGGATTGATCGGCATGAAAGCCGGGCGCCACCTGGCAGGACGTAAATTTGCTGGTTGGGGTTCCCCTGACGCTTTTGACGAGTACTATCCTGAAAAAGCCATGCAGGCGAAACTTAACGCATTTCAGAGAAGCTATGCCTACGTGCTCGCCAATGGCCTGGATGCTGTCAACGCAGACATGCAGCATTGGCAACATCTAAGAGAAAACGTCATTGCTGCTACCAGCGCACAAACGTTATTTGTCTAGGTTACTTCTTATCGTCCCCCCGCGCGCGGCAAAGTACACTAGACCGCCAACTGAAATGATTGCGAGCCCTGCAAGGCCCTCCTGCGGTCTGCTCAGTAGAATAAATGCTAACATCCAGCAGGTAATCGCGAGGTACACCAGCGGCGTGACGGGATACCCCCAGGTACTGTAAAGCTGCGGGTCTGCCATTCCCTTCCAACGTAAAACAAAGACGCCCAGAATGACGAAAAAAGTATTTAGCGTCAGCACGAATCCCGTAAAGAGCAGCACAGATTCGAAAGTGGCAGTCAAAATAAAGGTAATCGCAAGCGCCGCTTGAAACACAATCGCCACGATCGGTACGCCATGACGATTGGTTATCGCCAGAGTGCGAAACACGTAAAAATCTTCTCCAATCATCTGCAGAACTCGCGGCCCAGCCATGGTCATTGCGCTTACAGTCGAAATAAACAACAACGCCAGGACAATCCCCATGATCGACCCAATCGCAGGACCAAAGGCATGGGTTGCGGCAATGGCACCGATCTCTGGTTGGCCCGCAAGGGCCTCCATGGGAGCAGCGTACAGAAACGCATAATTCAGCAACAGATAAAGTATTAGCACTATCACGGTACCAACGACCAGAATCAGCGGCAGACGTCGCTGGCCATCCTGCAGTTCTCCAAGGACGTAGGTCGCCGCATTCCAACCCGTATACGCGTAATTAACATAGATCAGCGCCACCGCGAATGTACCGGTAAAAAGCAATGACCAGTCTCCGGGGGCAGCGGCGAGGGAAACCGGCTGCGGATCCTCGGCAAAAAGGAATACTCCGACAACGAACGTGCAAATCAGCGCGACCTTTATGACGGTGAAAACGGTTTGCGTAATACTGCTGGACCGACGAGAAATGCTGTGAAACAGGGCCAGAACTATGACGAGAGTCGATGCCAGGATGGCGCTCGGAATCCCAATCGCCTCTCCCATGTAGGCGGCAAACGTCATTGCTACCAAAGCGGTAGGTGCTGCAAAACCGACCGTGACTGAAATCCAACCAGAGATGAAACCAATGGCTGGATGGTAGATCTGGGAGAGGAAGTTGTACTCCCCACCAGACCTTGGCAGGTTGGCACCAAGTTCAGCATAGGTGAGCGCACCGCAAAGCGCCGTAATACCCCCAACCAACCACAAAATCATCAGTACAAGGGGTGACTGAATCTCCAGTAGCTGGAATCCGAGGCTAACGAACACACCGGTGCCAATCATATTGGCTACGATGATGGCGATCGCAGTTTGCGCCGAGAAACGATACTCAGACACGCTTACCACCTAGACTATTCCTAGTAGATTGAGAAGAGATAGGCCGCGTAACCAAACAGAAACGCGATTCCGGTGTACTTGCCAATGGTTGCTTTAGCTAATACGAACATCCAAAGCATGATGGCGCACCCAAACATTACCCAAACGTCGAAACGGATAAACTGCGGGTCTACGGGAATGTCCGTGAGTAATGCGGTAAAACCAAGTATTGCCAGAATGTTAAATAGGTTACTGCCAATTACGTTACCTATCGCAACGTCTGAACTCTTGTGGAACGCGGCAATCACGGTGGTACTGAGTTCAGGTAGCGAGGTGCCAAGGGCAATAAGGCTAAGTCCGATAACTGCTTCCGACACGCCCCAGGTTCTAGCGAGGCCAGCGGCACCCTCGACAGCAAGATTTGCCCCCAGCGGCAACATAATAATTCCCAACAATACTAATAAGGCGATGGTGCTCGAATAAGATGGCAAGCCAAAACCTCGCTCCAACTCTTCCTCAGCATCATCAAGCCCGGGCATCATTCCGGCACCACGCATGGTCAATATGAGAAAGCTAAACAAAATGAGTAGTAGCAGAGCGCCTTCAAAAAAGGTGATGGGTTCAAAAACCAACATGACAATCAGCAAGAGCGACGCAGCCACCATCAAGCTCGTTTGCTTCACGAGACCTTCTTGGGCACAGGATATGGGATAAATCAGTACCGGCACCCCAAGTACCAAAAGAACATTCGCAATGTTACTGCCGATAACATTACCAACAGCAATACCTGGATAACCAGACAACGCCGAATAGCCTGAAACCATTAATTCGGGTGCGGAGGTCCCCATGGCCACAACTGTCATGCCGACGACCACTGGGGGAATCTTTTTCTCTCGCGCAAGCCCAAGCGAGCCTCTCACCAGGAGTTCTCCACCCATTAGCAGGTAAACAAAGCCGCCAAACAGCTTTAGGGCATCTACAAACTCAAGCATCGCGGGATCTTATGTTCTCTTGTTCAAGGTGCATGACGAAGTTATTGAGGTTTTCCGCAAGGTAGGCAATCTCATCATCACCACGAGTATCTGCCCTCGCAGTTAGATCACCATCGCGAACCCTTCTCACAACCTCGACAAGCTCATGGATAGGTCGCGCCAGATGCAGTCCTATTAACGCACCGCCGATAATGGCGAACGCCGATAACGCCAGCGCGATATCAATCAACGCATTCTTTAAAACGTCGGCCAACGCTTCTTCCTCATCTGCGTCCACCTTGACTACCAGCCCCCACTTTAGCTGGGGCAAGAATCTGGTCGCAGCCCAGACCTTCACGCCCCGATAATCCACGACGTTATCGGTCAGAGTATCTTCCCTGGCCGCAAGCGCCGCCTTAATATCAGGAGAAATCAAAGCAGAGTCCTGCTCCCTGAAAGACCCGCCCGGATCATGGCGTAGCGGATTCAACACCATAACCATGTTGTCGTCGGCGACCTTAACGAGCATTGACTCGCCCGTATCACCGAGCCCCGTATAGTTTCCCGTTACGTAAAACAAATCTGATGCGTCAATTACCATCTCGATACCGCCAACAGGCTCACCATCAAGTGAAATGACGCTACTTAGTATCACCTGTAATCCGCCGCTATCGTCCGTATAGGAGCCCACGTATTTAACATCTTCATCAGGAACCTCGAACCTTTGGCTTGCGACTTCACCTGATGAAACAAGTTTTCTGCCTTCAAGATCAAAGATTGTGATACTGCTGACATCCCTTACTGCTCGTGTCGCATTCCTGACAGTGCGCGTCATCACATGAAGCGCTCGGGGTTCCCCCAACACGACATAGTCTCGAATATTTATTCCCAGCTGAGTTCGACTCCGTAAAAGGCGCAGCTGGTTTTCCCAGCTTTCATGTACTTTGAGTAAATCTTGTTTCTTACTCTCCGCCAGTGCATCTAGTTGTCGGACTGAAATTTGCTGAATGAGCTCCGCAGATGTTCGGTAAGCGAAAGTCCCCAGTATCGCAAGGCTTACCAAAGCCACCGACACCAGGGTCAGTGATATTTTAAGTCGTATGTCCAATTCACAGCTGAAATTCTAAGGAGAGAACATCTTTGCATTTTGCCGTTAGTATGTGAAGCCGCGCAGGGGTATTAATCGGCGCAGAATTTCCTTCGTTCTGAAGCAGTAGCTCGAAGCGCACAAGATTCAAGGTGAGCTGTGTCTGACACACAGTCTTTTGTGCACGTTCTCGAAGTAGGTATCAGGTCTTGAATCGACCCTATGTGACCTGTACTGCGGTGATTAGGTTTCCTGGAACTGAACGCCTTCCAATCTTTTTTAACGCCGAAACAAATACCACAAAAACTGTGACGCACCCAACTATCCAAGCCGTGGCAAATACCGGTTGCTCCATGAACGTTCCGATCTGATAGATCACGCTGGCAGTAATGTAGGCTAGCCCCGTTGTCCAGGTAAAAACCAGCAGCATCCATCGCCAACCAGCCTCCTTTGCGATGGCCCCCAAGACAGCGACACAGGGCGCATATAGCAAGACAAACACCAGATAACAGAATGCAGCGAACTGGCTACCGAAAAGACTCGCCATACTCGTTAGTGTATTGGTCTGGACACCCTGAGCTTCAGCGGCAAGCGTCCTGTCGCTCATGTCACCAATAGCAATTCCCAGAGAATCTGTAAGACTCGAGAAAAGATCCTCTCCGTTGGTTTTGATACTCAACAGTGCTTCGCGTGCGGAATCAAGAATTCCCGTATCCCCCGAGTCACCTTCCGGCCCACTGTAAAGTGCGTCCAGCGTCCCGACTACCGCTTCCTTTGCAAACAATCCTGTAAACAGACCAACTGTCGCGGCCCAGTTTTCTTCTCTCACCCCAAGCGGTTTAAACACTGGCGTAATCTCTTTACCGATAACTGAAAGTAGCGATTCTTCGCTATCTTCATTGCCGAAACTTCCATCAGGACTAATTGAGTTTAAGAAACTAAGCGCGATTACTACGATAACAATGGTTTTCCCTGCACGAAAAACAAACGCTCTTACTCGAAACCATGTTGTCAGTAAAATGTTACGTACAACAGGCGCGTGATACACCGGCATCTCCTGGAACGACGGTGTAGTCTCCGCATGAAAAATCTGCTGACGAAAAATAAATCCTGTTAACACGGCCATTGCTATACCCAGCAGATAAAGAAAGAAGACCACATTCTGTCCGTTTGTTGGGAAGAACGCTGCTGCAAACAGTGCATATACGGTTAATCTCGCCCCGCAGGACATGAATGGCGCCATCGCTATTGTCATTAGTCGATCGCTGTCTCTCCCCAGACTTCGGGCGGCCATGACCGCCGGGACGTTACAACCGAAACCTACAATGAGCGGCACAAACGCACTCCCGGGCAAATCGATCTTGCTCATGAGGCGGTCAACCACGAATGCGGCACGTGACATGTAGCCGGAATCTTCCAGGACAGATAGGAAGAGGAACAAAAATCCTATAACTGGAATAAACGTCGCAACTAGTTGAATACCTCCTCCGAGGCCATCTGATAGTAGTACAACCAGAAACGCTGGTGCTCCAAGGGAGTTCAATAGCTCTCGTGTCGAATCCACGAAGATCGCGCCGAATAAAATATCGAAAAAATCGATGAATACCGCGCCCAGATTGATCGCGAACGTAAACATCAAATACATCATAAAAAGAAATACCGGTATACCAAGCCACCGATTCAATACCCAGGTGTCGATTCGTTCCGTTAACGTATGCTCAACGGGTGTCACCTGGACAACACCTTCGGTCAGACGATGTGATTCATGATAGCGAGATACGAGTTTCTCGCTGGCTGAACCACTCGGTAAATCTGACGCATGGTGAGGTATTTCTTCTGAAATAATACGTTCAGCAAGACACATCTTTAGGGCTTCCACCCCTTCTCCTTTTGATGCAACCAGGGTTACAACTGGCACCTGCAATCGTCGTGATAGCATTTCGGCGTCCACCTCGACCCCGTGCGACTCAGCAACATCAATCATGTTGAGCGCAACAACTACGGGGACGTCCCTCTCCAGCAGTTGTTGTGTCAGTACGAGATTGCGATGCAGGTTATGGGCATCGACGATGTTAATGACAACATCTATGTGATCGGAGTTCAGAAAGTCTCGTGCTATTTTTTCATCTACACCAAGGTATTCTTGTTCCAGAGAATAGATTCCAGGCAAATCAATAAGCTGCACGCTTACTTCATCCAGCACAAACTCACCGGACTTTTTCTCTACGGTCACACCTGGCCAATTACCGACTTTCTGATGAGCACCGGTGAGATCGTTAAACAACGTCGTCTTGCCACTATTTGGATTACCGATGAGCGCAATGGTGTATCTACTCATGTGATCTTCTCGACCTCGATCAATGCAGCTTCCTGCTTCCTGATGCTTAGCAACGCCAATCCCGTACGAACCTGTATGGGATCTCCAACCGGCGCAAACCTAAGCACCTCGACCTCAATGCCAGGATACAGTCCGAGCGCGTAAAGACGACTCTGTAATTCCGAGTCGTCGAGTGCAGCATTAATGATCCTGCAACTTTCGTTGCGGCCTAGCTCAGCCAGCGTCACATCCCACCTATAAATGAGAACAATTATCATTTACCTTAACAGAACTTCACTACAATGTGGTTTTTTTAATCAAATCATACACTGAGGATAATACTTTATCTCTTTGAAATTGTTAATATTTTTTCCATTGGTATCTATCTCGCGTTCTTACAATAATGAGTCTCACGATGATCAATGATAAAAAAACTGAACTCGCACGGATGAAACGGTTAGCCGGTGCATTGCTACTACTGGTTTCGACCGTGTACCTCGTTTCCTCAATGTTCGAGCAGTACTCTCCATGGGTGGGCTTCGTATCCGCTACCGCAGAGGCCGCCATGATCGGTGCCATAGCGGACTGGTTTGCGGTCACTGCACTCTTTCGTCACCCATTAGGCATCCGCATTCCGCATACGGCTATTATTCCGTCCAGAAAGGATGCCATTGCCGATCAGTTTGGTACCTTCGTTCAAAGCAACTTCCTTTCCGAACAGGTCATAAGCGACAGAATCCATGACATGCAACTCGGTCATACCATCGCTACCTGGCTCACCAAACCTGACAACGCTCATTCGATCGCCGAACAAATCACCATTGGGATCGCCGGGATGACGCACCTGGTCAATGACAAAGATATTCAGCGAGTTATCGAACAAAGGGTTGCCAAGGGAATCAGTGAAACTTCTTTCTCGCCAATTATCGGCGAACTTCTATGCTTCGTCACCTCAGGCAAACGACAACAGGACATCATTGATGGAGCAATAGACATCGCGTCGCGGCTCCTGGAAGACAGCGACACCGACATACGAAATCAGGTGAGTCAGGAAACGCCATGGTGGTTTCCAAACACGTTAGATAGATCAATCTACAGGAAAATAATCCGGAGTGTGTCACGTTCTCTATATAGCATTCAGGTCGATGTCAGGCATCCAGCACGAGTTCGACTAATCGATATGCTGAACCAGTTTATGCACGACCTTAAATATTCAGAAGATTTCGCCAAAAAGGAAGCCGCGATCAAGCAGGACCTGCTAAGTCACCCATCTGCTAGTCAATTCACTCAAAGTCTCTGGGACGATATCAAACAAAGCCTGCTGAAACAGAAAGATCAATCTGACAGCGAACTCACTCGCGCTATCGAAGATGTGGTTGCTAACTTCGGACACGCAATACTGGAGGATCCCGTTCTTGCCGAGAAAATAGACTCCTGGGGTGACAACGCCGCGCGTTATCTGATCAGATCCTACGGCGAGGAAATATCGGACCTAATTGCCAGAACAATTAAAAACTGGGATCCAGTTGCGACATCGGAGCGGATCGAAATTCAGATCGGCAGAGACCTGCAGTTCATTCGAATCAATGGGACTCTGGTGGGCGGCTTAATTGGACTCCTGATCCATAGCGTGCATCACCTGTTGGCTATGCTGAATTAAGCGCATGTTTCAATCCAATGTATTTAGGATTGTCGATAGCGAGCTGATTGACCACGGTTTGACGAAGGTGAGCCTGCAATGCTTCATCGTCGAGCCTACAATCCACTCCGCACAGCATTTCGACCAATCGCCAGCGAAGGGCCTCCAGGCTTTCATTCTCTACAGAAAAGAGTTTACAAAGAGATTCCCTCTCCATCTGTCGATAAAGGTCAAGATCTCGTATTTCGCGTAAAACAACATCGGTAGCGTTCGCACTTACCCGAGCGAGGAATCGAGTCCTTCCCTCGGTTGCCTGCATTACATCATCGCGAAGAAACGCACTCACTGCTGCAAGCAATTCCTCAGCGTGAGGCGAATCAAGATTCTGTTCATCACGAACTGGATCGGGGATAGCGACCGGCCCTGGTATGAGCAGGTTCACACAGTCAACCTGGCCTTCTGTAGCCCGTCGACCGATAGTAGCCCGTTCGATAGATGGGTCCGGCCCATGCCGAAACTGATCAACCATCCCAAGACAGGTTACGGACCACCAGAAGGAACCAAATACCTCCCAAAACTGAACATGCTCTGGATCCACCGATAGTCCAGATTCGTCTTCATACCCCTGAAACAATTGTTCATAGGTCCCGAACCCGCCGACAGGTAGAGTCTCGCCGTACCGCCATGCGTTGGTGCATAACCATCCGAGGTCCCGCATGGGATCTCCAATATGGGCTATTTCCCAATCAACCACACCGACGATCCCGTCTGGCGAGACCATCAGGTTTCCGTTTCGAAACTCGTTGTGTACAAGCGTATCGCGATGAGTCTCTGGCAGGTGTTGCATTAACCAACAACCTACATAGTCAATCATTGGGTGTGGGGTCCCGAACTCCTTATAACGCGACCAGGTCTGCTGAACGTAATCAGCCGCAGTGATCCTGGCCAGTACCCTATCGAGTCCTTTTTCAACCACGTCGATACCGTGAATACGCGCCGCTATTCGCCCACATTCATAGGCAAGCTGAGGGCGGACGCCTGCGAACTGTTCATCTCGCAAAATTCTTGTTCCAAGTCCTTCGCCCTCGAGCCACTCCATGACGAATCCATCGCCCAGATCATCATCCTTCGACAATATGTAATGTATTTCCGGGGCAGGCACACCAGCCTGTTTGGCACATTGCATCAGCAATGCTTCCGCGGCGAGACCAGGTTGTGTGTCGCTGGGTGGGCGAAACACTCCTCCTGCTGCCCTTCGTAACGCGAACAATCGAACACCTGAATCCGTAGCGCACTCTAACCGACAGGTTTCCTGAGCGGCCCCGCCGGATAGGCGCTCGACATGGTTCAATCCACGACAACCTTCAATCCGCGAAACAAGAATCTGTTCTAACTTTTCTTCAAAGGTTGCCAAAGGCAACTCCCTCATTACTAATTCAGCCTAGTTTATACATCGCGTTGTACCTGGTGGAAATTAAATGACTGTCATCAGGTACCGAGTAAAACTATACTTCGAAACTTTACTGCGGTTAATACTTCATATAGATGGATCCATTTACTCAGGGAGCGTTAGGCGCGGCGCTACCTCAATCTGTTGCATCGTCAAAACAACTAAGATCCGCCGCCCTGGTGGGCGCAATCAGCGGCATGGCACCCGACCTTGACGTACTCATTCAATCGTCAAGGGACCCATTGTTATTCCTTGAGTATCACCGCCAATTTACACACGCATTATTATTTATTCCTGTCGGCGCGCTGATCTGCTCAATCGTGCTTTACCCGTTGGTCAAGAACCTGTCGTTCAAACAAACCTATCTTTTTTGTTTTCTGGGTTATGCAACACACGGGCTCCTCGACGCCTGTACGTCTTACGGGACACTATTGTTCTGGCCGCTCTCGGATACACGAGTCGCCTGGCACAACGTCTCGGTAGTCGACCCTCTCGTCACAGTTCCAATGATCGTGCTGGTCGCAACCTCTATCGTCCGCAGTAATCCGATATTTGCTCGAGTCGCCCTTGTTTGGATACTGGGTTATCTAGCGGCAGGCGTTACCCAAAGGGAACGTGCGGAGACGGCAGGAGCGGAATACGCCGCTCAACGTGGCCATGCGCCAGTACGATTAGAAGCCAAGCCCAGCTTTGGTAACTTCTTACTATGGAAGGTTGTATATGAGGCAAATGGACGCTACTACGTGGACGCACTGCGAACCGGAACCAGGATAAGTTTCTTCCCTGGCGAGTCCGTGGAGAAGCTGAATATTGAACATCACTTTTCTGACCTCAACCCAATGAGTCAGCAGGCAAAAGATATCGAGCGGTTCCGCTGGTTTTCCAGTGGATACCTCGCGCCCGACCCTCACCATGCCAATCGAATTATCGATGTACGATATTCAATGATGCCAAATGCAATTGATGCACTCTGGTCGATAGAGCTAACACCCGCAGCTGCACTGAATGATCATGTTGGATTCATAACCGACCGGTCAGGATCTGCGGAAAAATTACCATTACTAATTGAGATGATATTGGACAACTAGCGACCAGGCCGAGAAGTTAATTCTTTCTCTGGATCCTGATATCAATACCTTCATCGCTAATCTCGGCACGCTGTTCAACGAACGATAGGTACAAGGGGCGCCACAACCTTAACATTGCATCTCGTACTGGCCTTACTGATCCATTCTTGCGGACTTTCGATTCACGAGCGGCAAACCATTGCACGCCTACAACACCTTTTTCCGCATCGCCACGACCGGAAGTTTTGTTATTGGTAGAGGGTATGTCGGCGGGACCTCCGCCAGGTGCCTGAACTCCGCCTTTGTTCAGGAGTTCAATCCAACCCTGAGTATCACTAGGGGCGGTCCGCGGCAATCCTATCGTCACTCTAGTTTTATCTTTCGCAAACGTACTCTGTCCAACCCATAAACCCTGCTCGAAGTTCGCTGTAACCTTGGTCATATTGGCGGTATCGATATAACTTCGATACGCAGGTACAGCAAGCGCAGAAACAATACCAATAACCGCTGTGGCGATTAGTAGTTCAAATAATGAAAACCCATGTGATGGATTATTCATAGCCAATAACGCAGCCTACCCATTGTTCTTCAGAGATTCTTTAAGGTCGTGAAGAGCATCCATTATTATGGTTAGCTCGTCGCCGGGGCGAAGGTTCCTGCCATAGTCGAAATTACCTTTGTTCAATTCCTCAATATAGGCAGTGATTGCAACAACCGGTCCTGCGATCCGGTGACTCACCATTAGGGAAAAAATAAAAGAAGCGATAGCGAAGGCAACAAAACCAACCAGGTAGATTTGCGCGATATGAAACATATGTTCACTAATCCGGCTTTGCGCTGTGAAATCCGTCGCCACGCTATTGTTCATAATATTGCGCACGAGCGTCATTTTGTAGAAGACTGAACCGGCAGTTCCGACTATAAGCAACACACCCACACCAATTAGTAGTAAGTGAGTTTCAGTTGAAATTTGGGAGTCAGAAAAAAATTGGAAAGTTGTCGATAATTTCTTCTCATGCAAGGACCTTAATGATTTAAAGAAACACTCCGATAGTCGAGTATTCTAGAATAACGACGGATTGTATTCACCATCGAACAAAAACTCGTTGCCAACAGACTTACAAAGGTAAACATCTATCAACATACTTGTACGCTATTCATTTATCGTGTTCCTGACGGTGACCAATGTTGCATCGGGTGATCATGATTTCCTTATCGCCCCACCCGCATTGTCAGCACAAAGTTGGGCTATCGCCGATGCCGGTGCCGGTGAGGTGCTATTCGCCCTTAGACCGGACAGTCAACTTCCGATAACCAGCCTGTCAAAGATAATGACTGCGCTATTGGTGCTGGATCTAAGCGATAACCTGTTTGAAAAGGCCGTGGTGTCAGACCGCGCAGACAGGACCTTTGGAACCAGCGCCAACGTCATGGTTGGAGAGAGACTCACTATCGGTGATCTTCTCTATGGTCTGCTGCTTCCCTCCGGAAACGATGCAGCCGTGGTTCTTGCAGAGCATTACGGGCGTCGCAGTGTTAAGTAAGCAGGAGTGAATTCCTATATGGGGTTCATCAAACAAATGAATGCGAAAGCGAAGCACCTTGGAATGAGTGACACTCACTTTGAAGACCCCCACGGACTTGGAAACAATGTCTCAACGGCTCGCGACCTGCTAAAACTTAGCCATGTCGCCATGAAAAACCCTACCTTTCAACAATACGTTTCCACCAACCGTCATCCTATCGCTATTCGCTCCACAAAGGGGATCGTGCGCAACGTTACATGGAATAACACCAACAAATTGCTTAGCCAGCCGTACTTTGATGGCATCAAGACCGGGCACTCGAATCCAGCCAATGGTTGTTTATTACTAAGCGGAACATACAACAACAAGCGATTACACGTGGTCGTACTGGGATCTTCCAATGAAGAGACGAGATTTACAGATGCATACAATCTTTTTCAGTGGGCGTCGCGACGATTGCACCAAACGGATTAAGACACCCGTTTCGCTCGCACAAATGCATCCATCGCAACACCCTCGGTAGCGGTGCCGTGCCCCTGCTCTTGCTTAAGGTTTCGTTCGACTACTCGCGCATCCTCTATGCTAAAACTCTTCAGGTAGCCAGTAATCTCATCAACGGATGACAGTAACTCAGGGTCCTGGGGACCGCCCACGCCACCGTCAATATTTGTAGGGTCATGCCCGACATAGATGAGAGTTCCCCCGGGGGCGATGAAGTCCACCACTTTAGGCAACCAAACCAGCCTTTCGTCCGGACCCGTATGAAAATACAAGACAGCAACCAGATCGAACTGAGCTAAACTCATTTCCGCAACATCGGCAACGACCCAGTTAACCGCCAGCCCTTTTTTATCAGCAATTCTGACCGCTTTACCGATGCCCTCTTCCGCGAAATCAATCGCCGTCACCTCCCAGCCCTTTTCAGCCAGCCAGATCGCGTTTCTACCTTCGCCACAACCGACATCCAGCGCTCTACCGGGAACAAGATCAGCTACTTCACTGGCGAAAAGCACATTGGGCTCCGCGGACCAAACCAGATCCGAGCCCGCGTACCGTTTATTCCATTTCTGCTGATGCTTGTCCATACGTTAGTATTCAATCATGTCACGTCTCATCGTCTGTACCAATCTTCGCCCATTCGCCGGGGAACCATCCTGCGTACTAAGAGGCAGCAAAGACCTCTTAAAGTTGTTAGAGAAAACTATCGCCGAACGCGGCCTGAATATCGATGTAAAGTCATCCGTCTGTCTGGGCCACTGCCCTATCGGACCAAACATTCGCGTTGCGGGCGGTAAATTCCTACACGAGGCCACTGAACAAAAGCTACTGGAGCTTTTAGACCGACTGGAAGAACAGTCACAGTAGAACGTTACTTAATGAGCTCCATCAAGGGTGTTCGCAGTTGGTCCTGGGGGTCATTTTTCTCCGCGGCTTGCGGCCCTCCCGGCTGCCCTCAACTCCTCCACAAGCCCCTACGGATCTTGTTCCCCCATTTCGGCGCTGCGCCTGAAGGCTACGAAAAAACACCCCCAGGACCAACTGCTGTATGACCGACAC
>MDTB01233487.1_pt1 | contig 30738 bp, 33 predicted proteins | sample 811161 | NCBI WGS metagenome assembly MDTB01 (sample SAMN05326650, study PRJNA326480) | marine metagenome | isolation source: seawater | place: Mediterranean Sea | collected 2009 | reverse complement strand
TTCTCAGGTGAAGCTGGAAAAGCTGCAGCAAAAAGTGGAAACAAAGCACTTGTAACTGCTTTTGGTGCATTAAGAATGATTGTTACAGTAGGTTGGGCTATATATCCATTAGGTTATGTATTTGGTTACCTAACAGGTGGAGTAGATGCCAACTCACTGAACGTTATTTATAACTTAGCTGACTTTATAAACAAAATTGCATTTGGTCTAGTAATCTGGGCTGCTGCAATGAGTTCTACAAGCGGTTCACGTAAATAACTATTAAGTTTAATATTTTAAATAGGGCGAGTATGTTTTACATACTTGCCCTATTTTTTTTAGTGGGTATATATTAGAGATGCCTAAAATTAATTATATCGAGCATAACGGAAAACTACATAAAATCGAAGTAGCTAATGGCCTAAGTGTAATGGAGGGTGCAGTACAAAATGATATTCCTGGCATAGATGCTGACTGTGGAGGTTCAATGGCTTGTGCAACTTGCCATGTTTATGTCAAAGAAGAATGGTTTGATAAGTTGGAAAAAAAAGAAGATGGAGAAGAAGATATGTTAGATATGGCACACGAACCAAATAAGTTTAGTAGGCTAAGCTGTCAATTAATTGTAACAGATAAATTAGATGGATTAGAAGTTACTATACCAAAAAAACAAGCTTAATGAATAAAACAGATGCATTAATAATTGGGGCAGGTCCAACAGGTTTGTTCACCGCACATCAATTAAAATTAATTGGTCTTGATTGTCATATAGTAGATAATTTAGATAAAATTGGTGGTCAATGTATTGAACTATATCCAGATAAACCGATTTATGACATTCCAGCAATACCAGAGTGTTCTGGTAAAGAACTTATAGATTACTTAATTAAACAAATTAAACCATTTGATATTAAGTTCCATTTAAGCGAAAGAGTAGAGCAGGTAAAGAAAGAAAAAGACCATTGGATAGTTGAAACTAATAATGAAACAACTTTTTCAACACCAAATATAATAATAGCTGGTGGTGTCGGATCTTTTGAACCAAGAAAATTCCCATTAAAAGAATGTGAAAAATTTGAAAATAAATCAGTATTTTATTCAATTAAAGATAAAAATATTTTTGAAGGCAAAACAGTATCTATATTTGGTGGAGGCGATAGTGCTTTAGACTGGGCAATTGAGTTGTCAAAGAATTCAAAAGTTAATTTAATTCATAGAAGAGATGATTTTAGAGGTGCTCAAGCCACAGTTGATAAAGTTAAAGAACTTGCAAAATCTGGAAAGATTAATCTATTAACCAAATATCAGATAAGTGATGTTAAAGGATCTGAAAAACTTGAAAGTATTGATATTAAGCATGATGAAAAAGAGACAAAAAATCTTAAGACGGATTTTGTTTTAGGTTTTTTTGGATTAATCATGCAACTTGGACCAATTGCTAATTGGGGACTTAATATTGATAAAAAAACTATAGAAGTCGATACTGAGAAATTTGAAACTAATCAAAAAGGTATATATGCGATTGGTGATATTTGTAACTACCCTGGAAAATTAAAACTTATTTTATCTGGTTTTCATGAGGGAGCGTTAGCTGCAAGAGCATGCTTTAAATTAGCAAGACCTAATGAAAAGTACAGATTTGAATTTACAACTTCATCTAAGACAATAAAAAAAAGACTTGGTGTAAAAAGTGATTGAGTTATTTACTGCTGATACTCCTAACGGCAAAAAAATATCAATAATGTTAGAGGAGATAGGCTATAAATATAAGGTAACAAAAATAGATATTTATCAAAACGAGCAGTTTAAACCAGAATTTAGAAAGATAAGCCCTTTTAGCAAAATACCTGTAATAATTGATCATGAGAATAAAGAAACAATATTTGAATCTGGAGCTATACTTATATACCTAGGAGAAAAAAGTAATAAATTTTATGAAAGCAATAATAAAAATAAAATTAACCAATGGCTGATGGCTCAGATGGGTTTGATAGGACCTCTTATTGGACAACACCATCAATTTCATCATTTTAATCCTGGAAAAAGCAAATTTGGTGAAGAAAGATATTTTAAGATTACAAAACAACTTTATGAAGACTTAGATGAAAGACTAGAAATTTCTAAATTTTTAGCTGGAGAAAATTATTCTATTGCTGATATTGCCACTTGGCCCTGGATAGCGAGACATGAGTGGCATGATATTGGATTAAAAGATTATAAAAATTTAACAAGATGGTATTTAGATATTGCGAGTCGTAAAGCTGTAGTTAAAGGATATGATCTAATGAATACGGGAGCAATTATTCCCAATCCTTAATCGTCTGCGTAAACTTTTTCCTCTTTTTCATGTTTTTCTTGTGCCGCAATACATAGCTCAGCTACAGGTCTTGCCATTAATCTTTTAATTCCGATCGGATCACCTGTCTCCGAACAAAATCCGTAGGTTCCATCTTTAATTCTTTTTAAAGCTTGATCAATTTTTGAAATAAGTTTTATTTGTCTATTTATAGCTTTCATCTCAACATTTTTATCAGTATAGGAACTAGCTTGATCAACAATATCAGCTGATACACTGTTATCATCCATAGATCCATTATATAAAGCTTCATTATTTGCTCTTACTATTTCAGCCTTCCACTCAGTTAGTTTTTTTTTAAAATAAGCTTTGTGTTTTTCACACATATATTTTTCTTTTAATTTTGGTTCGTATGTTTTTGAGATTTTTACCATATGTTCTAACAAGAATTGCCGGAGTATATTCAGCAATTAATTAGTGTCAAGTAAGGTTAATTCGTATAATTTATTATAATGACTGTAAATAAAACAAAAATAAACAATCTATTTTACATTTTTATCATAGTTCATTTGATAATTTGGACTTTGGTTCCCTCATTAACAAACAATAATTTACCGTTAGATACTATTGAAGCTTTGGCCTGGGGAAGTAATTTAGATTGGGGATTTAACAAACATCCGCCTATGAGTGCTTTTTTTGTAGAAATTTTTTATCAAATTTTTGGCCCTCTGGACTGGGTATATTATCTTTTAAGTCAAATATTTGTCTTAATTTCTTTTTACTATGTTTTTAAATTTGCATATGAAATTTTCAAAAATGCTAAATTAAGCTTAATTTCATTATTATTATTAGAGTCTATATATTTTTATAATTTTACTACTCCTGAATTTAATGTGAATGTGAGCCAACTACCTTTTTGGTCTTTAGTTGTTTATTATTCTTGGAAAATTTATGAGACGAAAGAGATTAAATTTATAGATTGTTTTTTAGTCGGATTATTTGCAGCCTTAGGTTTTTTATCAAAATACTTATTTATCTATTTATTAGTATCTATTGAACTTCTTTTTATTTGGATAATATTTATTAAAAAGACTAAAAAATTTGATTTTAAGTATTTAATAACTATAGAAGTATTTTTAATTTTATTGGTGCCACATTTTATCTGGCTTTTTAATAATGATTTTGTAACAATTTTTTATGGTTTAAAAAGATCAGGTTTAGAAGCATCAACTATCTTAGATCATATTCAATATCCATTTATATTTCTATTTAAACAAATAGGAATTTTAATTCCATTTTTCTTTTTAATTTTTTTATTATTAAAAAAAATAAGATTTAAAATAAATTTAAATGATAAAAAATTACTATTTTTAATATTCATAAATATTTTACCTATTACTTTAATGTTTATGACTTCTGTTATTACGGGATCAAAAATTAGAACTATGTGGATGACTCCATTTTATTTATTTTTTGGAGTTTTATTTGTTTATATATTTCAATCTCAAATAGATATAAAAAAAATGAATTCATTTTTTTACGGATTTATATTTTTATTTTTCTTGCCACCAATTCTATATTCTTTTGAATCTATTAATAAGACAAATAAAAGAACAGATTATCCTGGAAAAGAAATTGCAGCTAAAGTTCAATTTATTTGGGATAAAGATTTCGATAAAGAAATTGAATTTGTAACTGGAAATGAATGGAAGGCTGGAAATCTTTCTTATCATTTAAAATCTAGACCTAAATGGGAAGGTTTTACAAATGATGAAATATTAAACAATTCTTCACAATTTATTTGTGTAGACGATGTTTGTTTGGGAAGATATTAAATAATGAAAATCAAAATTTTAATTCCTATTTATAATGACTGGCAGTCAGTCTCTAAACTTATAGACAAAATTAATGATCTATCAATTAATCCAGAATTTCAAATTTCTATAATTATTATTAATGATGCATCTAATTATGATCGTCAAGATGATGAAAAAAATTTAGATAATATAGACTCCATCAAAATTTTGAATATGAAAAAAAATCAAGGTCATTCAAGATGCATTGCTACTGGATTAAAATATATTTATGAAAAAGATGATTTTGATTATGTTATTCCGATGGATGGAGATGGCGAAGATAGACCTGAAGAAATTAAAGAGTTTATAAATCAAATCAAAGATTCAAATGGCAAACCTATAGTGGGGGAAAGAATAAAAAGATCAGAAAATTTTTTTTTTAAAACTTGCTATCAAATTCATAAGCTAATTACTTTAACTTTTACTGGTAAATCAATTAAATATGGAAATTATACTTGCTTACCCAAATCTACTGTTGAAAAAATGATTAATGAAAAAGCTACTTGGAATAGTTTTTCAGGTGCATTAAGTAAAATAGAAAATGATTTATTTGCAGTACCCTCTATTCGAGGAAGTAGATATTTTGGACCTTCTAAAATGAGTTTCTTTAATTTATTAAATCATTCTCTATCCATTATAAGTGTTTTTAGAAAAACAGTTTTAATTCGTTCTGTATTATTTATTGTTTTTTATATTTTGTTGATAAAAAGTAACGCTACTTTAATAACCTCAATACCTTTAATATTACTATTAGTAATGGTCTATTTAGTCTCCAATTTAGCTTTAAGAGAAAATATGGAAGAATTTAATAGTTCTCTCAAAAATATTGGTGATATTAACAAAATTAAATAGCTCTAATTTTTGGTAAACAATAAAAATCAGCAGTATCTATTTTAGATGAATATTCTTTTCTCATATTCCATTTTTTTTGAACCCCAGCGCTTGCAAGACTTAAAGTAGATCGACCATACTTGTAATTTGTATTATCAATTGATCTCATTAAATTATTTATTTTTTCATCTTTTTCAGATGAAAATAAATTTTTTTCTTTATCGTCATTATTTAAGCCTGTTAGCATAATGCCAGCTTTTTGATATCTATAACCATTTTTAAAAATATTATTCAATATTAAAACTGCAGTTTTAACAATTTCAATACTATTATTTGTTGCTATTGGAAAGTCCATAGTTTTTGAGCTTGAATAATAATTTGAATTTCTTTGAAATGGACTTGTTCTAATAAAGACAGTTATCGCTTTTGCAACTAATGACTCTGATCTTATTTTTTCAGAGGCATTTAAACAGTAATTTGCAACTGCTTCTTTTAATTCTTGAAAGTGCTCAACTCTCTTACCAAAAGAGCGCGATACTATACAACTTTTTCTTTTGGATAGAGTTTTTTCAAGCTTGATACAAGAGATACCCCTAAGTTCCATGGCAGTTCTAGAACTTAAAACGTTAGAGCTTTTTTTTATCCAAGTGTTAGATATATTCTTTAGTTGCTTCGCATTATAAATTCCATTTTTATAATAAAATTTAGTAAGTTGTTTTCCAACCCCCCAGACATCATTAATATCTATTTTTTCTAGTATTGGGTCAATATTTTTAATTCCAATTAGACTAGTTACACCAGATTGTTTTTTTTTTGCAATATGATTAGCTATCTTGCTTAAAGTTTTTGTTTTTGCAATACCAATACTTGTTGGTATACCTGTCCATTTTAAAACAATATTTCTAATTTCTTTTCCAACATCTTCCACTTCATTATCAGAAAAATTACTCAGATCTAAAAAAGCTTCATCTATAGAATATATTTCTAATTCAGAATTAAATCTTTTTAGTGTCCTCATAACCCTTCTAGATAAATCTCCATACAGAGAATAGTTTGAAGAAAAAACATAAACTTTGTTTTTAAGAATTATGTCTTTAGCCTTAAAGTAAGGTTCACCCATTTTAATTCCCAAAGCTTTTGCTTCATTAGATCTTGATATAATACAACCATCATTGTTTGATAAAACAACCACAGGTTTATTTATCAACTTTGGATTGAATAGTTTTTCACATGAAACATAGAAAGAGTTACAATCAACTAGCGCTATTTTTCTAGTATGTTGCATGAATGACATAAGTTACGACACCCCATATAGATACATCAGACTCATTATTAATAGATATTTTATCTTCAATTCTTCTTGAGCCAGACGTTAGAAACAGGCCATCTTTAGATTTATTAAAGCTTTTAACAACTAGTTCGTCATGAACATTTGCAACCACTGTTGAAAAATTTTTAGGCTTTAAACTTCTATCAACAACTAATAAATCACCATCTTGGATACCAACATTGTTCATAGATTTTCCTTGAACTCTAATGATAAAAGTTGCTGGAACATTTTTTATTAAATGCATATTAAGATCAATGTCCTCTTCTAAATAATCTGTTGCTGGAGAGGGAAAGCCAGCGCCAGCTTTGTGTAGATAAAAGGGAATAGTAAGTTTCATATAAATAATGTTCTTCTTTTGTTCTCATTAATATATGAGTTATTCAATAGTGTCAACTTGGTTGTATTTTGAGTCTGGAAGTGAATCAAAAGTGAATCAAAACATGAACATCAAAGCCACATTTGGTGCACTTGTGGATAACTTTAACTAAAGATAGTTTAAAGTTAATAAAAAAATGAAAAATGAGGAAAAATTAAAAGGTGGCTGTATTTGCGGAAAGGTAAGATATCAGATTACAGAACAACCTTTATTTACCCAAGCTTGTCATTGTAAAAATTGTAAAATACTAACGGGATCTTCATACATAGTGAACACAAGTGTTATAGAAAATACTTTAAAGGTTGAAGGTAAAATTTCCTCATCGGTTGAACTTAAGGCAGGTAGCGGAGCCTCATACAGGGTTTATTTTTGTAATAAATGTGGAACTTATCTTTATGCAGATTATGATTCTGCTGTTGGAAGGTTGACTTTAAGAGTTAAAACTTTAGATAATCCAGATAAATTTCCTCCTCAAGCTCACATATTTATAAAAGACAAAGATTCATGGCTAAATTTAACAGATAGTGCAATTTGTTTTGAAAAAATGTATGATCCAAAAACGACTTGGCCTAAAGAAAGTTTAAGTAGAATTAAAAATTACTTAGACAATAAATCAAAGGAGAGAAGTTAATGAAAAAATTGACGTGTCATTGTGGAGGAATAGAGGCCGAAGTTAATGTTTCTGAAAAAGGATTTGAAAAGATTTTAAGATGCAATTGTTCAATTTGTAAAAGAAAAGGATATATTATAGGGGTTCTTGGACCAGGTGATTTTAAATTGATTAAAGGAGAAGATCTTCTAACACTTTATCAATTTAAAACAAAAACTGCTGAACATTATTTCTGTAAAGTTTGTGGCATTCATACCCACAATAGGCCACGAATAAATCCAGAAATATATGGTATAAATATTGCTTGTGTCGAAGGAGTTAAACCTTTTGAAATAGTAAATGTCCCAGTTAGTGATGGAGAAAACCATCCCTTAGATCAAAAAAAATAATACAACATGAAATTAGTTAATGAGTGTTATACAAAAGTAAGAAAAAATTGTTTTCAATATATAAAGTCACAAGAAACTATTACTAATAAATTTAAAAATAAAAATAGAATGTTAAAGTCCTATTTAATTCCTTTATGTTTTTGGATTGCAAATAAAACTAATAAAAAAAAACCATTAATTATTGGTTTTTCTGGTGGTCAAGGAACTGGGAAAACAACAATCACTTCAATAATATCTTTGATATTAAGAAAATATTTTAAATTAAATGTTTTTAAGATTTCTATTGATGATTTTTATAAAACTAGATATGAAAGAAAAATATTATCAATTACAAAACACCCATTATTAATGACCAGAGGTGTTCCAGGAACCCATGATTGTAAAATTATTGCTCAATTTTTCAAAAAAGTTAAAAATAAAAAATTTAAACAATTAAAACTACCTAGGTTTGATAAATCTATAGATGACAGATGTCCTAAAAAATTATGGTATAAAATTAATTCTAGGCCAGACGTAGTTATTTTAGAAGGATGGTGTGTTGGCGCTAAAGCTCAAAAAAATTCACAGATTATTAAACCAATCAATTATCTAGAAAAATCAAAAGATTTAAGTTTAGTTTGGAGAAAATATGTAAATGACCAATTGAAAAAACAATATAAAAATCTATTTAAACAATTAAATGAAATAATATATCTAAGAGCAAATAGTTTTAAGGTGCTTAAAGAATGGAGAATTAAACAAGAAAAAAGACTTTGGTTAAAATCGAAAAACAAAAAAAATTTAAGAATAATGAACAAAAGTGATATTATAAATTTTATGCAAACTTATCAAAGAATTACACAGAATATGTTTAAAGATGTGCCAAAATATGCCTCGATTATTATGAAATTAAATAGCAATCATCAAATTAATTCAATTAAATTTAAATAAATGATAAAAATAATTTTAATTATAATTTCATTATTTTTTTTTATACCAAAAGTTTTTGCAGTAACTCTTTATGAGGCTCTTAACCAATCTTATAAAAATAATCCAGAATTGAATGCTGAAAGAGAAAATATAAAAATATCTAAAGAGGAATTAAAAATTTCAAAAAGTAAATATCTTCCTTCGGTAACAATTCTAGGCTCAAAAAGTCAGGAAAATACAAAAAAACTTACAAATAGTGCTGGATTAGATCAATCTGTAAATGATGTTGATCCTTTCACTCAATCTATAACTATTGAACAAACTTTAATTGACTTTGGTAGATCTGCAGATTTTCAAAAAAACAAAATTGGAATTAATCTTGCTGATGTTAAATTATTAAAGAAAGAACAAGACATACTATTAAAGGCAATTGAAGCTTTTACAGGGCTAATATTAGCGAATGAAAAATTTGATATAAATAAAAGTAATTTAGATTTACTAGAACGACAAGTTGAAACTGATCGAGCACGATTAGAACGTGGTCAAATTACATTGGCAGATCTAGCTCAATCCGAGGCATCACTTGCAGGAGCAGAAGCAAAGTTTATAAAATCCAAAAATGAAATTGCCACTAGTAAATTAAATTACGAAAATATTATTGGACCAATTTCACAACCCGAACTACTTAAAAAAGATTATACAATAGATTTAAAACTTCCAGAAAATTTGAATAAAGCAATCAAAATTTCAAAAAAAAATAATCCTGATTTACTTATAGCTAAATTTGAATTTCAAAAATCAGAAAAAGATGTCCTTATTGCTAGGTCAAATTTATCACCATCAGCAACTCTTTCATTTGAAAATTCGAAGACAGATGACTTTAGTTCTACTTATGATGAAAAAGATAAAAATACTCTTAAAGCAACTGTCAAATGGCCAATTTATTCTGGAGGCAAAAATAAAGCTTCTTTAAATAAAAATAGAAATTTGAGAAATAGGAAAAAATTGTTATTAGATAATGCTTTTAAAACTAATGACACTAATGTAGCAAGCTCATGGTCTTCTTTTCAATCTTCTAAAAGTTTTTTGAATTCAGTTAAATCGCAAGTCAAAGCAGCAGAGATTGCAAATGATGGAATTACTGTTGAGTATGAATCTGGTCTTGGAAGATCTACATTAGATGTAATTCAATCTAATGCTATTTTACTTGAAGCTAAAATTACTTTAGCTAATTCAGAAAGAGATTACTTTCTGACTAAATTTAAACTATTAAAATCTATTGGTCTTTTAAATAGTCAGCATCTAAAAATTCAGTAAAATAGCCATTTATTTGCTATGAATTATTAGCTATTGCTAATGAGAACAAAATGTGTACATTTATTTTAATGATTCGAACAATAAATATTTTAAAAAATGAGGCAATAAATGACTAAAAACAATTTAAAAGTAGTTAAATCTGGAAAAGATCAAGATACAGACAATAAAGAAAAAAACAAAGCATTAGAGGCAGCAATTAGCCAAATCACAGATAATTTCGGTAAAGGTTCTGTAATGAAACTTGGCCAACAAAGAGCAATGGATATTGAGTCTGTTTCAACTGGCTCTTTAAGTTTAGATTTAGCTCTTGGAATAGGTGGTTTGCCAAAAGGAAGAATTATCGAAGTTTATGGACCAGAGTCGTCTGGAAAAACAACATTAGCTTTACAGGTGGTCGCGGAAGCTCAAAAAGCAGGTGGAATTTGTGCATTTGTAGATGCAGAGCATGCTTTAGATCCAATTTATGCGAAAAAACTTGGTGTAAATACAGAAGAATTATTAATTTCACAACCTGATGCCGGTGAACAGGCACTAGAGATAGCAGATACATTAATTAAATCAGGCTCTATATCGGTACTTGTTGTTGACTCTGTTGCAGCATTAACACCAAGAGCAGAAATTGAAGGTGAAATGGGAGATCATCATGTAGGCCTTCAATCAAGATTAATGAGCCAAGCTTTAAGAAAATTAACAAGCTCAATATCAAGAACAAATACAATGGTTATTTTTATTAATCAAATCAGAATGAAAATCGGAGTTATGTTTGGTAGTCCTGAAACAACATCTGGGGGTAATGCTCTGAAATTTTATTCATCAGTAAGAATGGATATAAGAAGAATAGGAGCCATTAAGGATAAAGATGAAATCATTGGTAATTCTACTAGAGTTAAAGTTGTTAAAAATAAAGTAGCACCTCCATTTAAAGTTGTAGAGTTTGATTTAATGTATGGTAAAGGAATAAGCAAAGTTGGAGAGCTAGTTGATCTTGGAGCTAAAGCAGAAATTGTAGAAAAATCTGGTGCTTGGTATGCATATAAAGGAGAAAAGATTGGACAAGGCAGAGAAAATGCCAAATTATATTTAGAACAAAATCCAAAGGTTGCAGCAGAAATTGAAATGTCAATAAGAGAAAAAGCTGGAGTAATAGTAAAGAAAATTGAAGGAAACCCATTAGATCCAGAAAAAGCAGCTAAAGCTCAAAAAGAAGTAGCTAAGGAAGAAAATACTCCTACAAAAAAAAATTAGTTAAAAAGTCATCTTTAAATTATTAAAAGGCGCTTAAATAAGCGCCTTTTTTCCCTACTGTTGTCTAGACATAAAATAAAAAAAATGTATTTTAAAAATATGGCAGACAAAACACTAAATGAAATAAGAAATTCTTTCTTAAAATATTTTGAGAAAAATCAACATAGAATAATTGAATCCAGTAATTTAGTTCCAAATAATGATCCAACACTTATGTTTGCTAATTCAGGGATGGTGCAATTTAAGAATGTTTTTACAGGTTTAGAAAAAAGAGATTATAAGAGAGCTACAACTTCTCAAAAATGTGTTAGAGCTGGAGGAAAACATAATGATTTAGAAAATGTAGGTTACACTCCAAGGCACCATACTTTTTTTGAGATGTTAGGAAATTTTTCTTTTGGGGATTATTTTAAAGATGTAGCAATTGAATTAGCATGGAACTTAATAACTAAAGAATTCGGCTTAGATAAAAATAGGCTTTATTTCACAGTTTTTAATGAAGATGAAGAAGCCTTAAATCTTTGGAAAAAAATAACAGGATTTGGAAATGATAGGATAATTAAAATTTCAACAACAGATAACTTTTGGTCAATGGGAGAAACTGGACCATGTGGACCATGTTCAGAAATATTTTATGATCATGGAGACCATTTAAAAGGTGGGTTGCCTGGCACAAAAGATCAAGATGGGAACAGATATATTGAGATTTGGAATTTAGTTTTTATGCAATTTGAACAATTAACCAAAGATAAAAGAATAAATCTTCCAAAGCCATCAGTAGATACTGGTATGGGTTTAGAAAGAGTTACAGCCCTCTTACAAGGAACTCATGATAACTATGAAACTGATCATTTTAGAAAGCTTATTGAGTCTATTTCAGAGGCAACAAAAAAGAAACCAGATGAAAAAAATATTTCCAGTTTTAGAGTTATTGCTGATCATTTAAGAGCAAGCTCTTTTTTAATTTCAGAAGGTGTTCTCCCATCTAATGAGGGAAGAGGGTACGTTCTTAGAAGAATTATGAGAAGAGGAATGAGACACTCTCATTTTTTAGGAACCAAGGAACCAATTTTTTATAATATATTTAAAACACTAATGAATGAAATGTCAGGTAATTATCCTGAAATAAAAAGAGCAGAGTCCTTAATTAAAGAAACATTAAGAATGGAAGAAGAAAAATTTTTAGTTCTTTTAGGAAGAGGAATGAAAATTTTAAATGAAGAAATCACAAAAGTAGATAAAGTTTTACCGGGTGAAGTTGCTTTTAAACTTTATGACACTTACGGTTTTCCATTAGATCTGACCGAAGATATTTTAAAAAATAAATCAATTACTATAGATCATAATAAAGTTAGTTTTTTAATGAAAGAAAGTCGCGAGCTTGCCAAAAAAAATTGGAAGGGTTCAGGAGATAGTTCAATTGAAGATATCTGGTTTGGAATAAAAGATAAATTAGGTCCTACAGAATTTTTAGGCTATCAAAGTAATAAGGCTGAGGGAATTATATTATCATTAATTAAAAGTAATAAAGAAGTAAAAAGTTTATCTAAGGATGATGAAGCAATGATCATTATTAATCAAACACCTTTTTATGGAGAGTCTGGTGGACAGATTGGTGATACAGGTTTTATTACTTCTGGTAATTTTAAATTTAAAGTTAATGATGTACAAAAAAAAAATAGGGGATCTATTTGTCCATTGTGGAAAAGTAGAGAGTGGGACTATTAAATTAAAAGAAAATGTTGAAATGAAAATAGATGTTGAGAGAAGAGACAATATAAGAGCTTATCATTCTGCAACTCATCTTCTTCATGAATCATTAAGAAGAGTTTTAGGAACTCATGTTACACAAAAAGGATCTTTAGTAGCTCCAGATAGATTAAGATTTGATTTTAGTCACATGAAACCAATTACTAACGAAGAGATTATTAAAATTGAAAATCATGTAAACAGAATGGTCCAGACAAATTCTCAAGTAAAAACAAGGTTAATGACACCTAAAGAGGCTGTTGATAACGGAGCTTTGGCTTTATTTGGTGAGAAGTATGGAGAGGAAGTAAGAGTTCTTTCGATGGGAGATGAAAAAGATAAGTACTTTTCAACTGAGCTTTGTGGAGGAACACATGTTAAAAACACTGGAGATATTGGTAAATTTAAAATTACCAGTCAATCATCCATCGCTGCTGGCATTAGAAGAATTGAAGCTTTAAGAGATATACAATTAGAAGATTTTTTGACCAAAAAGGAAAAATTAACTGATCTCTCACTTCAAAAAGATGAGGAAGTTATAAAAAATATTTCAGAACAAATTATAAAATATGGTGAAAAACCAAATTTAAAAATACAAAATCAAAAAGAATTAATAAAAACTCTTAATAAGCAGTTAGATGAAATTGTAATTACGAATATATTAAAGGATAAATCGAAAAATATAATAAAAGATCAACAAATCAAAAATGTCAATGTGAGAATTCAAAAAGTAAAAGGCTTAAATCCTAAAGATTTAAGAAAGCTTGTTGATAGTGGAAAAAAAGAAATAAGAGAGGGCATAGTAATTACGTTTGCAATTAAAGAAGGTAAAATAGGTTTAGCTGTAGGGATTACAAAAAATCTTACAAAAAAATATGATGCAGTTAAATTTGCAAAAACAGGTTCTGAAATAATTGGCGGTAAGGGAGGTGGAGGCAGAGCAGATTTTGCACAAGCTGGAGGAGTCCTAGAAGATAAAATTGACGAAGCTTTTTCTAAATTAAAAAATCTAATTTAGCTTTTCTCTTAAATTTTTATCTATTACACTTAAAAATTGATTCGTTGTTAAAAATTTTGAATTTGGTCCAATTAATATTGCAAGATCCTTAGTCATGGACCCACTCTCAACTGTTTGAACACAAGTTTTTTCTAAAGTTTTTACAAACTTTTTAAGGTCCTGATTATCATCTAATTTTGCTCTATGATATAATCCTCTTGCCCATGCAAAAATTGAGGCGATTGGGTTTGTAGATGTTTCTTTGCCTTCTTGGTGCATTCTATAATGTCTAGTTACTGTTCCGTGTGCTGCCTCAGCTTCGATAGTTTTACCATCTGGTGTCATTAATACACTGCTCATTAAACCAAGAGATCCAAATCCTTGGGCAACTGTATCTGACTGAACATCTCCATCATAATTTTTACATGCCCAAATATAATTTCCATTCCATTTCATTGCACATGCCACCATGTCATCTATAAGTCTATGTTCGTAAGTAATATTTCTTTCTTCAAATTTTTCCTTAAATTCAGTTTCAAATATTTCTTGAAATAGATCTTTAAATCTCCCATCATATTTTTTTAAAATAGTATTTTTTGTAGAAAGATAAACAGGCCATTTTCTATTTAATCCATAATTCATACAAGCTCTTGCAAAATCTCTAATTGATTGATCTAAATTATACATTGATAATGCTATACCTGGTCCTGGAAAGTTAAAAACTTCGTATTCTTTTTTTTCTTTTCCATCTTCTGAGGTCCATTTAATTTCTAATTTACCCTTGCCTGGAACTCGAAAGTCTGTTGCTCTATATTGGTCACCAAATGCATGTCTACCTATACAAATTGGATTTTTCCAACTCGGAACTAATTTAGGAATATTTTTACAAAGTATTGGTTCTCTAAAAACAGTTCCTCCTAAAATATTTCTTATAGTGCCATTAGGAGATCGCCACATTTTTTTTAAATTAAATTCTTCTACCCTACCTTCATCTGGAGTAATTGTGGCACACTTTATGCCAACACCATATTTTTTTATAGCATGTGCACAATCAACTGTTATTTTGTCTGAGGTCTTGTCTCTACTTTTAATACCCAGATCATAATATTTAATATCTAATTCTAAATATGGAAGAATTAACTTATTTTTTATAAATTCCCAAATTACTCTAGTCATTTCATCTCCATCTAATTCTACAATGGGGTTTTTAACGTGAATTTTAGGCATAATTGATTATACTATCTTAATAATTGAATTTCACATTTTTATATACATATTAATAAAAAATTATCAAATATAACATTATGTTAGACAAAATATTTCCTAAAATTCACTCTGAGGGTTATAAATTTTTAGCAATAGGGATTTTTTTAACTATTTTTTTATTTTTTTTTAGCAACTTTCTTGCACTATTGGGATTTGTTTTAACAGTATGGGTATATTATTTTTTTAGAGATCCAGAGAGAATTCCAATAAATGATGATAACTACTTAGTGAGCCCTGCTGATGGACTTGTTTTGTCTGTAGATGAAACTAATGGCCCAGAAGAACTTAATTTAGATAATAAAAAATTCACTAAAATAAGTATATTTATGAATGTATTTGATTGTCATGTTAATAGAACACCGTGTAAAGGTAAGATTTCTGAAATCTTATATCAGCCAGGAAAATTTTTTAACGCTTCTTTCGATAAAGCTAGTAAAGAGAATGAAAGAAACTATTATAAGATCACAAATACAGATGGCAATGATATAATTGTTGTGCAGATTGCAGGGCTGATTGCAAGAAGAATAGTTTGTGAAACTTCTAAAAATCAAGAATTAAACCAAGGAGACAGAATCGGAATGATTAGATTTGGATCTAGAGCAGATGTATATTTTGAAAATTATGAGCCTTTAGTAAGAGTTAATCAAAAAACATTAGCTGGAGAAACTCTATTAGCTAAAAAATAATTATGCAACAACCAAAAAATAATTTTAAAATAGTTTCTGATAAAAAGGCAAGAATGATACTACCTAATGCTATCACTCTAATTGGAGTTTGTGTTGGATTGACCTCAATAAAATTTGCCTTGGACGGAAAATTTGCTCTTTCAATATTAGCAATTTTATTTGCCGGCATTATGGATGCGCTTGATGGAAGGATAGCAAGATTAATTAAAGGTACTTCAAAGCTAGGTAAAGAACTCGATTCTTTAGGAGATGTAATAAGCTTTGGGGTTGCACCTGCTTTTATAATGTTTTTTTGGAATTTACAGTATTTAGATAAAATTGGATGGTTGGTATGTTTGATTTATGTAGTTTGCGTAGCACTTAGGCTAGCTAGATTTAATATTAATTCTAATGATGAACCTTCATGGAAAGATAATTTTTTTGAAGGAGTTCCATCTCCTGCAGGAGGTATAATTATTTTGTTGCCACTAATATTAAGCTTTAGTGATTTTAAAATTTTTGAAATAAATTATGATTTAATTGTTCCAGTATTTTTTATAATCGTTTCTTTTTTATTAATAAGTACAATACCAACTTATTCATTTAAAAAGATTGTAATTCCAAGAAATATGACAAAATTTTTACTTTTCGGTATTGTATTATTTTTTGGATTAATGTTGGTATATACTTTTAAAGTAATTGCCATAAGTTGTATTATTTATCTAATTTTGATTCCAATAAGTTTTTTCCATTTTAGAAAGATTAGTAAAGAAAAAAATTTAAATACAACTAAAGATGAAAGTGATGATCTTGAAGATATATTATAAATGAAAAAAAATGTAATAGTTTCCTTAGCAGACTCTAATTATTATGAATTACTAAATGAACTAGTGGAATCAATAATTAGCTTTGAAAAAAGTAAAGATATAGCTATTTGTATTTTAGATGCAGGTTTAACTGATGATCAAAAAAAGAATTTATCAAAAAAAGTGGATGAAATAAAATCAGCAAATTGGGATATAGATGTACCTGCACTTAAGGTTTTAGGAAAAGAGTGGTTAAAGAGCCAGGTTTCTAGGGCATTTTTACCAAAATATTTTCCTAATTATGAAAAATATTTATGGATAGATTGCGATGCCTGGGTAAATGACTGGAGTTCAATTGAATTATATTTTAAGGCGTGTGAAAACGGAAAACTTGGCATAACTCAAACACTCGGTCCTGGGTATGAGATAATGTCTAAGGTAGATTGGCTTTATGGTAAAATTGCTTTAATTAAGTCTCAAAATTTTAAACATGCAGTAAAATCTAAAATTGGTTTAGAAAAAGCTAGAAAACTTGCTTTTGCACCTCACATAAATATAGGTGTTTTTTCTTTAGAGAAAAATTCACCTGGTTGGATTTCATGGCAAAATAATCTTCGTCAAACATTAAAACATGGCAATATATTTGGATCTGAAGGACTTGCCATTAATATGGCAGTTTATATCGATAGAATTGATACAGAATTTTTACCTTTATACTGCAATTGGATTGCAAGCAATTTATTACCTAAATATGATGAAAAACAAAAAACATTTGTTGAGCCTTATTTACCTAACAAAAAAATAGGTATAATGCATCTTGCTGCTGGAATATGGGATAAAGATAAAGATATGAGATTAAATAAAGAAATTAAAATAGATATTAAAACACTCCAAGATAAAGTTTTATCTAAAAGTTTAAGATACCATAATTAATTGAAAAAAAATAAAATTTCTAAAAATTGGATTAATAAACAAAGAAAAGACATCTATGTTAGAAAATCAAAAATAGATGGTTATAGAGCACGTTCTGCATATAAATTAATTGAAATTAATCAAAAGTTTAAGATTTTAAAAAATGGTTTTTCTATAATTGATCTAGGAGCAGCTCCTGGAAGCTGGTCTCAATATTCAGCTAAAACAGTAAAAAATGGAAAAATTGTTTCAATTGATCTTAAAGAAATGGAGTCCATAGAAAATACAATACAAATAAAAGGAGATTTTACAAATACGACTACAAAAGAGAAAATAAAAAAATTATTTAAATCTAAAGTAAAAGTTGTGTTATCTGATATGGCAGTAAATACCACTGGAAATAAAGAAATTGATTCGATTTATACCGGTGAATTATGCAAAGAAGCTATGCAATTTTCAAAAGAGGTACTATCAGATGATGGAGTTTTTGTTTCAAAAATATTTATGGGAACTATTTTTAATGAAATTATTAATAAAGCTAAGCTTATTTTTAAAGAAGTCAAAGTGTTTAAACCTAATTCAAGCCGAAGAGACTCAAAAGAAAATTTTATTATTTGTAAAAAAATAAGATAGATACTTTAAATTTAAAATGAATCATATATAAATGATTATGGTTCCTATAAAAGAAGCTCTTACATTTGACGATGTGACAATGATTCCTAAGTATTCTGAGGTATTGCCTTCAGATGTAAATACTCAAACTGATCTATCAAAAAATTTAATATTAAAAATACCACTCTTATCATCAGCTATGGACACAATCACAGAGTCAAAAATGGCAATAGCAATCGCTAAGGCTGGAGGTATTGGCGTGATACACAGAAACTTAAAAATCAAAAAACAAATTCAAGAAATTAAAAAAGTTAAGTCTAAAAAACTTTTAGTAGGAGCTGCAGTTGGCGCAGGACCTATAGAATTAAAAAGAGCAAGAGCTATTTTAAAAGAAAAAGTAGATTTGATAGTTGTAGATACTGCACATGGACATAGCAAAAAAGTCGCTGAAATAATTAAAAAGATTAAGTCTGAAAAAGATAAAAAAACTTCTTTATGTGCAGGAAATATTGCAACCGCCGAAGCTGCTAGGTTTTTAATAAGGCTTGGAGTTGATATAATTAAAGTAGGAATTGGACCAGGTTCTATCTGCACAACCAGATTAATAGCGGGTATAGGGGTACCACAATTAAGCGCAATTTTAGAAGTAAAAAAGGGTATTAAAAATAAAAAAGTTAAGATTATTTCAGATGGAGGAATAAAATATTCAGGTGATATAGCAAAAGCACTGGCGGCTGGAGCAGATGCTGTGATGATCGGTTCATTGTTTGCAGGTTCAATCGAAACACCAGGGAAAATAATACGTAGAAATGGAAAATTATATAAAAATTTTAGAGGAATGGGATCAGTAGGAGCAATGAATAAAGGATCAGCAGATAGATATTTTCAAAAGAAACAAAAAAATATATCCAAGTATGTTCCAGAAGGAGTTGAAGGAATTGTAAAATTTAAGGGTAATGTTGATAAAATAATTTTTAAATTAGTTGGTGGACTTAAATCATCTATGGGATATCTTGGATCAAAAAAAATATCTAATTTGAAAAAAAAACCAAATTTTTTAAAAATAACAAAAGCAGGATTTTATGAGAGCATGGTTCATAACGTTGATGAAATTAAAAAAGATAGAACATATTAATGATTAAAAAATCAATATACATAATTAGTTTTTTAATAATAATTATTTTTACACATAATGAAAGTTTTGCTCAGAGTTTTTTTGATAAGGCTAAAAAAAAATATGAAGAAAAAAAATTTGAAGACTCAAAATTCTTATTCCATAGAGATATAGTTTTTAATCCTAAAAATGCTAAATCTTATTTATATTTGGCTAAAATCTTTAATACAGAAGAAAACCAAAAAGAAGAAGAAAAAAATCTAAAAAGTGCACTTTTGCTTGAACCAAGTAATGAAGAGGCTATGTACATGCTGATAAATATAGAATTAAAAAAATCAAACTATTCAGAAGTAAAAGAACTAAAAGATAAATTTTTAAAAATATGTTCTTCATTATGTAAAAAAAATAAAAATATAGAAGAAACTTTAAAAAATATTGAACCAAATAATGAGTCTTAACAATAATTTTAATAAAGTTTTAGTTATTGATTTTGGTTCACAGTTTACACAATTGATTGCAAGAAGAATTAGAGAATTAGGCGTTTATTCAGAAATAGTAAGTCATAAAAATATTGTTTACTCAAATTTGCTAAAATCAGAGATCAGTGGAATTATATTATCAGGTGGACCTTTAAATGTTTATCAAAATGATAAATATAAATTTGAAAAAAAAATACTTAGCTTAGGTATTCCAATTTTAGGTATATGTTTTGGACATCAAATACTAGCAAAATTACTTAAAGGAAAAGTAAAAAATTCAAGATTTAGAGAATTTGGTTTTACGAACATTAAAAAAGTTAAAAAAAGTCTTTTAACAAAAAATTTTTTTAAAAAAAATTTATCAAATGTATGGATGAGTCATGCTGATCAAGTTTCAAAACTGCCAAGAAATTTTAAAGTTATAGCTTCTAGTAAAAATTCGAAATTTGCAATAGTAGAAAATGTAAAAAAAAATTTTTATGGTGTACAATTTCACCCTGAGGTTACTCATACAGAACGAGGACATATTATTCTTAAAAATTTTTTATTTCTGATTTGTAAAATTAAAAAAAATTGGTCTCCAAAAAATCAAAAAATAAAAATAATTAATGATTTAAAAAATAAAATTGGAAATAATAAAGTAATTTGTGCTTTATCAGGCGGTGTTGACAGTAGTGTTGTCGCAAAACTTTTAAGCCAAGCAATTGGAAATAAATTAATCTGTATTTTTGTTAATACAGGTTTGTTAAGAAAAAATGAAGAAAATAATATAATAAATACTTTTAAAAAAAAAATGAGGATTAATTTAGTTTATATTAATTCAGAAAATAAATTTTTAAGTAAACTTAAAAATGTCTCTGATCCTGAAAAAAAAAGAAAAATAATAGGTAATTTGTTTATAAGAATATTCGAAAAATATGCAAAAAAAATTAAGAATGTAAAATTTCTTGCTCAAGGCACTTTATATCCAGATTTAATAGAGAGTAAATCTGTGACTGGCAGCCAAACCTCTAAGATAAAATCACATCACAATGTTGGAGGTTTACCAAAAAAAATGAAATTAGAATTAATTGAACCTCTAAAGTTTTTATTTAAAGATGAAGTTAGAAAATTAGGATTAGAACTTAATCTTTCAAAAGATATCATTTTAAGACATCCTTTTCCAGGGCCTGGGCTAGCAATCAGAATGCCAGGTAAAATAACAAAAGAAAAGGTTAAAATTTTAAAAGAAGCTGATTTTTATTTTATTAATGAACTTAAAAAGAAAAATCTTTATAATAAGATATGGCAAGCTTACGCAGCTTTGTTGCCAGTTAAAACTGTTGGTGTAATGGGAGATAATAGAACCTATGAATACATATGTCTTCTTAGAGCAATTACTTCTGAAGATGGTATGACAGCTGATTTTTTTAATTTTAATAGAAAATTTTTACAAACAATCTCTAATAAAATTATTAACAATATTAAAGGGATAAATAGAGTGGTATATGACATCACCTCAAAACCACCTAGTACTATTGAGTTGGAATAATGAATAAATTTCAAAAACTTTTAAATAAGAAAAGTAAATCAAAAATAATTTCTTTATCAGCATATTCAAAAAATATTGCTTCAGTGATTGATGATTATTGTGACATTGTTTTAGTTGGAGACTCATTGGGATCTGTACTATATAATTTTAAGTCTACTAAAAAAGTTACTTTAGATATGATGATTGAGCATTCCAAAAGTGTGAGATTGGGAGTAAAAAAAAGTTTAATGGTGGTAGACATGCCTTTTAATACCTATAGAAATAAAAAGGAAGCTTTAGCTAATTCCAAAAGAGTAATGTTTAAAACAAAATGTGATGCTGTAAAATTAGAAGGAGGAAAAAGAATTATTAATATTATTAAACATTTGATTAAAAATAAGATTCCTGTGATGGGACATATAGGTTTGTTGCCTCAATCGCATAAAGGTAAATTTATTTTTAAGGGAAAAAAATCTACTGAAAGAAACAAACTTTTAAATGATGCAATACTTTTAGAAAATGCTGGAGTATTTTCTATAGTTTTAGAATGTGTTAAAACTTCTTTAGCAAAATCAATAACTCAAAAAATAAATATACCAACCATAGGTATAGGAGCCTCAAATCATTGTGATGGTCAAATTTTAGTTGTTGATGATTTAATTGGATTAAATCCGATTAATGTCAGATTTGTTAAAAAATATTCAAATCTTCAAAAACTAATTAAGAAAGCCGTATCGAATTTTGCTAAAGATGTAAAGAAAGGTAAATTTCCAAAAAAACAACATTCTTATTGATTAAAAATATTTTTTGAATTCATCATTAATATTTAAAACATCTAAATCAACTAATCCTCCAATTATCAATTGCAAAGCAACAATTAGTATTACAAATAAACCTAAATATCCAATCCATTGGTGTTGTTTTATTTTTTCTGCAAAATATCTTGCTAATGTAACTACCAATACTACTGAAAGAATTAAACCAAACAACATCAAATTAACATTATTTTTTGAGGCCCCAACTACACCAATAACATTATCAAAACTTAGAGTTATGTCAGCAAAAAGTACTTTATATACACTTTGAATGTAAGATGGCTCTTTTGATATTTTTGTTGGAGATTTAATTTTTTTTTGATTAAATAAATTTATTCTTAGATCATTAACTATCCATATTAGTAATAGTCCGCCTAAGATTTTTATATAAGCAAAACCAAAAAGATATGAAGCAAAAAAAGCAAAAACAATTCTAAATAACAATGCTCCAAAAACCCCCCATAAGATTATTTGATTTCTATGTTTTGGCGCAAAATTAGCCGCAATCATTGCAATAATAATTGCATTATCTGCAGCCATTATTACATCAATTAATATTATTTGAATTAAAACTATAGATTGTTCTATCAAAGTATTTTTATAATATTAAAAATATAAAATTTTTCAATCTAAAGTATTAAATTTTTTAAAATTATAAAATTTAATAAAGTGATCATTTATAGAATTGAAGTTTGAATTTTTATAATTATTAGTTATTAAATTAATTGGTCAAAATGGGTTTTAAAAATTAGATATATCGACAGTTTTAACCATAATAATAATAAGTGCTTGATATTATTATTATAAAAACTACCGTTCAATAAACAACTAAAAAAGGAGGAAGATATGAGTAGGTCTTCTAAATTGTATAATAAAGATTTAGCCCCAACTCCTAGTTCAGAGAAGAAATGGGGATGGTTCGAAATCTTTAACGTATGGGCTAATGATGTTCAAAGTTTATTTGGATATACTTTAGCTGCTTCATTATTTATTGCCTCAGGTTTGAATGGTTGGGCAGTATTTCTTGCTTTGATATTAGCGGGATTTTTTATAATGTGGCTTGTAAACTTATCTGGTAAACCGAGTGTTAAACACGGTATTCCATATCCAGTATTTGCTCGAGTAAGTATGGGGGTATTTGGTGCAAACTTTCCAGCAATGGCCAGAGGTCTTGTTGCGATGTTTTGGTATGGTGCACAAACGTATGCTGCATCAACCGCGGTTGCACTATTAATTACTGGCTTAACTGGAATAAAAGGTGATCCAATATTACTTGGAATGTCTGGAGTTATGTGGGTATCATTTATTTTCGTATCGGTGTTTCAAGTTTATTTATTCTGGCAAGGGATTGACCTAGTTAGAAAGTTTTTAAACTTTGCAGGACCAGCTGTTTATATTGTGATGATTGTATTGATGATTGCAATTTGGGCTAAAGCAGGCGGTGGTTTATTATCAGAGGTTGGTGAAATATTTTCAGGTGGAAATCGTTCAGGAGGCTTTGAAGGCTTGAGTTCATTTGGAGCTTTCCTAGCAGTATTTTCAATTATGGTAGGATATTTTGCTGCAGTAGTTATTAACTTTGGTGACTTTGCTAGGTTTGTTAAAAATGAAGACGAAATGAAAAAAGGTAATCTATGGGGATTAGTAGGAAACGTTATTTTCTTTTCTTTCATAACTTTAATGATCACAGGAGGTACTATTGCAATATTTGGAGAATATATTGCTCAACCTACCGATATGGTTGCAAAAGTAGATAATTTATTTTTAACTTTAATTGCAGCTTTCGCATTTTTTGCAGCTACAGTTGGTATAAATATGGTCGCTAACTTTATACCTCCGGCGTACGACCTTGCAAACTTAATGCCAGACAAAATAAATTTCAGAACTGGTGGATTAATTACTGCTATTTTTGGATTTGTTATTGGTGGATTATGGGTTGCTGTTATTACTCAGATGGGAATGTTTCCATTTGTAAATACTTTAGGAGCAATATTAGCACCTGTATTTGGAATAATGATTACTGACTATTACTTAATTAAAAAACAACAATTAAACGTTGATGATTTATTTTCTGAAAAATCTAGTGGAAGATATCATTACAACGGTGGATTTAACGGAAAAGCAATGTTAGCTTGGTTGATATCAGGTTACGTTGCTGTTGGATCTGTTTGGCCAAATATATTATTTGCAGGTCTAGATGAATTCTTCGCTAATTTAGGTGGAGGTGGTGGATATGCATGGATGATTGGAGCAGCTTTAGGTGCTATCATTCATATGGCTATATCTGGTAGAGGCAAATAAGTAATTAAAATTTATGAGCTCGCCGACCTTTTCGGCGGGCTTTAATATTTCAAAGATATATTTTCTTTATCTAAGTTCTCAATAATCAGGTTATTACCATTTCCTTTTCTATCCACCACAAGAAAATTCATATCTTCAGTTGATATTAATGGGAAATGCCAAATTCCAGGATTATAATTTATTCCTATGCCTGGTGGAATTATAAAAGCTTCAATTTTATCTAAATCTGGTTTTTTGCCTTCAGGAGCAACAAATGCCAAAAAAGTTGTTTCTTTCATTGGTATAAAAGCCTGACTTCCCAAAGGATGTTTTTCCATCATATTTATTTTCATTGGAAAGTTTCTCTTCAAAGCTGAAAAAATACTAATTGTTGTTTCACCATTATCTTTATTAGTATTAATACTAGCTATATTATCATACCTTTTAGCATATCCATTATTTATCTGTACAGGGTTGATATCTTTCGTTGAAATCATATCTCCAAATTTAGAAAAATTTTCTTTTGTAATTTCAATAGGTTTAATAATTTTCTCTATCATTCGGGTTTACCAAAAAATCTAATTCTTGAAATTCCTCCATCTGGAAAGATATTAATTTTGATGAAATTTACTTTTTTATTTTTCATTATTTTATTTTTAAAATTATGTTTTTTATGAGCATATAGTTTTACTTTATTAAGAACATAAGGCCATCTATTTGATTCTTTAACAATTTTTTTTTCTGAAACTTTTTTCGGAATATACGCTGCCTGTACTGAACACTTGTCTGGATAATTTCCTTTAAAATGATGTGTATCTAATTGAATTTTATTAAATTTTCCTGCTGAAGAACATTTAATAATTATCCAATCAAAATTTTTTCCTCTACTTCTTCTAGTTTCCCATCCATCACCCATATTTTTTCCTATTCCTGGAGCAAGTATGTTTTCTGCTCTTCCAAAATGTTCATTATTGCAAGCTATTGGCACCGCACCATTAATTACTGAGGTAAGATTTTGAGTTTTATTTTGTATTTTATTTTTAATTTTCATCAAACCATAAATTCTAAGTCTTGCAACACCACCATCAGGAAAAATATTTAATTTTACATGAGTAAAATAATTCTTATTTTTTATATTAAAAAAGTGATGTCTATTTGCTTTAGTTTGACTTTTTTTAATAATTGTTACCCATTTGGTTTTTTTATCAGGTATTTTTTTTTTACTAATACAAGCATGTAAAGAAATTTGATTTGGATGATTTCCAGAGAAATAAGAAGTATCTATATTAACTTTTTTTATTAATCCCGGTTTTCCAAATTTTAAAATTAAAAAGTCATAACCTTTTGTTCTCTTTCTTCTAGTTTCCCATCCATCCATCCATTTTCCATGTTTATCAAATACACCTTCTTTAAATACTGGTGGCCAAGGATTAATAATTCTCTTTGCAGCTGCAAAAAATTCATCAGTTTTATAAACTATTTTAGAACCCAATCTTGATTGAGCTAAATCAATTAAACCATTAAAGTAAATAATATTATTTTTTTTCATTTTAATTAATTCTTTGGATAATTTTTAATCCAATGTTTTGCAATGTCTATTCTTTTACAAATCCATACATCTTGAAATTTTAAAACATATTCTAGAAACTTTTTAAGTGATTGAATTCTTCCAGGTCTTCCTATTAACCTACAATGTAAGCCAACTGACATCATTTTAGGATCAGTTTTTCCCTCTTCATAAAGAGCATCGAAACTATCTTTCAAATATGTATAAAATTGATCTCCACTGTTGAATCCTTGATTGGTAGCAAATCTCATATCGTTATTATCCAATGTATAAGGAATGATTAATTGTCTTTTATTATTTTTTTGTTCCCAGTAAGGCAAATCATCACTATATGAGTCACTGTCATATAAAAATCCACCATCTTCAATAACCAAGTCTCTGGTATTTGGACTACATCTTCCTGTATACCATCCTAAGGGTCTCTTACCAAAAATCTTTTTAATAGTTTTAATAGCTTTTTTCATATCATTTTTTTCTACATTTTTTTTCACATTTTGATAATCAATCCATCTCCATCCATGGCAAGCAACTTCATAATCTGCTTCTTTTATAGCCCTACATATTTCTGGATTTTTTTCTAGCGCCATACCTACACCAAAAATTGTTATAGGTATTTTTTTTTCTTGAAATAATTTATGTAATCTCCAAAATCCACTTCTAGATCCATACTCATAAAGAGACTCCATATTCATATGTCTTCCTTTAATAGCTTTTGCGCCAATAATTTCTGATAAAAAAACTTCAGAATATTCATCTCCATTTAAAACACAATTTTCAGCTCCTTCTTCATAATTTAAAACTATTTGTAATGCTAAGCGTGCTTTATTTGGCCAGATAATTTTTAATCCTTTTGAGCCGTACCCTATCATGTCTCTTGAAGATTTTTTAGACATAGGGAATATTATATTTGATTATTAATTTCTTAACAAATTAATATTTTGAGATACCTGAATTAATAACATTATTTAGTTCTTGAAATTCTTCACAATTACAATTCTTCAAAACCTCAAGTCTTTCTTTGGCCTTTTCAATTCTATTAGTTTTAACATATAGTTCACCAAGATATTCATTAATCCCATTATGATTAGGGTCTATTGCCAAACCTTCAAGATAATATTTTTCTGCGACTTCATAATTACCTATTTTTCTTGATGTAAATCCCAAATAATTAAGTGTGTCTGGGTGACTTGGTTTTTTTTTATTAGACTTTATCAATAATTTAAATGCTTTTTCATATCTTTTAATTGCTTTATCAAGCTTTCCTTTTTTTTCATAATTCTTTGCAGATTTTATTAATTTTACAGCTTGGTCATAATTAGACTTTGTACTTGAACCAGATGATGAACTAGCAGCAAATAAATTGCTAGTTAAAGCAGAAATTAAAAAAATTGTTAAAAAAAATTTTTTCATAAATTAAATAAATTTTGTCATTTTATTTAAAGTTTTTAGCTCTAAGCCGTTTTCTAAAAGATTTTTCCTTATAGATTTAGCTGTAGCTAATGAACTTTCATTATCTCCATGTATACATACTGAATCTATTTCACAAGGTATCTGTTTTCCGCTGTGACAATTTATTGCCTGATTTTTCACCATACTTAAAACATGCTTTTTAGCTTCTTCTGGATTAGTGATTAGTGCATTAGATTTTTTTCTTGAAACTAAATTTCCATCATCTTCATAATTTCTATCTGCGAAAATTTCACAAGCAATTTTCATATTTAATTTCTTTGCTGCTTCTTCCATCTTTGAACCAGTTGGAACCAAATAAATCAAATCTTTACTTATTTCATTAATCGCCTTTGCTAATACTGCGGCTAAATCAATATCTTCACATGCCATATTATTTAATGCTCCATGTGGTTTAATGTGAGTGACATTTTCTCCATATATCGAAGCTATATTTTGTAAAATTTCATATTGATCAATAATTAATTTCTTAATTTCTGGTGAAGATAAATTCATTCTTTTTCTACCAAAGTTTTCAGGGTCGTTAAAAGAAGGGTGGGCACCTATGCTAACACCATTTTTTTTTGATATTTCTATTACTTGATTCATAGATTGTTTATCTCCAGCGTGGTAGCCACAAGCTATATTGGCTGAGTTTACAATATCCAATAACTTCGGATCATTATGGTTTGAATGGTGTTTTGATTTTTCACCTAAATCACAATTTATATTAATTTCCATACTAATAATTATGAATTATAACATGTCATGATTAAAAATATATCTAATCTTGGTGACGCAGCTTTATATTGTGATTTTGGTAGCGAAATTAATAAAGAAATTAATTTAAATGTAATTAAATATTTTAAAAATTTAAAATTACTTAAACTAGAGGGTATTACTAATATAACTCCATCTTATAATAAATTAATAATTTCATTCGATTTATCAGTTATAAATTTTAAAAATTTGGAAGAAAAAATCAAAAAAATTAGAATAGAAGAAATAAACAACGAGGATTCAAAAACAATTAATATACCAATTTGCACAAATGAGGAATTTTCATTAGATTTAAATAGATTGTCAAAAAAATTAAAAATTGATCAGAATGAAATTATTCAATCTTTTTTTGATAAAGAATATTTTTGTTACATGACAGGTTTTATAGCTGGCATGCCTTTTTTAGGAGACATAGATACTAAAATAAGATTACAAAGATTAGAAACCCCTAGAGTTAAAGTTCCAAAGGGTGCCGTAGGAATTACTGAGCAATTTTGTAACATTTATACATTTGAAAGCCCTGGTGGATGGAACATAATTGGAAATACACCAGTTAAAATCTTTGATAAGTCTAACGAAAGAGATCCTGTCAAAATTAATCCAGGAGATAAAGTAAATTTTTATGAAATTAGCAAGGACGAATATTTAAAATATAATGAATAAAGAATTTTTTAAAGTTATAAGGGCAGGTATTCATACTACATTACAAGATTTAGGTAGAAGCAATAAATATCATTTAGGTGTACCTTTCAGTGGCTCAATGGATCAACGAAATTATTTAATAAGCAATAAATTAGTTGGAAATGAGTTAAATCAACCATCTTTAGAATTCGCTTATCAAGGACCACTGATCAAACTTAATTCAGGAAAATTAACTGGTGCAATTACTGGAAACGTAACTTTTAATATAAATAGAAAAAATTCTAAAATAGATAAAGGAGTGTGCTATCAAACTTTTGAACTTAATGATGGTGATCAATTAGATATTATATCAACGAATAGATCAGTTTATGGTTATTTTTCCATCAAGAACGGATTTAAGGGTGATTATATTTGGGAAAGCTGTTCAATTAATACAAAAGCAAAGATAGGTTCAAATAATGGGGAAAAATTTAGTGAAAATCAAAATATATTTATAAACAAATCAGAAAGCCTACCAGTCAAAAAAAAAATTGATTATTTTAATTCTAAAATTGAATATATAAGAGTTTTAAAAGGTACTAACTTTAATTTTTTTTCTGAAGAAGCTAAACAGATTTTTTTTTCTAAAGAATTTAATGTATCTAAGCTTACAGACAGAATGGGAATGAGATTACAAGGTCCTAAAATTGAAAATATAGCAGAATCAAATATTAGATCTGAAGGTTTAATTAAAGGTGTCATCCAAGTTCCTTCAGATGGAAATCCAATAATAATGTTATCTGACCATGGAACGATTGGTGGTTATCCAAAAATTGCGGTAGTTATATCAGCTGATTATGATAGATTAACTCAATTCTCCCCTGGTTCTAAAATTAAATTTAAATCAGTTGAATTATCTGAAGCAGAAAATCTTTATAAATTATATAAAATGGAAACTGAAAATATTTTAAATCAAATAAGATGAATTTTTTTAAAAAAATTCCTGGTCCTTTTTTAGTATTTTTAGGTGCTTGTGCATTAAGTTTTGGTGGATTAATTGTTAAATCATTTGAAGGAGCAAATCTTTGGCAAATTTTATTTTGGCGATCTTTATTTTTTTCAATAGTGGTTTTGATTTTTATATTGATAAATTATAAAAAAAATTTTTTAAATTCCATATATAAAATTGGCTTACCTGGTTTTTTAGGTGGTGTAGTTTTGTCATGTGGATATGCAGGATATGTATTTGCTATGTACAATACTACTGTTGCAAATGCTAATTTTATTATACAAACACAAACTATTTTTTTGGCTGTATTTGGGTATATATTTCTAAAAGAAAAAATTACCAAACTAACTATAATTTCAATATTTATTGCATTCACAGGAATATTTTTGATGCTTGGAAGTTCGTTAACGCCTGGACAAATGATTGGAAATATCGCTGCATTTGTTATGCCAATCTCATTTGCGGTTTTAATTTTAACTGTAAGAAAATATCCAAATATTGATATGATACCTTTACAATTAATAGCTGGTATTGGAGCTATTATAATTGGTTATTTATTTTCTTCAAAAATTGTTGTTTCTACTCATGATATTTTTTTAGGATTCATTGCTGGATTTTTTCAAGTAGGTTTAGGCTTTATATTTATCACTATAGGCGCTAAAACAACACCTTCAGCACTAGTTGGAATTATAATGTTAATCGAAGCAGTTTTGGGACCATTTTGGGCATGGCTATTTATCAACGAAGCTCCACCTTTAGTAGTCTTTATAGGAGGAGCTATTGTAATTTCTGCAGTTTTCTTACAGTTTTTTAATCGTAAAATTGAATAATAATATAGTTGGAAGAGTTTTATTTTCTGTGTTAAAATTGCCAAACGGGAGAGACTACATCAATTGTAGCGCCGAAGGAGCAACCACCCAGGAATCTCTCAGGCAAAAAGGACCGTACATATTAACTCTGGAAAGAGATTAA
>MDTB01197960.1_pt1 | contig 30741 bp, 31 predicted proteins | sample 811161 | NCBI WGS metagenome assembly MDTB01 (sample SAMN05326650, study PRJNA326480) | marine metagenome | isolation source: seawater | place: Mediterranean Sea | collected 2009 | reverse complement strand
GGAATTGTAAAAGGATCATTATATCTAGCTACTTGAATCGGACCTTTAGCTATATAACCATTTGCGAGTATCCATCCTTTTGAATTGCGAAGTTATGATGAATTTATTGTTGCTGAAACCCAGTTAAGTGGATCTTTTGATTCAGCTAGTAGACAAGGTTTTAGAAGAGTTGCAAGCTATATATTTGGAGGTAATAAAGATTCAAATGGATTAAGTGAAAAAATTCAAATGACTGCTCCAGTAACTGTCACTCCAAATAAATCAGATTGGGTTCTTCATTTTGTGATGCCTAAGAATTATTCTTTAAGCGATTTACCAATTCCAAATGATTCAAATGTGACAATAAGAACTGTAAGTAAACATTTAGCAGCTGTAATAGTGTTTAGTGGTTGGACAACTGAGTCAAAAATTAGTGAAAGAACCGAACAATTAAAAGGATGGATACTCGCAAATGGTTATATAGCTAAAGGTCCGATTCAAGTAGCTAGATATAATGATCCTTTTACAATTCCTTGGTTAAGAAGAAATGAAATTATTATAAAGGTTGAAAAATTAACTGAACAATAGTTTTACCACGGTATTTTATTACCTCTAAAATCAAAAAATTTTCCTGACGAATTTCCGTCCATCTTAAATATGAAATTTGTTATTCCTAAAACTGACTCGTCTATTGTTGTAGTTGCATTCGATCCTCCCATGTCCGTTTTAACCCAACCAGGATGTAAGACAACACTGGTAAGATTTGGATAATCAATGGAGAAGGATTTGCAGAACATATTTAGTGCTGTTTTTGAAATTCTATAACCATAATACCCTCCAGACAAATTATCTTCGATTGAACCCATCTTGCTTGTAATATGAACAATTTTTCCATTTTTAGAATTTAACAATTGCTTGAGTAGTAACTTAGTAAGTTTTATAGGACCTAAAGTATTTACCTCAAATGATTTCATTATTGATGGAATGTCTAGACTTTCGAATTCTTTAGAGGTGTTTTCCAAGATGCCGGCATTATTTATTAGTATATCTATACTGGAGAGATTAATATGTTTACAGAAAGCATTAATAGAAACATCTTTAGTCAAATCAAATGTCATAACTTTGATTTTATTTAAATTGTTATCACGAATTTCACATAATTCGTGTGAGTTATTAATTTGGCGTGTGCATGCAATTATATAGTTTTCACCATTTATAAAATGCTTAACTAAACCCAGTCCAATTCCACGGTTAGCTCCTGTAATAACAATATTCATTATTTATTTGTTTATCTATTATTTAAAAAAAATATTGACTTTTGTGCGTCGCAACATTATGATTATTGCATTGCATCATTATTTATTTTTTCTATCATTAATTTGTTAAATATTATTTAAGGATATATTATGTCATTCTTTACACCTCCTGAAGACTTTTTAAATATTATTAAGAAAAACAATGCTATAGCATCTGAAATAGCAACAAAGTCGTTTGAATCTTTCGAAAAAATCAACGACATCAATATCAAATACACCAAATCAGCATTAAATGATTCTTCTGAAGCAATGAGTCAGATGTGTGATATCAAGGATCCTAAGGATTTGGCAGCTCTTGGTCAAACTCTATCTTCACCATTTCCAGGTAAATTTGCAGAATACTTTAAGTCTGTATACAAAGTTAATTCAGATACTGTCAAAGATATGGTTAAAACTTCCGAAGAAATTACATCTGAAGTTAATGAATTTGTATCAAGCAGCATAGATGAAATTTCAAAAACTGCTCCTGCGGGGACAGAAGGAGTTGTAGCTATGACAAAATCAACGATTGCCGCTTCTTCATCAACTTATGATGTAATGTCTAAAGTTGCTAAGAAGGCTTTTGAAATAGTTGACAATAATGTCGAAGTATCTAGTAAGGTTGCTGAATCGACTAAGCCCACCACTACTTCAACTAAAAGCCGTTCAAGAAAAGCAGCTTAAGTTTTTTTTTTATAGTATCCTAAAGGGAGGCTATTGCCTCCCTTTTCTTTTGTAGTCTCATTCAATTTTCAAGACAACTGTACTGTTGAAAAAACAACAACAAAAACGGAATTATGTATGATGGAAAAATTTTTTAAGAAAATAATTAAAGTATTTGCTTTTACCTCAATTTTTGCAGTAACTTCAGCTTCATCTTTAGTAAATGCTGCGAAGTTACCTGTCGAACCAGTCAATGAGTTATACAAAATTGATAATAAATTAGGTGATGGTCTTGATGCAATAGCTGGAAAATCTGTATTTGTTCATTACACAGGCTGGTTATATGATCCATCTCAACCTGGAGGTAAAGGAAAAAAATTTGATAGTTCTAAAGATAGAGGTCAAACGTTCAACTTTGCATTAGGTGCTGGGATGGTCATAAAGGGTTGGGATGAAGGCGTTGTCGGCATGAAGGAGGGTGGTGAAAGAACGCTGATAATTCCATCATCTCTTGCTTACGGAACAAGGGGAGCTGGAGGTGTTATTCCGCCAAATGCAACTTTACTGTTTGATGTTGAGTTAATACAGGTCAAATAGCTAATCAAAATATAAATATCATTTTATAATTCAGAATTTTACTTGAGTACCCAATTTGATTATCAAGTTAATTGATAAACATTTACTAAATTTAACTAACACAGCAATTTCTTTGAAAAAACAAAAAATTGTTTTGCTAGGTGGTGTAATCACAGGTTTTTAACAGATTTACCAATCAAATTGTGATTTTGAAATTAAACCTCGAATACAAATACAAATTCACAAAGAAGCTCTTTTATGAAAATTTAATGCTTAATCTAACTAACTTAATATTAATTTCTTAATTAACTTTAGCTTAGTGTAGAGTTTTTATTTAAATTAATGTAAATTAGAAGTTTTTATTATGATTTAAATAGAAATTAGCAACAGTAAAAGAAATTTAGCCTTTTTTGAAATTTTTAATTTACTTAATATACTAGGGTTATTACTTAATTTTTGTGGCACTGCATCAAATTTTAGTGCATAATCAAAGAATGTCTCCTTCACCAAGAAAAGGGTGAATTTAACCCAGAAGATAAGTCTTCTGGGTTTTTTTTTGGATTTAAGACTTTAATTTGTTAATGTTTATATATGAAAGTTTTAGTACTTGGATCTGGTGGTGTTGGTGGTTACTTTGGGGGCCGTTTAATTCAGGCAGGAGTAGATGTTACTTTTTTTGTGCGTAAACACAGAGCTAAGCTACTAAAAAAAAATGGCTTAAATATTGAGAGCCCTCATGGTGATTGCAAATTAAGACCAAAAACTAAATCGATCGGAGATGAAAAACAAAATTTTGATATTGTGATTCTAACTTGTAAAGCTTACGATCTTTATTCATCTTTAGATGATGTTTTAACTGTAATAAATGGGAATCCGGTGTATTTGCCACTATTGAATGGTTTGGCTCATATTCAATATTTAATTGATAGATTTGGGAATAATCATGTTTTAGCGGGTGCAGCTCATGTTGCTTCAGTATTGAAAGAGGAAAATGTAATTCATCAACTAAATCCAATTCAAATATTGACATTTGGTCCTATTAAACATGACTGTGACAAAGTAGCATTGGAATTTAAAAATGTTTGCGAGTCAGCTAACTTCAAAACACTATACACCTTAGAAATTATGCAAGCTTTATGGAATAAATGGACATTTTTAGCAACCTTGGCTGGGTCCACTACTCTTTTCAGATCATGTGTGGGAAAGATTACTTCTACAGATATAGGTCATAATTTAATGAAAAGAATGTATTACGAAACTTTAGAAATTGCAGAAAAGGAGGATAGAAAAGTACATGAAAAAGCTCAAAGACAGGCGCTCGAAATATTAATGAAAAAAAATTCTGACTTTACTTCATCTATGTTGAGAGATTTAGTTTCAGGAAATCGCACTGAACATGAACAAATTTTAGGGGATATGGTTAGAATCGGTGTCAGACATAAACTTGATATTCCATTACTCTCATCTGCATACATAAACACTCTCTCTCAGTCAATGAAATGAGTTAACAATTAAGAAAAAGCATTACTTATATACAAAGTTAAGGGCTAACTATGTAACTATTTATTATTTTTTCAATATAAGCTGAATTTAGAGAAATTAAGTTGTTTTCTTCAACGCTTTTTTCAGCTAGTTCAAACATCTTCATAAATAGAGGTGGACCGTCTGGTTTTAATTTTAACTGAATGACTTGATTTTGTTCAAGAAGTCTACTCCATGTTTTTCTAACTTCTTGCCAAAATGGAGCGGTTTTTTTCCAGTAATCATTTCCTGCAGACCAGTCATGATCGGTAATTCGTTCATATCTAGCTACACCAATTTCTTTTGCGACAATTGGATTGTATTTCTTAAGAATACTGGGCTTAGATAAAATTACTTTAAAATTTTCTTCACCCTGTACCCAACCACTAGGGGTGATAGTGTGACGGTTAGTTCCAATCAAAACGTTATAGTCGTTTCGAACACTAAATTCTCTTCTAGGCAATGGTCTCCAGGTTTCATTACTTAACCACGTTGATAAATTACCTTTATGACTCCATACTCCGTGAGCCTGATATCTAGGTGAATCATCAACCTGAAAAACTGATTGTGACCATTTACCCTCTACGTTGCTTTTACTAAAAACTTTACTTTTCCATGTTTTAAAACCAGAAAATACATTAATTCTTTCATCTTGGAATTTCCAATCCTGACGCCAATGTTTTACAACCATAGGCTCAGGGGAAATACTATTTTCATTAGTGGAAAAAAACATAACTAAAATATGTTGAAGACTAATAAACTCAGGCTTATCTTCAACAATGTAAACGTATTCAGTACCCCAAGATTGATAAGGTTGCGTTGGTTTATAGTTTTCAGTGTATCCTTCGGTCTCAATAAAGTCGAAACTCACTCTGAAAGCACCAGTCATTGCTAATATCGCACGTCTGTCTTTTTCTAACTTAGTTAAATTATTCTCCCTTAATGCAATGTATCTCTCATTAGGTTCTTTGTCTAACGTAACTTTTTGGCCAACAGTATTTCCCCCTCTGGGCTTCATATTGGCAGAATCAACAAATGGCCACGAGAAAGTGAACTGATTTATCTTTTCGTTTGAATTTTTTATTTTACTGTCTGTTGCATCAATTTCATATGAAGAAATTTTGTCAAACTCACCTTGGTTAGTTTTGACAATATCAGCGCAACCAGCAAACAAAAAAAATATACACAGGAGATAGTAATGTTTTTTTAGTAAGAACATAGTTTATTTGTCATATTTGTTATTAATTTATAACTCAATATTATAGTCAAATATTCGCTAAAACATTTTGTGGCGATGAAATTTGGTAAGGGTCTTCATCATGATTGTCTGAATAACCAGGCTCTTCAAACCATTTTTCAATTTTTTTATCAACAATCAAAGCTGCATATCTCCACGACCTAAAACCAAATCCGAGATTATCTTTATTTACTAGCATGCCCATCTTTCTAGTAAATTCACCTGAACCGTCAGGAATCACTTCAATATTACTTATTTTTTGGTGTTTGGCCCAAGCATTCATAACAAATGCATCATTAACAGATAAGCAATAAATTTTATCTATACCTTTTTCTTTAAAACTGCTGAATAATTTCTCAAAATCTGGAAGTTGAAACGTTGAGCATGTGGGAGTGAAAGCACCAGGAAGAGAAAAAAGTATTACTTTTTTATTTGCAAAAAGGTCATCAGTACTCACACTAAGCCATTTGAAAGGGTTGTCACCAGTTAACTTTTCATCTCTTACTCTAGTCCTAAAATTAACTTCGGGTATTAATTTTCCAAGCATAGAATCCTCCAATTACATTAATGATAATCATAATCATTAAGATATACTAAAAATTCTTTGTAAGATAATCGAAAATAATAATCATTGTCATTAAGATTTACTATCAGAAGATGTTTTCATTAACGTCTATGAAAACTCTAATTTTTAGATAAAAATGTTTAATTATTTCTTCTTCTTGCTAAAATAAAAATTGTAGCGGTTCGAGACGATTTTTCCGTTCAATGCTTATAATGATAGGGCATGAAAATTGCTGAACTGGCGTGAGCATCCCAAGTCGGATGAACCCAGAGTTTGGTTGATCTAGCCCACCTGAATTTACGTTCAGGAAAACTTTGTTTCGATCTCGCTACAAATTATTGGTAAAGCACGGTCATACCTTAATTTGGCCGTGCTTTGTAATATTTATGCTACTTTTCTTCGATCTGACAATTTTGAAACTTTTTCTCCTATTACGATCTTGCGGGGTTTTTTTTCATCAGGAATGATATTTTCAAGGTCAATTATTAATAATCCATCAAAAATATTGGCTGATTTAACTATCACTGATTCAGCTAATGTAAATTCATGTGTAAAGTTCCTTGTTGCGATTCCTCTATAAATAAACTCTCCCTCAGTTGTTTTTTTAACATTTCCATTGACTTGTAGTTTTGTATCCTCACAAAATATATCTATTTCTTCTGAGCTAAAACCTGCAACTGCAATCTCGATGGAGTAGTTTATTTCATTTTTTTTAACGATATTGTATGGAGGATAACTCTGTGGTTTTGCATCTAATCCATTAGATTCAAGTTTAGAAAAAGTATCTAAAAGATGTTCGAAACCCACGCTACTAAGTAAAAGATTTCTTCCTTGTGAAAATTTCATAATGTTCTCCTTAAATTAAGCAAGTTAATGTTTGTGATGGATCCATTAGGCATCCCTCAAAACATTAAATGGAGTTGAACACATGAAAATTCAAGTTAATACAAGTAAGATTTCAAGATTTTTTTTTATCCTTTTGATCCCTTATGATTTTCTTTAATTTTGCTTGTTGACTATTTTCGTCTTCTAAAGAAATTCCTCTCAAAAATAAACCTCTATCCCATGTGGACCTTCCAATTAGAGTCCTGCTGATTTGACAGGATAGAGACACACTTACTAGTGCTAGTATTACAAATCGATAATCACCACTCATTTCAAATAAAATAACGACTGCGGCTATTGGAGCACCAATCGCTGAACCAGTGCATGCCGCAGCACCTAAAATTGCATATAAATGTCCTCCATTACCCAGTGCAACATCAAAAGCACTTCCAAGCATTGCTCCAAAAAATACAGCAGGAAGCAATATTCCTCCATGAAATCCAAATGAGCGACAGAAGGCAGTAGCAAAGACTTTTAAAAATGCCAAAACTATTAACAAATAAAAAGTAAATTCTCCAGCAAGAGCCATATTCACAGATAACATTCCGGGACCAATTAGTTGTGGAAAAAAAGGAGAAATTAAATATAAAAAACTAGCTGGAATCAATGGTCTTAAAATTGGATGAACTTTAGTTGATTTTGCCCAGACCGGGCCAGAACCTATTAAATAGATATATAGGCTAGATAGTAATCCACTTAAAATTCCTACAATTATGGCGAAGCATAGAGAGGTAGGGTCTAAGGGAGGAGGGTCCCCCATAACAGATAAAAATCTCCTATCATCTCCAAGAACCATTACGGCCCCAAAATATCCTCCTAATGCTGCCATAACAACAGGTGCAGATTCTGTTGATCTGAAACGTCTCAAAAGCATTTCGTGTGCAAAGATACACGCTGCGATGGGAGCAGAAAATAAAGCTGCTATACCTGCCGCACCTCCAGCTGCTAAGATTACTCCCCGAGATAAAAGTTTGAAAAATTTCTCTAATGAGGCTGCAATACAACCACCAAAGTGAATAATGGGTCCAAACATGCCAACAGATGATCCACTAGAAACACTAACTATTGTCAGTAAAGAAGTTAGAAAGCCTCCTTTCAAATTTGGTAATTCTTCTCGTCTTATGGAAACCATCAAATCGGCAGGACCATGCGATCTAGGTCCCTCTAGCATATTGAATATAAACCCAGCAAGAATACTTCCACCAAACATAAATATTGCTAAGGTGGGACTATAACTTATGTCTTCTAAACTTACAAAATTTCCTGGTACCTCTAATTTCCAAATTTCCATAGCAAAAACTACAGAAGAGTAAAAAGCAAAAGTTGCTAGGCCAATAAGGTTTCCGAGCACAAGCGCTAGAAACAAACGTGCTATTTGAGTAAGAAGTTCTTTTAAGATCATTTTTTAAACTTCGTTATATTGTTTCCACTATAGTATAGTTATTTTGTTTTAAAGTTAACTTCTTAAGTGGTAGCTGTATAAATCTAATTCAGGAGATAAAAAAATGAGTCGCATATACGAAGAGGCCCACAGAAAACTGCAAGACGAATTCGGAACCAGGAAATTAGCTGACAGAGTTGAGGAATTTGTTTGTGTGACAGAATTCTCTGAAGATGCTAAAGATTTTATTGAAAACCAGGATTTCTTTTTCCTTAGTACTGTTGATGAAAAAGGAAGACCAACTGTTTCTTACAAAGGTGGTGCTGTGGGTTTTGCTAGCGTAGTTGATTCTAAAACACTTATATTTCCAATTTTTAACGGAAACGGAATGTATTTTTCTGCCGGAAATATACAAAAAAATTCAGAAGTCGGGCTATTATTTATTTCATTTGAGAAGCCGCATAGGATACGTGTTCAGGGTCGAGCTAACTTAAAAAAAGATAAAGAATATACAGATATTTACCCAGGCTCTGAAATCGTAATCAAGGTCACCCTATCCGAAATGTGGCAAAATTGCCCAAGATATATACATAGATATAAAAAAATATCCCAATCAAAAAATGTACCTGATACTAACGGAAATTTTCCTCTGGCAACATGGAAGAGAATTGACGGAGTTCAGGATGTTCTATCAACAAATGATAAAAAAAAGGCTGAACAGGCAGGCTTGATAACAGCAGAGGATTGGATGTCAAAAATAAAATCTGGTGATGAAGATGCATAAAATTGTATAAGTTAAAATCTTCAGTTATCCAAAAAAACCTTAAAAAGCTAAAATGATATCTACAACTTGAACTTAAACTAGTTTTATTCAGATAAAGTCTAATTAATAATTGTAATTAAACTATTTTAGAGTCCATACTTTGCATAGTTGGTTGCCACAGTAAAAAATTCAATTACTTTTGAAATAGAAAAATCAACACCATAGCCAATTAAACTAAACTAACGTATTGAGTTTAAACCCGACATTTGAAACTTGAGTGCTAAAGTTCCTGATATTTAAAAAAATAATATCAATACTTATTACAAAGACAGGTAATTTGTAATTAAAATTTAATTAGGTTTTAGTAGTATAAACAACAGTCTAATAAGGTTAATGAAAAATGAATAACCAAAAAAATGTCATGATTACAGGAGCTAATAGTGGTATTGGAAAGCTTACTGCTATTACTTTAGCGAAAGCAGGTTTTTACGTAATTATTGCTGGGCGCTCTAAGGAAAAAACTTCAAAAACTATTGACGAAATTAATTCTTATGTTGGTGAAAATTGTTGTGAGTGGATTCAAATGCATCTTGATTCACTTTCATCTGTAAAAAATTGTGCGAATATTTTTTTGAATTCTGGAAGAAACTTAAACATGTTAATAAACAATGCTGGACTTGCAGGTGCACATGGATTGACAACTGATGGATTTGAACTTGGTTTTGGGGTCAATCACGTTGGACATTTTTTGTTGACTTATTTACTTCTAGAAAAACTGAATGAATTTGATAATTCAAGAGTAATTACCGTTTCAAGTAAAGCTCATAAACATGCAAAATTTATAGATTGGGAATTAGTCAGAAAAAAAACTATCAGTATCACTGGGATTAGTGAATATGCAGTATCTAAACTTGCTAATATTTTGTTTACAAGAGAGCTTGTAAAGAGATTTCCTAGTAAAAATACTTCGGCCTATTGTCTGCACCCAGGTATTGTAGATACAGACATATGGAGAACTCTTCCAAGTTTTTTGCGACCTTTACTAAGAATTAAAGGAATTTTGACTCCTGAGGAAGGAGCAAAGACGACAATATATTGTGCTCTAAATGCGCCTCAAAAGGAGAGTGGAAATTATTATGACAGAGAACAGATCGCAATTCCATCTGAAATTGCACAAAGCGATGCTCTTGCTGGTGAATTATGGGATAGAAGTCTGGAATGGACAAAAAATTTTCACTAGACTCAACCTATAACAGCCATTTTAACTTGTGTCATGTCTTCCATTGTGTATCCAATTCCTCCAATACCGTATCCTGACTGTCGTCTTCCGGCAAATGGCATCCAATCCACTCTGAAAGCTGTATGGTCGTTGAACATTACGGCCGAGGAATCTAAATTTTTGAAGAAAAACATACTTTCTTTTAAATCATTCGAAAAAACTGCAGATTGAAATGCAAAATCAAGCGAATTAGCTCTTAGTATCGCTTCTTCGTTTGATTTACAATCATAAATGCAAATCACAGGTCCAAAAATTTCTGACGTAGAAACCTTTTGAGATTGATCGGGATTCAATAACACGGTTGGAGCATAAGTGGTGTTGGATAATTTAATGCCTCCACAAAGGGCTTCAGCTCCAAAACCTACTGCTTCATCAACCCAATTCATTACACGATCTACTTCTCGAGGTCTTATCAACGGACCACACTGTGTAGATTCATCTGTTGCATTTCCAACAACTAGTTTTTCTGCAGATAAGGAGAGTTTTTCAGCTAATGCCCTGGCGCTCCCATCTACAACAAAGACTCTTTGTACAGAAACGCAAACCTGTCCAGAATGATAGAAACCTCCTTTTATTAACTTTGGCAACATGTCATCTATATCTGCAGAAGGACAAACGATAACTGGAGCAGCCCCTCCATGTTCTAAAGCGAATCTAGTTCCCGGAGCAAGCTTTGATTTCAAATACCATCCAACCTTTGCAGAACCAATAAAGCTAAAAAAAGCAACTCTTGGATCAGTAACTAACTTTTCTGCTACAGGAATTTCACATGGAGCAAATGAAACCCATTCCTCAGGTAAACCTGCCTCGAAAAGTAACTTAACAAATTTTTGACAACATAAAGGAGTGTCGTCGGCAGGTTTAACAATTACTGGGCATCCGACAGCTATAGCAGGTGCAACTTGGTGAACAATTAAATTTAAAGGGTGATTAAAAGCTGAAACAGCTACTACAGGACCAATAGGCTCTCTAATTGAAAAAGCTGTTTTGTTAGCTCCTGACTGAGTCAATCCCATGGGTATTTCTTTGCCGATTATATTACTAAGATCGTGGGCACATGTTTCAACACCGTCAATCGCTCTTGCGACTTCAATCCTTGCATCTATAAGTGGCTTCCCACCCTCAGAAGCAATCAGCAACGCTAACTGTTCAAATTCTTTTGACATTAAGTGAGCAACATTTTTTAAAATTTTAATCCTTTTATGAGTTGGAATTTTATTACTCTGGTTTTTGTGAAGAGAATATGCCCTGCTTAGAAGTCTTTCAATATTTTCTTCTCCAAGCAATTCAACACTTCCAATTTCAGTTTGATCAAATGGATTTAATACTTTTAGTTTTTTCATTATTTAAAGGATTGATTTATGGTTAGTTAAATCATCAATAAGATACTTAACGTTGTCAGAATAATCTACTGGAACATCAACTAGGTGAACGCCTTTGGAATTAAAAGCATTGTTGATGACAGTAAAAAATTTCTCAGCAGATTCCACTTTATGTCCTGTGGCTCCATATGAATTGGCGTATTGTATAAAATCTGGATTTTTATATTCCAAACCCCAATCTGGAAAACCTGAGCCAGCTTGTTTCCAACGGATCATTCCATAAGAGCTGTCATTTAAGACAAGTATTACAAGATTAAGTGATAATCTGACTGCTGTTTCAAGCTCTTGACTATTCATCATAAAACCACCATCCCCACAAATTGCCATAACTTTTCTATTAGGAAAAAGCATTGCAGCCATCATTGCAGAAGGCAATCCAGCACCCATAGTAGCTAAGGCATTATCAAGTAAAACAGTATTAGGTTGATATGCAGGGTAATTTCGAGCAAACCATATTTTATACACACCATTGTCAAGTGCAATAATATCGTGGTATCTCATGACACTTCTTATGTCTGAAACTATTCTTTGTGGCTTCATAGGAAAATCATCAGAACCTGAGTCAACATAGATCTTATCATTAACGTTTTGCTTAACTTTTCTATATGCGTCTAAGTTATAGGAAGGAGGAGATCCGATCAACTCCATTAATCTATCAAGAGATAGCATAATATGGCCTACAACTTCAATCTGAGGGAAATAGATTTGATCAACTTTGGCTGATTTGTAGTTTATATGGATGACTTCGGGGCCGTTATGCTCCATAAAAAATGGTGGTTTTTCAATAACGTCATGGCCAATATTAATGATTAAATCAGCATGTTTAATATAATCATGAAGGTAATCTTTATCAGAAAGAGCAGCTGTTCCGAGAAAAAACTCTGAACTCTCATCTACAACTCCTTTACCCATTTGTGTAGCAAAAAATGGAATTTTTAAAAAATCAATGAAATTTGAAATAACTCGTCTGACATTTCTTCTATTAGCACTCGCACCTAATAAAATGAGTGGATAATTTGCATTTTTAATTTTTTCAGCAGCTTTGACCAAAACCTCATCAGCACCCAAGGCATAATATCTTGGGTGTGGGGGAATCAACATACTTTCGGTATTTTCGGCAGCAACATCTTCAGGAAGTTCAAGTAAAACAGCCCCAGGCTTTTCTTCCTGAGCAATTCTAAATGCTTCCCTAATCAAAGAAGGAATCAAATTTCCACTGACAATTTGTTTAGACATTTTACATACTGGATCAAAAAGTTGAACAACGTCAACAATTTGAAATTGACCTTGCTTGGATTTATTGATCGGTTTTTGTCCCGTTATCATAATCAATGGAAATCCACCAAGGTCAGAATATGCTGCAGGAGTTGCAAAATTAGTTGCTCCTGGCCCCAGTGTTGATAGACAAACACCTGCTTTTCCAGTCACTCGTCCATACGTTGCAGCCATAAATCCTGCACCTTGTTCATGTCTTGTCAAAATTAATTTAATTTTTGAAGACTTCCTAAGAGATTCTAGAAGGTCAAGGTTTTCTTCTCCGGGAACTCCAAAAATATATTCAACTCCTTCATTTTCAAGTGCTTTGATGAACAGGTCTGATGCTTTCACTTTCTCATATTCCTTTTCTAGTTTATTTGTTCGTATTCTTCTTCAAGTGCGTTCTCAATAGATTGTTCATCAATAGGATTGAAACTTTCACCAGAGACCCTGCTCCAGTAAACTTCAAGTCTTGGATCCTCAACTTTTTCATTCCTCAATAAAGCACCTTTATTAACCTTTGGATAAATTTGATCCTCTAATCTGATCTGACTTGCAGACAACCTTCTAACTATGTGTCTTCTTGTAAGGTTAACAGGATGAGAAATTGCTGTAGATTCTAACATTTCAGCTACAGCATTTATTGTATTTTTATGAAAATTTAATACTCTTTTCGATCTCTGTTCCACATCAATTACTCTGAACCTTTTTGAGTTCATTGTAGCTATTCCAGTTGGGCAGTTACTAGATGCGCAATCTCTTGCTTGGATACATCCAATTGAAAACATAAATGGTCTGGCCATATTTACCCAATCTGCACCAAGCGCGCATAACCTAACAATATCATATGCTGAAACTACTTTTCCAGAGGCTGCAATTTTCACCCTATCTCTTAAGCCAGCACCAATAAGAGCATTATCAACAAAAACAACTCCGTCAGCTAATGGAGAACCGATATGATCTGTAAATTCAACTGGAGCTGCTCCAGTTCCACCCTCTGCCCCATCGACTGTTATAAAGTCTATTATTTTTTTAGACTCAACCATCGCTTTAACAATTGCAATTAATTCCCAAGGATGACCAATACACATTTTTATTCCGATTGGTTTTCCACCAGAAAAGGTCCTAAGCTTTTCAACAAAATCAAGCAATTGATTTGGGGTTGAAAATTCAGAGTGAAATGCTGGCGATATGCAATCCTTGTAAGCTTCAATTTCTCTAGTTTGTGCAATTTCTGGGGTAACTTTAGCGGCCATTAACATACCTCCATGACCAGGCTTTGCTCCTTGACTAATTTTAATCTCAATCATCTTGACTTGTGTTTTTTGTGCTTTTTCGGAAAATTTCTGAGGATCAAATCTACCCTCTTTAGTTCTACATCCAAAATAGCCGGTGGATACTTGCCATATAAGGTCACCTCCACCTTTAATATGATAAGGGGATATTGATCCCTCCCCAGTATTATGGGCGAAGTTTCCGATTCTAGCTCCAGTGTTTAATGCTTGAATTGCAGGAGGTGATAATGCACCAAAAGAGGTACCCGAAATATTTAGGACCGAGATATCGTAACTATTATTTCCTTTACCAACCGTAATTCTAAAGTCTTTATCTTTAATATGAATGGGAGACATGGAGTGATTTAGCCAACTAAAATCCTCTTCATACATGTGGTTCACCGAACCAAAAGGTCTTGCAGCTAATTCACCCTTTGCTCTTTGATAAACCATTGCTCTTTGGTTTCTTGAGTAAGGTAGCTCTTCCGTGTCATCTTCCCAAAAATACTGTCTTAATTCTGGTCTGATGCTTTCAAACATATATCTGAATCTTCCAAGAAGAGGGTAGTTACCAATTACACCGTGCTTCTTTTGAAAATAATCTTTCCAGGCAAAACCTGCCAAAATTCCAAAAAAAGCGCTAATTATCCAAATAATATTGGAAAACAACCCAGCTATCATCGAAAATAAGAACGCTAAACTTAGATATAGTAAAAAAGAATACCTACCCCAAATAATATCTTTCATTTTTTCTCTTTCTTCTTAATAACCTTTCAGAGAAAGTTTAGACTCCTTTATAAAAACTAGTGGTAAAAAAATTGCTTAAACATAAGAATGCTTATCGGAGTAATATTCACATTCCAATGAAAAACTTTTTATGGATGTTTTCCATAAGGGGCTTATAAGAACATAAATTATATGTCTACTTACATAATAATGGTGAATTACTTTATATCCTATAGTTTTTTTTAGCAATTTGATGTTTGGATAAACCAAAATTATGAAAAGATTAATTATTTTTTCTTGCAAGCTTTCTTCAAGGCAAGTTCATTTAGAGTATTAGGACTTACTTGTAACCAACTGGTGTAAGTTTTGGATGAGTAGATTAATTCGCCCTGAAGTTTATTTTTTTCATATTTTTCAACAAGCATCAGCCTGTACTTTCCTTTGGAACATTCAAATTGATAAAGTTTTTTTACAGAGAGGTAATCTACATTTCCTTGACTCATTTCACTTTTGTAATCTCTCATTGCAAGGATTGAAGCAGTTCTACCAGTTCTAGCAGCCCCTTTAAAATATTCTTTAAAATTTCCTCCTGAGGCTATTAACTCCCAAGCATAAGACGGGACGTAAGTGATAGAAAGAACAAAATAAAGAAAAAAACAAACAACCTTAAAAACAAGGCTGTTATTTACCATAATGAAATTCTTTGAATCCATGTTTTTTTTCTTTTGTTTGTTTTGAGTTTTTTTTGTTCCTCAAAATTTGGAATCACATTTTTAACGTCTTTTATTTTTGAATTTGTCGACCAAGTTTTTACTTCTTTAGACAAAACAACATTAGGATTGTTAGTTTTATTAATTTTAAGTGATGTATTTAATCTGCTATTTGCAAATTTATTATCTCGAAGATGTAATTTACCCGCTTGGTATATTGATTCAAAACATACCTCGTAAGAGTCTTTTATTTTTAAAGTTGTATTATGAATGAAATTATTCTTAAACAATTTTCTTATTTCAGGATCAAGTGGAATTGGGGGCAGAAGTAAAAAAGAAAAACTATAATATTCTTTAGCAAAAGGATTACATCTCATTTGATCATTTGTAACCATAGATGGAAGCAACATTAAAGAGGGATCTTGATTCAATCTACTGTTAGTAAAGGAATTATTAATAGATTTTGTTAAATTTTTTGAAATAAACTCATTTGTTGCTTCTAAATCTATACTTGAAACACTTGTTGGAACGATTACCAAATCAAATTCTCTCATAAAGCTTGAATTCATGCCAGATGTCCAGGTTACATCAGCAATTATAATATTGCTAGAAGTGTCCATCTTTCTAATAACTGTTCTAGCACCAATATACCACCTTTGTGCAGAAAAATCTGATATGACTGCATTGTTTACAAACACATTTTTTGGATTTAAATGGTTCAACCAAACGCTGGATGAGGCATGAGGATCAAAATCAATTAAGGTGGTTCTTTGTTTTTTGATTTCACCAAACCATGCAGCTAAATTTGTAGAAAGTGTACTTTTTCCCACACCCCCTTTTTGACTTACAACAAGTATTTTCAACGTTTCCATATTAGAACGCAATTACACCAGTATGAGAAGTATCAACGTTACTTGCTTTGGAATCATTTGAAATTTTTTGGTTGGGGTAATTTTTATCATTAGCAATTTGAATATTATTTGAAGTGGAGGTTTCTTTTTCATATTTACGGTTTATTTTCATTGCACCGTCAATTTGAGCACCATAATGAACTTCAATGGAATTGTAGTAAAGGTTTCCTTTTATTTTGGCAGTATCTTCAATGATTGCATGTTTTGCATAAATATTTCCAGTCACGCTTCCCATAACAACTACATGACTTGAAGTGATATTTCCGTAAATGTTGGCATTTTGACCAATTATTAGAAACGTAATGGAATCAGAGTTTGAAGTTATGTTCCCGTTTACAGAGCCTTGAATTTCTAAGGTATCAACGAAATTTAGATCGCCTTTAATATCTATAGAATTATCAATGTAAGATTTAGATATATGACTTTGGTTTCTACTTAATTCATTAACATCCAATCTTTTATCCCCTAAAAAAACATTAATTATTTTTTTTGCAAATTACAATTAGATTGTATTACAAAATATGAATAATGTTAAAACTAAGATCTCAAAAAAAGCGGGATGGACTGCAATTGTCTAGATTTGTTAATTGTCTCTTTCTTGTAGAAAGCATCTAACTTTCTGGCAGTCATTTTGTAAACAAGAATGGAAGTGAATGCTCGGGGATTTTCGTTTTCCATGGCAGTTATAAGATGCTCACTAACGCCGCTTTTTTCAGCAACAGCTCTCCTGTCCATCTTCTGACGTAATCTTATTTTTTTTAGAGAACTACCACTGCAATTGTCAGTTTTCACATTTATACCCTATTTTAAAAAGCATGCGACACTCACGTTTATAATTATGCCTCAAATTACCAAATTTTTCAATTCAATGTTAGTGTTATACGTTTTGAAAGAGTTAAGTTAAATAATTAATTGAAAAATTAGATTAATTATTCAAAATTTTCTAAAGATTATTTTCTTTCTTTGGTTCATAGGATGCTTTAGTTTTAATTAATAGTAGTGATTTTAAAAGTGGATTACTACATGTTTGTATTAATAAAAGCAGTTCATAACCAGGAGTTTTAGATGTTAGATTCACGAGAAGAATCTCTTGAGGTTTCTTCATCAATAGCATTAATTGCAAGACAACTTGGTGCTGTTCTCACAAACGAACAGGTTGAAAATAGTTATAAGTCCGGAGAGTTGAAGCAAAGAAAGCTAATTCAAGATTATTTTGCTCGATATTCGATTTCAGTTTTTTTTAAAAAAATACGTAAATCTGATTTAATTTTCAAAAAATACATATTTCCTTGTGTAGCTCTTCAAAAAAACAGTAAAGCAACAATAATTCTATCTGCTAAGACAAAACCTGATTCTGGCAAAACTTTTTTCCAAACAATTGACGTTTTCTCATCTACATTAGGTCCAAAGGAAGTAGAGTTTTCTGAATTTTTAAAATCTTGGACCGGATCAGTCGTCTTGGTTGGAAAAAAATCAGATATTCCCTCAATGGATAGATCATTTGATTATGATTGGTTTTTACCAGAGATCATGCGATTCAAATGGCTTTTTGCAATGGCTTTCGTAATGTCGCTTATTATACATTCAATTGCTTTTGCTCCAATAATATTCATTCAGATTTCTTTGGATAAAGTTGTTGGTTATCAAGCCACTGCCACTCTTTATGTTTTGACTATTGGAGTATTCTGCGCACTTGTTTTCAGCGGAATAATGGGTTACTTAAGAGATTACATTGTGAGCATTTTTGGAGCGGCTATTGACGCAAGACTCTCTGGTGATATTTTTGACAAAATTTTAAGGCTTCCAATTCATCAGATTGAATCTGACAAGGATCTTAAAATTGAAAGTTCGACTCAAGCTATTTCCTCGATCAAGGTTTTCTTGACAAGGCATTTTTTAATTGCAGTTTTTGACATTGCTGGTTTATTGGTTTTCCTTCCAATTTTGTTCTTATATAGCACTTTGCTTGCGTTTGTTGTAATTGGATTTGCAGTAACTTTAGGTTTACTAAGTTTCTTATTCAGAAATCTCGAGAAAAAACGAAGTGTTAACGCCCATGAGGAGGATTTTTCCAAATTAAAAATTCTAAGAGAAACTGTTGCTGGGATTGATAATGTTAAAGCATTATCACAAGAACAAATCCAGAGAAGAAGTTGGAGAGAGGCAAGCTTTAAAAGTATAAATGCAGCGCTAGCAAAAGACCAAATATCTGCGATTTCAACAAATTTAAATAGTGTCATACAACAGTTAATGACAATTACTATTATTTTTGTTGGTATTCAATTAGTCTTCGCTGGAAGCTTATCTGCTGGTGCAATAATTGCAGTCAATATGGTCGCAGCAAGAGTTACTCGTCCAGTTGGAACTCTAATTACTTCATTAGGAGAAATTGACAATGCCAAGTTAGCAATAAGCAAGATTTCTGAAATTTGGAACTCAACACCAGAGAGAAAATCCATAGGCATATCTGTATTACTCAAAGGTGGATACAGTTTTAAAGATGTAGAACTAAGTCTTGGAGGAAATAAAATTTTAAAAGGTGTTAATTTTGATATAAAGGCAGGTAGCAATCTTGGTTTAGTCGGAACGGCTGCCGCTGGGAAAACAACACTTTTAAGAGTTCTTCAGGGGTTTATCCGACCAACAGTTGGAACAATATTAGTTGATGGAAGAGCACTCAATACTCTAGACCTAGAAAATTATCGCTCCCAAGTTTCAATGGTAAATTCCTCCCCCAAATTTTTTGCAGGTTCAATTGAAGATAATCTCAGAAGGGCTAGAAGGAATATTAGTGAGAGAGAATTAGATGATGCAGTTGTTTCATCTTGTTTAGAGGAGGTTTTGCCAAATATTGATGGGGGAATGTCTCATCAGCTAGACTCAATTGGTTCATCATTACCTAACTCTTATAAACAAATAATTGCAATTTCAAGGGCTATTGCTTCGAATCCAAAAATTTTGTTGTTTGATGAAGTATTTTCCCCACTTGATAAAAGTTTGCAGGCTAAACTTTTATCAAAGTTGAGAGAAATTGGTAAGAGCAAGACACTAATTCTCGTAACTCATGATTTGAGATTAACCAAGAATTTCGATGAAATTATTGTTATGGATAATGGAGCAGTTGTTGGACATTCTTCTCACTCCTCGTTACTTTCTAACAACGCTGTCTATCAAAAGTTATGGCAGCTTGATCAATTAGTTCAATCTACAGCCTAAAAGATGACTAAAAAAAGAAATTATTTATCTGGAGATTTTATATTTGAGGAGGGTGAAACCGGAGGTTACGCTTATGTAATTGATATTGGTGAAGTTGAGATTGTCAAATTGACGCCTAATGGATTAACGGTTTTGGCTGTTATAAAAAAAGGCACTTTATTTGGGGAAATGGCTGTTATAGAAGGTGGTCTTAGAAGTGCAGGAGCGCGAGCAAAAACTGACATTTCGGTAACAGAAATTGACAAAGATAATTTCTTAAAATATCTAAGTCAAAAGCCCAATGTTGCACTTAATCTTTTAAAAAAACTTTCTTTGAACCTACGAGAATCAAACAGAAGTCTTACAGATTTAATGAGAGAAAATTCCACGCGGTCGGAAATCACTGCCAATAAAGATAATAAAGTCGTTGACGAAAAAAATTCTCCTTTAGAAGAGTTTACCCAAGTAACAAGTGATCCTGAAGCTATTTACGATAAACCTGCATCAAAAGCTCACGTTTACTCTGGAATCACAATATTGACATTAATTTTCTCTTCATTAGTTTTCTCAATTTTAAGTTTTGTCGATACTACAGTATCCTCGCGTGGAAAATTTGTAACATCAGTATCTAACATTGAAGTTCAGGCAAGTAAGAGCAGTGTTATTACAAAGATTTTTACAAAGCAAGGAGATAGAGTTCAAAAGAATCAGATTTTAGCAACTCTCGACCCCTCTGATGTAGATTCAGATTTGAAAATTATTGGCGTAAAGTTAAATTCAATTCGACAGAGAATTAAACGATTATCTCTTGAAGAGTTGAATCTAAAAGGTGAAGAAATACCAATGCCTTTAAAAAATAAACTAAATGAATCAAATCAAGATATTTTATCTAAAAAAATCAAAGAGTATGATTCTCTCAGAAATTTAATCAGTGTCAATAAACAACAAGTTGAACTCAAAAGACAAGTGATGGAAGCACATAAGAAACTTTTTGAAAAAGGAGCTGTATCTCGTTTAGCTTTTATTCAAGCTAAGGATAGTTTATTAGCTGTTACTAAGGTTTTAACTCAATCTGAAACTACTTTATCCACAAAAAATGCAGCAATTGTTGAGCAACTAGAGAAAGAAAAAGAGTCTGAAGTTCAACTTCGTGAGGAACAACTAGCATTGGTTAAGGTTGAGGGAAAATTACTGATTCGATCTCCTGTTGATGCTATCGTTTTGGATGTTCCTATTCAATCAGAAGGTTCAATTGTTAAAGAGGGAGAGGTTGTAATTAAGCTTGTACCACGAGACGTACCGTTAGTGTTAGAGGTAGATGTTGATCCCAAGGATATAAGTGATTTAAAAATTGGGTCTGAAGTCTCAGTTAAGCTTGATGCATTACCATTTCAACAATTTGGTGATATCGAAGGTAAATTAGTTTTTCTTTCCGAGGATACTTTTTCAGAAACATTAACTGGTGAAAAAAAACCAATTTACCGAGCCAGAGTCGATTTAGACAGCATGTCAATACAAAAAATGAGAAAAAAGGCTGATTTAACCCCTGGCATGCTTGCAAAGGCTGATTTCAGGGTTGGAGAAAGAAGACTAATTACTTACTTTACTAATCCAATTACCAAAGGGCTAGATAGTGCTTTTAAAGAACCTAATTAATTTTTAAATAAAAAGACTTCCTTGACCTTCCTTGGAAAAATTTATTTTTCGATATTTAACATTGACTGAATATCAGTATTTTTAGGTATTTAATTACCACGCAAGGTAGTATAATTTTATGGTCTGTTTTGATTGAAGATTTTTCAAAAATTAAAATTATTTGTATTAATTATCATAAGAATTAGATTGTGAAACATAAATAAAAAATGTTTTCCTAAAAAAAAGTCTAAGAGGGAGGTATAAATATGATTGATGCGCAACCAATAATTGACGTTGCTGGTGAAGCTTTTAATGCAGCTTTGGAAGGACCTGGCAATCCAACACCTATGGATGCTTTTGAAGCTGGAGCTGAGGCAGCAACACAAATGATGACCGACATGGGAGCACCTCCAAGCATGTGTGAACAAGTCGTATCTAATGCAAAAGAAGATTACGAATCAAGTATAACTGAAGGAATGCCACCATCTGACGCATTTGAGGCAATTGATGTTGAGGGCATTACTCCTGACATGGGTGCCATTGCTAAAGCTGCTGAAGATGCATTTTCTGACGCAATCGATGGTGGTTCTAGTCCTGCCGACGCATTTGAGGCAGCTGCACAAGCGGCTGGTGCAGAATGTGAAGTGCAGGGAATACCGTCTGAAATGCATGAAGCTGCTACGACTGATATGAGAGCCGATTTCAACGAAGCCATTGAGAATGGTGCCGACCCAATGGAAGCTTTCGATGGCCTTCAGCCTCCAGGTATGGATGGAGGAATGGGTGCAGAATATGAAGCATATGGTGGCCCTGATCCAATGGGTGCTGAAGGAGAAGGGTATGCACCTCCTCCAGGTGAGGGTGCTCCAATGGGTGGTGGTCCAGATGGAGGAGATTATGCTAATTATGATGGGCCTCCTCCAGGAGCTGACCTAGAAGGTATGGAAAGTTTAGATGGTGCTTTAGGGGGAGGCGAAGACTATGCTCCTCCTCCTCCAGATGCTGCTGATGCAGCAATGGATGCTGCTATGACTGATAGTGCAAATCAAGACTATGCTCCACCACCACCTTCAGATTCCGGCGGTGGCGAAGATTTTACTGCACCTCTACCACCTCTAGATTCTGGCGGTGGTATGGAAGATTCTCCACCTCCTCCAGATGATCCTGGAACTATTGGTTAATAAATTTACTAGCATAATAAACGGGCATAAAGCCCGTTTATTCATTTAGATAAAAAATAATGACTGAAAAAAATTTAAAATTTTTTGTTTTAATTTTTTTGTTACTTTATTCTCTTTTTGTTCAAGCTAAGTTTGTTTGGATCAATTTTTCTCAGAATTCTGTGGCCGCTTTTTTTTATGATCCTGGTTCTTTAAAAAAAAAGAATCACCATAGAACAGTTTGGATTATGGCAAATTATAAAAACCCAACAAGATCTGGCGAACTTTCTGTGACTGTAAAACAAACTTTTGATTGTAAAAGAGCCAGATACAAAATATTGCGGCTTAATTCTTATCCTCAAAAGAATGGAAAAGGACCAGTTTTGACTAGTTATCCTACTCAAAAAAATTGGAAGATTATTATTGCTGGAACACCTGACTCAGATTTAATGAAAATTATGTGTACCAAATAAAGGTTATTTCTTATATTGTCTTGGGCTGTACGCTCTTGTCACTGCTGACAATCTTAATTTCAGATGTTTCGTGTATCTTTTTGTTACTCTTGACCTCCATAATTGGAATGATTTTCTTTTTAGATGCAATCTCATCAGAGTTATTATTTCACTTTCGTTTAATCCAAATTGTGAATTAATAGCTTCAAAAGGAGTCCGATCCTCCCAGGCCATTTCAATAATTCTTGAGATACATGAATTTGATAGATTATTATTTTTTTTCAAAATCTTTACAATTTAATTATTTAAATTAGCATTGATTTACTTTTCAATTTATGAAATAGTATATTTTTTTTATCAATGATTCTTAATTTTAGACTTGTTAATTTTTTAAAATGTTAGAATCTTCGTATCTTATTTGAAAATAGTTTGTATAATCTACCACTATTTAATAAAAGAAAAAAAATAATAATAAATTGGAGAAACAAAATGGTTGATGATTCCTCAGTCAAATTTGAACCTATGCTCATGATGGCATCTAGTCTTATTTATATGTCCTCGGTTGACGGAACTATTGCACAGCAAGAATGGGGACAATTAAAAACTGTAGTTGGAGGAAATGATCAACTTTTGGAAAAGGCTCTAGACTTTGTTAGGGAAACTTCTGTTGAGGATTTTCTAGAAATTGCTTCCAACTCTCTTAGTAAAGATCAAAAAGTTTGTATTTTACTTAACGTGTATGACTCTCTGCATTCTGATGAAGTAGCTGAGCCTGAGGAGTTGGAATTGTTTGATAGATTCCTATCTAAATTCTCAATTCCAAAAGAAGAGCTTCAACAATCCTTGGATGCAATTTTCGTAAAAAATAATTTAAGTGTTTTGAGTGATAGTTAATTTATTACATAAAAGTTTGTTCTAAATCAAATTTATAGTCCGACTACAAATATTGAAAATTCAGTAATTTTTAATTATTACAAGAACCGAAATCGGAGGTTAACAAAGTGATAGCAGCTCTTTCCATTATTTTCATAATTTCTTAAGCAGCAATTGCTTTAGAACATCCTCTAAAAGTGAACAAATCAGCTATTGCCCTTATTGGAGCTGGATTAATGTGGGTAACCTTTGCCATGTTGAGCGGGCTATCTGCTCATGATGTGGCTCATGACAAATTAGGGCATACACTTATTGAGGTAGGACAAATTGTATTTTTCCTTATGGGGGCAATGACAATTGTCGAATTAATTGATATTCATAATGGATTCGACATTATAACTGATCGAATTAAGACCACTAAATTATCAACTTTAATGTTTCAGTTGGGTTTAGCTACCTTTTTTCTTAGTGCTGTTTTGGATAATTTAGCTACAACTATTGTAATGTGTTCATTATTAAAAAAGATTTTGGGAAACAAACAAGATAGACTCTTGTTTGCTGGCTTAATTGTAATTACTGCAAATGCTGGTGGAGCATGGTCTCCAATAGGTGATGTAACAACAACAATGCTGTGGGTTGCTGATAAAATTTCTGCAGTAACAGTTATATATCAAGTATTCATTCCATCTGTTGTTGCAGCAATCATACCTCTTGTTTTTGTTTCAAACTCCCTCAAGGGAAAAACAGTGGTTGGCCCAAAAACAACAGTTGGATTGTCTAGACATGCAGCGACCTCTGAATCCGACAGAAATATTATTTTTTACACTGGAATTGGTGTACTAGTTTCAGTTCCAATTTTCAAAATGATTACTCATCTTCCTCCTTTTTTAGGAGTAATGTTTGGTTTGGGTTTTCTATGGTTGATAACCGATTTACTACACAAAAATAAAAGTTCAGAGGAGAAAGACAATCTATCACTCGCTCATGCACTTTCAAAAATTGACATGAGCTCAATAATATTTTTTATAGGAATATTGCTTGCAGTTGCTACCTTGGAACATAGTAAGATCCTACCTGACTTAGCAAAGTGGCTCAGTGAAACATTGGGAAGTGTTGAACTTATTATTGCTATTATTGGTTTGATGAGTTCTCTTGTTGACAATGTTCCTATGGTGGCAGCCTCAATAAAAATGTTCCCAATGGACGTTTATCCAAAAGACAGTTTTCTTTGGCAGTTTTTGGCCTTTTGTGCAGGTACTGGAGGATCAATACTAATAATTGGTTCAGCTGCAGGATTAGCAGCAATGGGAATTGAAAAAATAAATTTTATTTGGTATGTGAAAAAAATAAGCCTTCTTGCTTTTGTTGGTTATGCGTTTGGTGCTGTGGCCTTTATTTTACAATATAATCTTTTGTTTTCTTGACTAGTTATTCTTTAATATGCCCATATATTTTTTCAAACTCTAATCTAAAAAAACAATCTTCAGCATGATTTTCGATTTTACCCTTAATTTCTAAGGTGCCAATTTTGCAGTGTAAACAACGATATTTATATAACTCACCCTCAAGTTTTTCCTGAGGGTAATTGACAACAAATTTTTGCAAATTGCTTAAATAAAATTTTTTTTTCTCAATCATTTGTAAATTATTGATCAAATTTTTAAGTCTCTGGTCATAATCAAAAAATATATTTTTACAACATAACGATTTTTGGGGATATTGCTTATGGAAACATTTACTTTTTGGGCACTTCTAGTGGGTGCATTGGCTTCAATTTCCCTGGTTATGGGGTCAATTATCGGAATTTATTTTAGAATTCCCTCTAACATAATTGGATTATTGGCGGCTTTTGGTGCTGGAGCATTACTGTCTGCATTGGCAATAGAATTAGTGGCTCCAACTGTTTTAGAATTAACTTCTGCAACTAATTCACAAGAGAGACTAGAAGGAGAACATCATTTTTTTTTACTTTTGCTAGGTGCTGTTGTTGGTGGTTTACTTTTTGTTTTACTAGATCAATTAATTAATCAAAAAGGAGGATATCTCAGAAAAACAGCTTATGTAATATCAAAAGCTGCTGTTGATAAAGAGAAATTCTTTGCAAAAGCAATGAAGGATGTAGCTGAAGTACCTTTGTTTTATAAATTAGACCCAGAGGACATGACTGCGATCATAGGGCATCTAAAACCTAGGTTTGTTCATAAATCTGAAATGGTTTATACAAGAGGTGATACACCTGAATCAATGTATGTAATAAGGAATGGTAGTTTGAAAGTGGAGAGTCCTGACCACCCTGATCTCATTCTAGAAAAAGGTGAAATTGTTGGTGAAATGTCGTTATTAAATGGTGTGAACAGAACAGCTGATTGCTCTGCAACGGAAGAAACCGAACTGCTTGTTTTATCTGCCGAAGATTTTCATATGCTTCGAGAAAAAATACCTCACTTTGATAAAGAACTCAGAGAGATGGCAGCGGAAAGATTTGAGGTAAACATATCTCATATAGACAAAGATGCTGGTGAAAGACAAAAGTGGGCTGATCTTGCTATGCAAGCAATTCATCACGGTTCTGTTGGAGATTTGCCCACTAGAGCAGATTTAGAAAAAGATTACAAATCCCACGGGAACGCAGCGTTTGCTATTTGGCTTGGAATTATGCTAGATGCTATTCCTGAGAGTTTTGTTCTTGGCATTGCAGTCTTGGCGTTGATTTCATCTCAGGTTTCACTTGGAGTGGAACCAACTTTTCTGAATGTATTGCCCTATACATTTATAGCTGGTCTTTTTTTGTCCAATTTTCCCGAAGCATTATCAAGTTCAGCTCAAATGAAAAAAGAGGGTATGCAAGCATGGAAAATACTGTCATTGTGGGGGTCCTTAGTAATACTGACTGCCGTTGGTTCGGCACTTGGAGTTATGATTGGAGAGAACGTAAGTCATACTGTTTTAGTCTTTGTAGAAGGTCTTGCTGCTGGGGCAATGTTAACCATGATATGCGCTGCAATGTTACCTGAGGCAGCTCATCTTTCAGATAACAACCTTGTTGGCCTAGCAACTTTAGCAGGATTCTGTAGTTCTGTTTTATTTAAGCTACTAGAATAATTAAATTGGAATTATGAATTTGAAATATCCAGCTTGGCTTTTTGTACTCGTTTTTTTTGCTCTAGGCCTGTTATTTGGACAGTTGTCGTATGATATCGTTTGGCTATCTTTTAAATAAAAAATTTAATCTAGTTAAAATGAAGACTAAGTTCGATATACCTTTTAATCGCGAAGCATGGTTGAATCTAGCAGTTATTGCGCTTAAACCAATATTTTCAGAAAAAGGTTATTCAATACCACCAGTAAGAGTTTCTTGTGGTTTTCCAAGTTCTTTTAGACGAGGAAATATTGTTGGACAGTGTTGGGGAACGTCATTTTCTAATGATGGTGTTAATGAAATATTTATTTCACCCGTATTTTCTGATCCCTTCAATGTTTTAGATACACTTACTCATGAACTTGTTCACGCTGTAGATAATTGCGAACATAAGCATGGAGAAGAGTTTAAAAAAATAGCATTATCTGTTGGACTCGAGGGTAAGATGATTAATGCTTCAGCAGGATTAATCTTAAAAGAGAGATTACAATCAATATCTTCTTATTTAATAAGCAACTATGGTAAGTATCCACACGCTGAAATGAGCTTTCCTAAGTCAGAGTCCTCAAGTGTTCGGCTTAATCCACAAGCAATTTGTCGAATATGTGGCTTTCAAGTGAGGGTAAGTTCAAAGTATTTGAAAATTGGTCCTCCTATTTGTCCATTAGATAAAGTTGTAATGGAAAAAAAAGGGAAATGGAACTAACCTTAAAATAATACATCTTTAAACAGTATTTAAATCTTTTTAATGGATAATATTTGATGAGAGTTTTATTGGTTGTGGCATTGCTTTTTATGCTGTTTTATTTTTGGTACAAAATTGTCATGAGAGTTGACAGAATTTTCTTTGAAGGAAGATCAAGTAATTTATTTCTTTACTTTATGTTAGGGATTGGTTGGGTGTTGATTGGTGTTGGTTTGGCTAAATTACTAGGAGTTTAATCCTATTTATTTAAAAATTTCACTAAATTATCAATCTCGGAAGTTAATTCTTCAAATCCCCCAATTGATTTACCATCAAATAATATTTGAGGATAAGTCTTTGCCCCAGGAACTAGATTAGTAAACTCCTCTCTTGTAAAATCCACATTTAATATAAGCAGTTTATAAACCAAGTTTCTCTCATCAAGAAGGTCTAGAGCCATTTCACAATATGGACAATGATGTCTAATGATAACCGTAAGTCTTGAATCACTCATGCTAACAAAAAAATAAAATTTTGGTTGGCTCCCCGAGCTGGGCTCGAACCAGCGACCTAAGGATTAACAGTCCTGCGCTCTACCAACTGAGCTATCGGGGAATATCCATAGGATATTGTAATATATAAATCTTATTAATAGGACTGAAATAAATGAGGAATGAATAATTGAAAAAATGTAAGGTATTAAACAAAAAATAGACAATTAAAATAAAAAAACTGTTTAAGACATTTAGAAAAAAAAAGGCGAAAATTCAGCAAAAAAAATTTTCGCCAACTACTCGCAATAGGTTAAGAATCCTTTTCCTTTTCTTCGGTTTTACTATCTTCAGCATGCTTCTCTGCGTCACCACAGTGGGCAAAAGCATTAAATGATAGTAATGTAGTTAAAGCAAAAAAAAGTGAATAAATAAGTTTTTTCTTCATAAATCCTCCAATAATTGATCTAATATGACAAAAAATTTTTTTTGTAGTTCAAATATAATTATAATTAATTTGAATAATTATGTTGATATAAAATTTCATCCTATCTGAACATTATAATTTCAAGACTTAATTATGAACAAAATGAAATAAAAAATGAAAATTTTAATCTTCTTGTTTAGTTTAATCTTTTTTTCAACTAGTTTTGCTTTCGAAAAAAATTTTTTATGTAAATCTGAGGACAAGGATCTTGTTGATCAAAAATTTTCTGTAAATTTCAAAAAAAAAACAGTAGAAATGTCAGATGAAAGGAAAATTTTTGAAATTAAAATCAACAAAGATGAGATTGGTTTTAAAAAAGCTTTTTCAATAAGAAATTTAGATTCTTTAACTTCTAAGAATCCAAAATTTTTTTCCTACAACTTGAATTTAAATTCATATGTGCTTGAGATTTTTATCAGTTCAACCCCAACAGAAAAATATTTATTTTCATGCAGTTTTTAAATACAGAATTATTCTAATTTCTATAAATTATTAATTACAAGAATTCTTTATATATTGAAATTATATGTCTTTCCCAGAGTAAATAAATTTACTTATCATTGGCCAATGTAAAGAGAAATTTGAAAGGCCGTGGTCGGATCCTTCAATGACATACTGTTCACAGTCTTTAAAAAAAGAAACCATATCATTCCAGTCTAATATCTCATCACCTTTTGCAGCTACTAAAAATATTTTTTTTGAATTTATTATTGGGGGGTTAACAGATTTTTCCAATTGTTTAAGGTAATCCAGATGTGTATTTTTAAAATATTTTTTACCCAGAGTCTTTTCCTGCCAACTTTTAATTTGTTCAACCTCACTCTCTAGATCTTTAGATGGATTGGTTGTCGGGTTTAGAATTATAGCTTTGCATTTTTCTGCTCCAGGATGATTTTGCATTGCCCAGGCAGTATAAAATCCACCAAGTGAAGATCCTATTATTATAGTTTCCATTACTACATTAGTAACATTATCAATCACTGTTGATACTTGGGAAATCGCAACTTTTGGGTCTATATCAAGTGGTGGACATAAAAATTCAATCTTCTTATCTTGGCAATACTTTCTAATGAATGTGGCTTTATTTGATTCTGGCGAACTTTTAAAACCATGTAAGTAAATAAACGCAAATTCTTTTTTTTCTGTCATGTTGATGGTCATCTAGTAAAAAAAATATTTTGAATATTTTAAATCTTCAATAAAAAAAAAATCAAGTGGTTTTGCTAAATTATTTAAAACAAAACATTAAATTTAGGTATTAACCTCGGAGTAATTTTTTTAGCGTGGTAGTATTTTCAATTACTTAAATTAACTATAAGGTCAATTTTGGTTGCAGAAGTTACCGTAAAACAATTAGTAATGAGTGATGCTGAAATAGCAACCAGGCTAGGTTTTGCTGGATCCGAAAAAATTATTAGGCTCTATATTTCGGATGGTGGTGATCCCATTTATAATAATAGAACATGGAATGACCCTGTACCTTATTCGAGGATTCCAGAAGATTGGCAATACGACTACATTAGAACCAACACTAAAAAAATCAGTAATTTTATTGACTTAATTTTTTTAGAAGTTGATAGTTCGTCAACAGCAGACTATGAGATTGTAATTCATCCTTTGCCTCAAAAAGATGCAGTTAGTGGTGGTCAATCGACACCTGATACATTGATGATAAGTCATCAAACAGGAGTGCCATCACCTTACCACCTTGAACCCGATGCAGAAAAAGTTGTTCATGATGAATGGTCTAAATCGGTTCAAACTGAAATCTTTTTACATGAACTAGGTCATTTACTGGGTCTTGAACATCCTTGGGATAAAGATGATGGAGATTTCGCTGTTGATTCATGGGATGATATTCATGCTTCAACGAGAATGGGATATAACGAGCATCTATCTGGTGAGAAAGGCTGGTATGAAGATATAGATATTCTGGCGTTACAAAGTATTTGGGGAGCATCTCAAACAACTTCAGTTTTACCATTGGTGTTAGGGAATGGTATTTACTCATCAGGTGGTTACACTAAATTATTTATTAACAATATATATACTGACTTTAATTTCAATAAACTAGATTCTTCCGATTCTGGAATAACAGTTAATGGGGCTGCAGCATGGCAAATTACCTCTGAAACTACTGGTACTGATACTTTGATTGGTTTCAATAGATTAGAGTTCACTGACGGTATTCTTGCACTAGATATTGATGCGGGTGATACT
>MDTB01114714.1_pt1 | contig 30768 bp, 23 predicted proteins | sample 811161 | NCBI WGS metagenome assembly MDTB01 (sample SAMN05326650, study PRJNA326480) | marine metagenome | isolation source: seawater | place: Mediterranean Sea | collected 2009 | reverse complement strand
CAGTAACACCTAAGTACAAATAATCTTTATATCCAAGTTGTAAATCTGCATAATATGCTTTAGATCTCGTATTTGACTCAGTTCCAGACACTGTATTACTACTTGTATTGTTAAGATTATAATAGTTTGGAATTTCTAAGTCAGATGCATCGGCAAACAATCCCTTGAAGTAAGTACTGTAAATATTTGAACCAACTAAAGCATCAACTTCTAAATCACCAAACTCGTCAGAATATTTTAAAATTAAATCTGAATTGAATATCTGATTGTAGGATTGAAATTCAGTGTAGTATCCAGTTGATTTGTCTCTAGAACCAATTTTAAAAGTATTAGAAGACACATCATTGTAAAAATCTAATCCAGCATTGTATGATAAACTTATCTTATCACTAAATTCATAGTCAAAATTAGTTCCTAAAGTTACACGATTAATATCCCTTTCGTACGCAATGTTATTTGCTGCCCAGTATGGATTGTCATAACCTCCACCGTTTCGGTAGTTTCTTTGACTTCCATCGCTAAATTCATATCCAGCTGAGTTGTCAAAAGTTGGAGGAGTCCTCAAAAGGCCTAACATAATACCTGAGACGTTCGACCCTTTTTGAATTTGGGTCTCGTCGGTGTTTGTCCAAGATAGGTTGGTTCTAATTTTAAATTTGTCTTTAAAAGTAGTTCCTCCACTCAAACGGGCTGTAACACGCTCAAATTTGTTATTTGGAATAATTCCTTCCTTGTCCAGATTTGAAATAGAAAAATAGTAATCAGTGTTTCCCTCTCCATTAGAAATACTGAAATGATTTTCAATTGCAGGAGCAGCTTGAAAAAAGTCATAAGGGTTGTAAGCAACAGCAGGTACTCCATTTCCGGTTCCTACAGGAACTAAGCTTCCATTAGGATCCCACTGGTATGATGTATCACCATCATATTCTAGCTCAGAAATTTTAGGTCCCCATGTTCTGGAAAAACCACCAATCCATGAGCCGTTGTTTCCTTGAGCGTATGTTGTTTGTCTTGCAGGAAGTTGAGAAACCCTGTCAACAGTAAAAGTGCTTGAAAATTCAACTTTAGCTTTGTTTAAGCCTTTACCTGATTTTGTTTCAATTAAAATAACACCATTTGAAGCACGAACACCATAAAGAGCAGATGCTGCACCACCTTTAAGAATTTTTACACTCTTGATGTCATTTGGGTTAATATCAATAGAGCGGCTTGAGGTGTTAACACCACCAACACCACTTGAACCTCCACCGGATATTACTGGAAAACCATCAACAACAAATAATGGCTGGTTGTTTCCAGAAATTGAACCTGAACCTCTAATGGTTATAAAAGTAGAGGATCCTGCATCTCCCGATGAGCTATTTATCAATACTCCAGATGTGGAACCTGAAAGTGAGTTAATAAAGTCAGCATTCGGTTTTTTTGAAATTTCTTCTCCTTCAACAGTTTGTACGTTGTAGGCAAGAGCTCTCTGTTTTTTTGGAATGTTAAGACTCGTTACAATAACTTCATCTAAAACAACTGAATCATTAACTGCCGTTTGCTGTGAAAAAGAGTTAAATGAATTAAGTAAAAATAGTGCAGAAGTTATTAAAAGAGTCTTTTTATATATATATCTCATAATGTTTAATTCTGATTTTATTCTTGTTCTCTAACATATGTTAAAGAATTGTTAAGATAATACTAATTTTTATTATACAGAATATGATACGACTTAAATTTAATTTTTATCATATTCATAAAATTTTTTAAAAAAAATATTAATGTGTTATTTTTTAAAGGATAGAATTTTTAAAATTCAAAAAAAAACATAAGTGGAGTCGGAGGGAATCGAACCCTCGTCCAAACAAGTCAGTCAATTGCTTTCTTCAAGTTTAGTTTTCATTTGATTTTCGATATAATGCTGACCGAAAACTGCCCACATTAAACTTATCTTCTAAAGTTCAAGCATAAGCCGAAGATTCTTATGCTTCTTGTTGACTTTGATGGTGCCTTTTTAAAAGATGCCGTCAACAAGGGCTTCTTCAAGACATCTCGCTTTCCTGCCTTGCAGGACTAGGCTAAAACCTACTGTAATTCAGTTTATTAAGCAGCAAGAGCGTATTTATTTTCGCCATTTAAATTTTGGTATTATGATATTTACGAGCTATAATCCAACGCTCGACTTGCTTACATTATCATGAATCTCGCTGTCAAAACCAGTCGACCCCATTTTTTTCAAAGAACAAACCATTAAATAATAATGAGGTGCAAATTTAAAAAAATTTTAAAATTTTATGATAGTATCTCGAACTGATGTTAATTTTCTTAGTAAATCTTCAAGTTTGTTTAATGGTAACATATTAGCCCCATCACTCATGGCATTTTTAGGATTTGGATGTGTTTCGATAAATATACCATCTACACCAACAGCAATTCCTGCCTTTGCTATTGTTTCTATTAATTCAGGATTACCACCTGTAATTCCATTTTTTTGATTTGGTTTTTGAATTGAGTGTGTGACGTCTAAAATTGTTGGTGCAATCTTTTTCATTGCTGGAATTCCTCTAAAATCAACAACAATATCTTGATATCCAAACATTGAGCCGCGCTCAGTTATCCATACATTATTATTTCCTGAACTTTTAATTTTTTCTACGGCATATTTCATGCCATCAGCACTTAAAAATTGACCTTTTTTAATGTTTACCTTTTTACCAGTTAGAGCTGCAGCTACCAATAAATCGGTTTGCCTACACAAGAAAGCTGGAATCTGTAAAATGTCAACATAATCACTAGCAATATTAGCGTCCTTAACCTCATGAATATCTGTTAAAACTGGAATTTTAAAAGATTCCCCAATTTTTTTCAAAACTTTTAAAGCCTTGTCATCTCCAATTCCTGTAAAACTGTCGATTCTACTTCTGTTGGCTTTTTTGTAACTCCCTTTAAATACAAATGGAATGTTAAGATTTTTTGTAATCTTTAATACTTGTTCAGCGATATTCATCGAAGAACTTTCACTTTCAATGGCGCAAGGGCCAGCCACCAAAAAGAATTGCTTGTTGGTTGACAATTTTTTTTCAAAATTTTTCACACTTACAAAAGTAACAATAATGCTTTATCTAAATATCAATTTAAAAATGAAAAATTTGCTTGAATTCGAGGTAATTAATTTTATAAGTTTACGTTTAAACTTTAATGGAAAATTATTCTATTGTTGATTACTCAAGCACTTACAAGAATGACTGGGATAAATTTGTTGAAATTTGTGAGATTAACTCATTTTTATTTAAACGGAATTTTATTGAATATCACAAAAATCGATTCGTTGATAATTCGTTGTTAATTTACCTTAATGGTAAAATAATTGCCATTCTTCCTGCCAATCTAGATGTAAACAAATCGCTACACTCTCACCAAGGATTAAGTTATGGTGGAATTTTATTTGAGCCAAAAACAACTTTGGAACAAAGAGAACAAGTTTTTTTTGTTGTGTTAAAATATTTAAACGATAGAGATATTAATGAAATTAATTTAAAACAAATTCCATTATTTTTTTTGGACGAAATCTACAATACTAAAATACCTGAAATTATTGATGCCAAACTAATAAGATCAGATATTCATTCATACATACCCAAACTTTCATATTGTAAGCCAAATAATGATAGATTAAAATATATAAGAAAAGCATCAAGGAAAAATTTTAAAATTATTCAATCCAATCAATTCGATATTTTTTGGGATAAGTTATTAATTCCCAACCTCAAAAAAAGACACAATGTAAGTCCTGTACATAGCATCGAAGAAATAATCTTGCTATCAAAAAAATTTCCAAAAAATATAATTTTTACTGGATGTTATCAAAACGATAAACTTAGGGCCGGAAATGTCATTTTTTTAAATAATGATATTGCTCACACACAATATATTTCTGGAGATGAAAATAGAAAAGATGGTTCTTTAGATTTTCTAATACATCAAACTATATTAAAATTTAATAAAACTAAAAAGTTTAGTTTTGGGTCATCGTCTGAAAAAAATGGAACAAAAGTTAATAAAGGCCTTTTATATTGGAAAGATAGTTTTAAATCTCGTAGGTCCTTTCAAAACTTCTATAATATAAAGACAAATAATTATAAAAATTTTTTAAATAAAATTAAATGATACCGTTTTTTGATATTTCTTCTGAGAATGCTAAATACTTGGATTTTTTTTCTTCAGAATTAAAAAAATTCATAGCTGAGGGAGATTATATCTTAGGTAATCATGTTGAAAAATTTGAAAGTGAATTTGCTGAATTTTGTGGAACTTCATATTGCTTAGGTACAAGTAATGGTTTAGATTCATTACGTTTAATTTTCGAGGCTTACAAAAAAATTGGTTTACTCCAGATCGGTGATGAAATTCTAGTACCTGCTAATACTTTTATAGCTTCAATTTTAGCTGTTGTACAATCTGGTTTGGTTCCAGTGTTTGTAGAACCAAAAATAAATTCATTTAATATGAGTTATGAAGATGCAAAAGATAAATGTAGTTTTAAAACTAAGGCTTGTTTAATCGTACACATGTATGGACAATTGGCTGATACAGATTTATTTAAAAAATTGTCAGAAGAAAATGATTTAATATTAATTGAAGATTCAGCTCAAGCACATGGAGCATCAAAAAATAAAAAAAAGGCTGGAAGTTTTGGAGATGCATCTGCATTTAGTTTTTATCCGACCAAAAATATAGGCGCGCTCGGAGATGCAGGGGCAATAACTTCAAATAATGCTGAGCTGATTAATTGTATCGAGTCACTTAGAAATTATGGTTCTCAATCTAAATATAATTATAGTTATTTGGGTTTTAACATGCGTTTGGATTCTTTACAAGCACTTTTCCTCTCAAAAAAACTCAAAGATTATCCAACAAATATTTTAAGTCGTCAAAGGATAGCTTCTTTTTATTGCAGTAATGTAAGAAATGAAAAAATAAAATTGCCTGAATACCCAAATAACATGAGCCATGTTTTTCATCTATTTGTAGTCAAAGTTGAAAATAGAAATCATTTTATAGATTATTTAGAAAAAAATGGTGTTGGTTCACACATTCATTACCCAATTCCTCCACACAAGCAAAAATCTTTTTTAAAATATAATCATTTGAATTTACCATTAACAGAAAATAATCATAACAAAGTAGTTAGTATCCCTTTATATCCTTCCTTAAATGATTTACAATTAAAAAAAATTGTAGATGTATTAAATTGCTATTAAATAATGAAAGGAATTTTCAATAATAATCTTCTACTTCACATTATAAGTTACAGCGGAATTACTACATCTATTAGACTTATTGTTGGATTACTGACACAGAAAGTAGTAGCAGTTTTTCTGGGGACAACTGGCATGGCAGTTTTATCAAATTTCAGGAACATAATTGAAATCATTAGTTCGGTATCGTCTGTTGGCTCAAAAAACGGAATAATAGCACAAACAGCTTCTTATGACAATAAAAATGAGTTAAAATTATTTCTTAATTCTATATTATCTCTAATTATTGTGACAAGCCTTCTAATCATAGTGTTTTTATTGATTTTTCATGATTTTTTGGCATTGGAGTTGTATTTATCAGCAAGTCAAAATTCAATAATTAAAGCCCTATCATTTACAGTTCCATTTGTTGGCTTAACAGTGGTTTTAGAATCCTTCTTAAGTGGTAAAAAAGATTTCAAACCAGTACTAAACATCCAGTTAGTAACATCAATTACTCATGCTTTAATTATGGTTACGCTAATATATTTTTATGGACTTAATGGTGCATTGGCAGCATTAATTATTAGACTGGTGCTAGTTTTTTTTATTTATGTATCCTACATAAATTTTAGTAAACATAAGGAATATTTAATTTATTCCTTCACAATCAGTAAAAGCAAGATGAAAGAATTACTTCCTTTTATTTATATGACCTTAATTTCAACATTATTTGTTCATTTCATTGAAATTGGAATAAGAGGACTAATTACAAGAAAAATTGATTTAAATGCCGCAGGCCTTTGGACTGCACTAAACACATTATCGTCAAATTATTTCGTTGTAATATCAAGCGTATTTACCCTTTATGTTTTACCAAAATTTTCCAATCATAGTAAAAGATTTAATTTTTTAAATGAAGTTTCTTTTATTTTAAAGAATCTATTACCATTTGTTACAGTTGGCTTTACTTTGGTTTATTTTTTTAGGTCTCAAATCACAGAAATTTTGTTTTCAAATGATTTTATTGAAATTACTCCTCTTTTTAAATGGCAAATACTGGCCGATTGGTTTAGAGTAATTTTTTTAGTTTTTGGATATTATTTAGTTTCTCAGAAAATGTTAAAAAAATATTTTATCATTGAATTTTTTTCATTTTTAATTATTATTAATCTTAGTTTGTTGTTGGTCGATAGTTATGGAATTGAAGGTGTGGTTGTGGCAAATTTGATTAGATATTTACTCTGTTTATTTTTGATTATATTTTTACTTAGAAAAAATCTTTTTATTAGATGAAAATAAAGTTAGTTGACATACCAGTAGTAAAAGATCCGAGGGGAAATATTGCAGTTGTTGAAAATATATCTTTACCATTTAAAATTAAAAGAGTTTACTATTTATTCGATGTGCCGAGCGGTGGCACTCGCGGGGGTCATGCTCATAAAAAACTTCTACAACTCATAGTTCCAATTAGTGGTAGTTTTGATGTTGTATTAAAAGATGGAAAAAATATAAAGGTTATAAATCTTAACAACCCATCAAAAGGGCTATTGGTACCAACCATGGTTTGGCGTGAGTTAAAAAACTTTTCTTCATCAGCTGTATGCCTTGTTTTAGCTTCTGAGGAATTCGATGAAGAAGATTATATTAGAAAATGGGACGAATTTAAAAATTTTCTTTCTTAAATAATTCCCCATTTTTGCAAGTACTGTCCAGAAATTTTTTCTGAATCATGATGTTTTGTAACAAATTTTTTTGCATTCCTTCCAATTCTTTTAATTTCATTTGGGTTATTTAATAAATAACTCATTTTTTTGACTAGGTAGTTTATATCAGGAAGCGTATTTATAACAACCTCATCTTCGCTAATTTTGTAATGCTTTAAAAAAATTTTTTCACCTCCAGTGAAGACAACTTTACCAAGAGCCATCGCTTCCAATGCGTTGTAACCTTGGTCATATGAATAAATCTGATCTAGTAAAATATCTGTTTTTGCTACTTCTACCATGTATTTTTCAAATGGTAAGTCGTGGGTTACTTTAAAAACAACTTCGGGAAATTTAGATTTTAATTTTCCAATTAATTTTTCAAAAAATATTATTCCCTTCTTAATATAGTTTGATGAATTAATTCCAAGCAATACATTAATTTTTTTATGATTAATTTTTTTAAATTCTTTTGCATAACGGGGGTTTTCACCTTCTAAAATAATTGGATTTGGGATCATTCCTAAATATTTATTTTTGTTTCTAAACACAAAGTGATAGTCTAAATCAGTTGAAATTATACCATCACAAATATCATGCAATGTTTTACTAAGATTTTTGAATGGTTTTGTTAAATACTTCAAGGAATATTCATAATTACTTTTTAATCTTTTTTTGTTTACATAAGGAGTCAAAATGGAATATTTAAACTCACTTTTAAAATTTAAATAATAATTTACACTATTGAAATCCTCTCCACAACAAAGAAGAAACATAGATTTGTTTTGTTTTTTTAGAATCTTCATTTGATATTTTTCTATGCAAGGTATTCCACCAATTGAATGTTCATTTATAAGTTGAACTACATCATAATTTTTTAATCTTTTTAAAATAAATTGAAATTGAATGCTGTTGTAATAATATTTAAAAGGGTATTTAAATAATGCCTTAAAAATTTTTTTAATAAAAACTACCTTTTTTAAGTTAGGTTTTTTGATTTTTAAGTCTGATTTGAAATTTTTAAATCCATCTCCTGAAGAAATTAATTTAACAGTGTGCCCTCTACAAATTAATCCATGTTTCAGGCTGTTATGAAGATTACTATATTCACCTATTAGAAGAATTTTCATTTAGTATGTGGAAATATTAATTCCTTTTTTTAGTAAATATCTTTTAAATTTTAATAACGTAGTATATAAAAATTCGGGTAGAAAAAGAACGATTGTTTTCAAAAATCCAATCCAACGAAATCTTATTTTATTCCTGTAATAAATCATTGATTTTTTTGATCCCTCATTCTTTTTTCTTCTGCAAAAGCAATAATTGTAAAAATTTATAAATCTGTTCAATTCATCGGATACACCTAAATACTTATCCAATAATGGATAATTGAGATTATCTGTTTTTGAATTACTAATACTTTTGTGAACCATTTTTCTTTGCATATGGTAAATTTGATATGAATAGGCCAAGTTAAAATTTTGAAAGCATCTGATGTAAAAGTCTATATCCTCAGCAAATGTTATTTCTGGATTATAAAGCCCAACAGTATCAAAAATATTTTTTTTAAATACTAAACAACTTTGAGTAATTATTAACCTTCTGAGATTCGCCTCAAAAAAATTTTTTACAACAAATTTCGTCCCTAATAATTTTTCATTAATATTTATCTTTGGATATAATATTTTACCATTATAATTTTCTTTATAGTAGGTGCCAAAAATAGATTCTTTGGGAAAGTTTATTATTAGCTCATTTATCTCTTTAAGAAAATTTTTTTCCCAAACATCGTCACCATCTAAAAAGGTAACATATTTATCGCTCGAGGCTTCAAAACCAATATTTCTTGAGGCAGACAATCCTAAATTATTTTTGTTATTGATAATTACGGCTTTATCAGAAATTACTTCTTCAATAATTTTCAATGAATTGTCTGTTGAAGCATCATTTATAATTATTATTTCATAATTATCATATGTTTGATTGAGTACGCTTAAAATAGTTTCTTTGATATATTTTTCCTTATTAAATACAGGTATTACTATGCTAAACCTATTTTTCATTATAATCTTGTTTAACAATGTAATACAGTCTAATTAAATCTAAAAAAATGATTGGAGAACTATGCCTTATCAGTATTTTTTTTAATGGTTTATATGCAATTTTAAATAACTTAAAAAATAAATTTGAACAATTACATTTCCTTAACAGAAAATAAAGATTTAAAATCTTGATATGTTTTAAACTAGTTTGATTTTTATTTTTAATGTTAAACATTGTCTTTGATGATTGCTCAATTTTATGTAAAAAAGATTCATTTGACTGATCAGGTTTATGAAATAAGTTATTTTCAATGTGTAATGCTTTAACCCCCATCTTTTTAATATTAATAGCTAGCATCAAATCCATTCCATATCTATTTTCATTAATTTTTTCACTAACTCCAATGAAAATAGATTTTTTAATTAGAATATTTCCCGAAAATATGTAGCGGTATGGATTTCTATTTCTAATATTTGATGGAACATATTCTCTTTTAAAACCATAATTATATCTTAAATTTTTTGTTTTTTCATTTTTACTGTAACAATAACCACCTATGTAACAATTTTCATTGTGATTGCTTATTAAATCAAGATATTTTTTTAGAAAATTACTTTTTTTAAGCCTCATGTCAGAGTCAATAAATAAAAGCCATTGAAAAGTGCTTTTTTTTGCAAGAACTTTTCTAGTAGAAATACTTCCTATATTTTGCTTGTTTTTAAAATATTTAAATCCTAATTTTTTACAACTTATTTCTATATTTTTTAAATCAATACTTGATTTATCATCGACAACTATTACTTCAATATGTTCGATGACATTATTAATTTCATTTTTGATTTCATTTAATAAATTTTCACAATTGAAATTATAGTTTGGTATGCAGATTGAAATCAATTTTCTAAGATTTTAAAATTACTTCAGTAATTTTTTTGTTTTCACATTTAAACGTTTTTGAAGGGTATTTTTGTATAATATTAAAATCATGAGTAGCCATTAGAACTGTAGTTCCTTTTTTATTTATGTCAATGAGTAGTTCCATTATCTCCCATCTCGTTATAGGATCTAAATTTCCGGTTGGTTCATCTGCTAACAGTACTTTAGGACTGTTGAGTATGGCCCTGGCTATTGCAACTCTTTGTTGTTCTCCACCAGATAATGTTTGTGGATATTTTTTTTCAACATCTACCAATCCCACAAGTTCAAGTACTTCTTTTATTCTGAGTTTTATTTTTCTTGATTTTTTCCATCCAGTTGCCTTTAAAACAAAAAATAAATTATTGTAAATATTTCTATCAGGTAATAACTTAAAGTCCTGAAAAATTATTCCCAGTTGTCTTCTTAATTTATGGACATTTCTTTTTTTAATCTTGGTTATTTTGTTGTCACAAATTGTTATTTTCCCTTTTTTAAGGGGAATAGATGCATAAAGCGTTCTTATTAAACTACTTTTTCCACTACCAGTTCTTCCAATCAAATAAGTGAAAGTTCCCTCGTCGATATTTAAGCTGATATTGTTAAGAACTAATTTTTTTTCTTGAAAAATTTGAACTTCATTAATTTGAATAATTGCGTTTTTCATTGCACAGTAAATTTAAGAATGTTTTTTTGCTCACACATTTGATAATTTTTTATTTAAAAATTAATTTTTTTTGTTATAAATGTTTAATTTCTTAATTGATTTTATTTTTTTTATTAATAATTTATATATTTTTTTAATATTTGAAAAATTATGTGTGGAATTGTTTGTGCCCTTAATTCAAAAGAGCCCTTAAAATCGTTAAGACCAAAAGTTTTAGCTATGTCAAAAAAATTACGACATAGAGGCCCAGATTGGAGTGGAATTTTTTCTAATACTAATGCAATATTGTCTCATGAGAGGCTAGCAATTGTTGATCCTTCATCCGGGAAACAACCCCTTGTTAACCTTGATGGTAATTTAGTCTTGGCTGCCAATGGTGAAATCTATAATCATAGAAATATTAGAAAGCTAACTCCGAACTATACCTACAAGACCGGTTCTGATTGTGAGGTTATTTTAGCTTTATACGAACAAAAGGGAGTAGATTTTATTGATGATTTAAATGGTATTTTTAGTTTTGTAATTTATGATTCAAAAAATAAATCTTTTTTAATTGCCAGGGATCATGTTGGTATCATACCACTGTATTATGGATATGATATCAACGGAACTTTATTTGTTGCTTCTGAGCTAAAAGCTATTGAAGGTATTTGCAAGAAAATTATTGTTTTTCCTCCTGGTCACATGATGACAGAAAATCAGCAAAAACCTGTTAAATGGTATAATAGAGATTGGGAAGATTACAACAATATCAAAAAAAACAAAACCAATATTAAAAGTATTAAAAAAGCACTAGAGGATTCTGTAAAGCGTCAACTTATGAGCGATGTGCCTTATGGCGTACTCTTATCTGGTGGTCTTGATTCATCAATAACATCTGCTTTAGCAAAGAAATTTTCAAAAAAAAGAGTTGAATCTGATAATAAAAAAGACGCTTGGTGGCCGCAGTTACATTCTTTTTCAATTGGATTGGTAGGTTCACCTGATTTAGCTGCAGCGAAAATCGCTGCAAAAAAATTGGGTACAATCCATCACGAGGTAACATTCACAATACAAGAAGGTTTGGATGCATTAAATGATGTAATTTATCACCTTGAGACTTATGACATTACTACTGTAAGAGCATCAACACCTATGTACCTCTTAGCCAGAGTTATAAAATCTATGGGAATAAAAATGGTTCTTTCAGGTGAAGGTGCTGATGAGGTCTTTGGTGGATATCTGTATTTTCACAAAGCACCAAATTCTGAAGAATTTCATAAAGAAACAGTTAGGAAAATATCAAAACTTCACCTTTACGACTGTTTAAGAGCAAATAAGTCATTGGCAGCATGGGGTATTGAGGGGAGAGTCCCTTTTTTAGATAAAGAGTTTTTGGATGTTGCAATGAGGATTAATCCAAAAGATAAAATGATTACTTCAAAAAAAATGGAAAAATGGGTTCTCAGAAAAGCTTTTGAAGATGAGTTGCCTCATTCAATTGTTTGGAGACAAAAAGAACAATTTAGTGATGGAGTGGGTTACAGTTGGATTGATAAACTTAAAGAAGTTGTTGAACAATCAATTTCAGATATAGAGATGAATCAAGTTAATTTTAGATTTCCAATTCAACCCCCAAGGACTAAAGAAGAGTACTTTTACAGAAAAATATTCGAAAATCACTTTCCTTCTGAGACTTCTGCTCTAACAGTACCATCATTACCCTCTATTGCGTGTAGCTCTCCAAAAGCACTTGAATGGGATGAGTCATTTAGAAATATAAATGAGCCATCAGGAAGAGCTATCAATAAAGTTCATAATGACTCATATTTTAAGTAATTTTTTAATTTTTTTGTTGATAACTTAACTAATGATTATGCCTAATAATTGACATAAAATTGTGGTAATTGGGTTAAATTTGCATAAGCAATAAATTAACCAAAAAATGTCAGAAAAACCCAACAATAATTACTCTGCAGATAGTATTCAAGCCTTAGAAGGTATGGAGCATGTTAGAATGCGACCATCAATGTACATTGGAGACGTTGGAACACGTGGCTTACACCACCTCGTTTATGAAGTTGTAGACAATTCAATTGATGAAGCATTGGCTGGACACTGTGATTTAATAACAGTTGAAATTAATGAAGATAATTCGATTAAAGTTGAAGACAATGGAAGAGGAATTCCTGTAGGTCTTCACAAAAAAGAAGGTGTTTCAGCGTTAGAAGTCGTAATGACTAAAATCGGTGCTGGCGGTAAATTTGATAAAGACTCATACAAAGTTTCAGGTGGTTTGCATGGTGTGGGTGTATCATGTGTAAACGCCCTATCAGAAAAATTAAAAGCTACAGTCTACAGAGACGGAAAAATATGGGAACAAGATTATCTAAAGGGTAAATCTGTTGAGCCAGTCAAACAAATTGGTACTTCAGACAAAACTGGAACTGAAGTAACATTTTATCCTGACAAAAGTATTTTCAAGCAAACAACCGATTTCAGTTATGAAACTCTTTCTAATAGAATGAGAGAGCTCGCTTTTTTAAATAAAGGAATAAAAATTAACCTTATTGACCATCGTGTAAAAGAAAAGTCAGGTGATTCAAAAAAAGAATTATTTCACTCAGATGAAGGGTTAATAGAGTTTATAAAGTTTTTGGATGCCAATCGTGAACCAATTATTTCAAACGTAATTTCAATGGAAGGGGAAAAAAATAATATTCCAGTTGAGGTTGCAATGATTTACAATACATCCTTCAACGAAAATTTACATTCGTATGTAAATAATATCAACACTCATGAAGGGGGAACCCACCTATCAGGTTTCAGAAGGGGTTTAACATCTACTTTAAAAAAATATGCTGATTCTTCTGGTTTATTAGACAAATTAAAATTTGAAATATCTGGTGACGATTTTAGAGAAGGACTTACTGCTATTATATCTGTAAAAGTTGCTGAGCCCCAGTTCGAGGGACAAACAAAAACTAAACTGGGTAATAGAGACGTTACATCGGCTGTTTCACAATCTGTTTCTGAAATGCTAGAAAACTTTCTTGAAGAAAATCCTAATGATGCAAAAACCATTGTTCAGAAGGTTATTCTTGCTGCACAAGCCCGTCATGCTGCTAGGAAAGCCAGAGAAATGGTTCAAAGAAAAACTGTTATGAGTGGTGGTGGGCTTCCTGGAAAATTATCAGACTGCTCTGAACAAGATCCAAACTTATGTGAGGTTTTTCTCGTAGAGGGTGACTCAGCAGGTGGCACAGCAAAACAGGGAAGAGATAGAAATTTTCAAGCAATATTACCTTTAAGAGGAAAAATTTTAAATGTAGAAAAAGCAATGCAACATAAAGTATTTGAAAATGAAGAAATACGAAATATTTACACAGCATTGGGTGTTACAATAGGAACTGAAGATGATAGTAAAGCTCTAAACATAGAAAAACTTCGATATCACAAAATTGTTATTATGTGTGATGCTGATGTTGATGGCAGTCACATTTCAACATTAATACTAACTTTTCTTTTTAGATATATGCGTGAACTAATTGAAAATGGTTATGTTTATATTGCCTCACCACCATTATACCTTGTTAAGAAAGGAGCAAAAAAACAGTACGCGTGGGACGATGACCAGAGAGATAAATTAGTTAAGGAATTTGGTCAAGGAACTTCGGTTCAAAGATATAAAGGTTTGGGTGAAATGAATGCTGAACAGTTATGGGATACAACTATGAACCCAGAGTACAGAACACTTCGTCAAGTAACTATTAATAATGCTGGAGAAGCCGATAGAATTTTTTCTATGCTTATGGGTGATGAAGTACCTCCTCGAAGAGAGTTTATTGAAAAGAATGCGGTTTATGCGAACATTGATGTATAATTTTTTTGATATTTTATGAAAGTTACTGTGGTTGGAGCTGGAAATGTCGGTGCAACTTGCGCAAATGATATTTCTCATAAAAGAATAGCAAGTCAAGTTGTTTTATTGGATATCAAGCAGGGATTTGCTGAAGGAAAAGCATTGGATATGATGCAAACATCCACTACTCTGGGATTTGATACAAAAATCGTTGGAACTACAAATGATTACACTAAGACAAAAAATAGTGATGTAGTTGTTATCACATCTGGAATACCTAGAAAGCCAGGAATGACTAGAGAAGAGTTGATTGGAATTAATGCAGGTATTGTTTCTTCTGTTTCTGAAAATATTTTAAAATATTCACCAAATACTATTATTGTTGTTGTTTCAAATCCCATGGATACTATGACGTATTTAACCTTTAAAAAAACTGGTTTAAACAAAAGTAGAATAATTGGCATGGGTGGTGCTTTGGATAGTTCTAGATTCAAGACATATTTGTCTATGGCTTTAAATAAGCCTGCAAATGATATTCAAGGTATGGTTATTGGTGGTCATGGGGATACTACAATGATTCCTTTAACCCGACTAGCTACTTATAATGGAATGAATGTTTCAAATTTTTTATCAAAAAATCAGCTCGAAAAAATTTCTGCTGATACTATGGTTGGTGGCGCAACGTTAACAAAACTTTTGGGTACTTCTGCGTGGTATGCCCCAGGCGCATCAGTTTCTTTTCTTGTTGACAGCATATTAAATGATAAAAAAAGAATAATCCCTTGTTCTGTATATTTAGAGGGAGAATACAATCAGAGGGATATTTGTATAGGCGTGCCATGTATTATTGGAAGAAATGGAATTGATTCAATAATTGATGTTAAATTGAATGAAAATGAACAAGAAAAGTTCAATTCAAGTTCTGACGCGGTTAGGAAAATGAATAAGTCCTTACAAGATATTTTAAATAAATAGTCAATACAGTAAGTGTTTGTTAATCTTGCACTAAGCATTATATTTGCTCGTCAATAATTTATTATAATGCAGCAAGGCAAAGGTTTAATAAAAATTATAGCAATAGCATTTGGTCTTGCTAGTCTTTATCAGCTATCATTTACATTTATATCTTCAAAAATTGAATCAAATGCTCAAAATTTTGCGATTCAAACTACAAATGTAAATGAAGAAAATTATTTTGAATCTTTGGATTTTCAGAAAAAAAAGTACTTAGATTCAATAGGAGATAATAAGTTTTTAGGGTTTACTTCTTACAATAGTTCAAAACAAAAAGAATTAAACAAAGGGCTTGATTTAAAAGGAGGAATTAACGTTATTTTACAGGTTTCAGTAAAAGATATTTTGAAGGGTTTGGCAGAAAACTCAAGAAGCGTCATTTTTAATAAGGCTCTTGATAATGCAGATGAGTTGCAGAAAGAGTCTGATGATACTTACGTAGAAAGTTTCTTTAAATCATTTGATGCTATAAAAGGCGACTTAAAATTAGCAAGTCCTGAAATTTTTGCTAATAGAACTCTTAGCGACGAAGTTAATTTCAACATGACTGATAATGAGGTCAAACCCATTATAGTTAAAAAAATTGATGCATCTATTACTTCTGCATTTGAGGTGTTAAGAAAAAGAATTGACAAATTTGGAGTCACTCAACCAAATATCCAAAGACTTGGAAATTCAGGTAGAATATTAGTTGAATTACCTGGAGCAAATGATGTAGAAAGAGTGCAAAAGTTGTTACAAAGCACAGCTCAGCTAGAATTTTGGGAAACAATTTCAAACCAATCTTTTAATATTTTTTTAAACCAAGCAAATTCTCTTTTATTAAATGATAAAGAACTTGAAAAGAAAAATGAAAATTTGGAAACGTCCGAAATTGACGAGTTGTTATCCGAAGTATCATCAGAAGAAGATTCATTGATAACAGTTGTAAATCCAATATTTGATTTAATCAAAGAAGGTGGTTATCCAGGTGGACCTGTTTTAATGAAACTTGATAGTAAAGATCAGCCCACTATGAATGCATATTTGAACAGACCAGATGTTAGATCTTTACTTCCAAGTGAATTACGTTTTACTAAATTCTTATGGGGAATCTCAGATGAAACCAATAATCTCATTGATTTGTATGCTATCAAAGCGAATAGACAAAATTTACCACCACTTAGCGGAAGTGTTATAGTTGATGCTGCTCAAAGTTATGATCAATTAGGTGCTCCAGCAGTTACTATGCAAATGAATGGCAGAGGCGCACGGTTGTGGGAAGAAATGACTGGTAAGGCTTTTAAAGATGGAAGCAACATTGCCATAGTACTTGATGATGTGGTTTATTCTGCACCAGGTGTTTCGAAAGGAGCAATTTCGGGAGGTAGGTCAGAGATTTCTGGTCAGTTTTCTTTGAACGAAGCTATTGATCTTGCTAATGTACTTCGTGCCGGAAAGTTGCCTGCAGCTGCAGAAATAATTCAATCTGAAATTGTTGGACCATCTTTGGGAAAAGAAGCTATTGAAAGCGGAGTAAATTCATTTACTATTGCGCTATTATTAGTACTTATTTGGATGATTTTTTATTACGGGAGAGCAGGCTTATATGCAGACTTAGCACTCACGCTAAACATAATTTTAATTTTTGGAATTTTAGCAGGTTTAGGAGCAGTTTTAACATTACCTGGAATAGCAGGTATTGTACTAACAATTGGAATGTCTGTTGATGCTAATGTTTTAATATTTGAAAGAATAAGAGAAGAGCTGTCAAAAGGAAAAGGACAAAAGAAAGCAGTTTCTGATGGATTTAACAACGCATTATCCTCAATATTAGACGCAAATATTACGACAGGTTTGACTGCATTTATTTTATTCATTTTTGGGACAGGTCCAATAAAAGGATTTGCAACAACATTGCTGATTGGAATTGCAACCTCTTTATCAACAGCTATTTTTATAACTAGGTTGTTTGTTGATAATAGATTATCCAATGGTTACGAATTAAATTTTTCTACAAAACTCACAAAGGATTTATTCAGAAACTTAAATATAACTTTTCTTCAAAAGAGGATATTTGCATACGTATTTTCAGGCATAATACTTACGCTAGGTATTTTTTCTATGATAAGTAACGGATTTAATGAGGGAGTCGATTTTGTTGGAGGTCGTTCCTATACAATTAGGTTTGATAAAGCTATTAGCCCATCTGATGCTCAAGCAAAATTAGTTCCATTTCTTGGAAACGTAGAGTCCAAAACTTTTGGCGAGGACAACCAATTAAAAATTACTACCAATTATAAAGTTGATATTGAAGGTTCCGAGGTGGATGATGAAATTAGAGAATCTTTGTATAATGGGTTGTCCACTTTTTTTCCGAAAAATATTACATACGAAGAATTTATAAAAGGAAGCGACGATAAACGAATTGGAATCATGTCATCAATCAAGGTAGGTCCAACCATAGCTGATGATATTAAAAAAAATTCATTTCTTGCTGTTCTAGGCTCATTAATAGTTGTCTTTCTCTATATATTATTGAGGTTTAGGAAATGGCAATATTCTCTTGGAGCTGTAGCGGCTGTTTTTCATGATGTGATGATTGTTTTAAGTATTTTTTCAATTGCTTACACATTCATGCCATTTAATATGGAAATTAATCAGGCATTTATAGCTGCAGTACTAACAGTTATAGGTTATTCGTTAAATGACACTGTTGTGGTTTTTGATAGGATTAGAGAATTTACAAAAATTCATATTTCTTGGGAAAAAACAAAAACTGTTAATGGAGCTTTGAATAGCACTTTAAGCAGAACCATCAATACTTCATTAACAACGCTTGTTGTTTTGTTTGCTATTTTCATTTTTGGTGGAGAAGCAATCAGAGGTTTTATGTTTGCGTTAATTGTTGGTGTATTGGTAGGGACATATTCCTCACTGTTTATTGCTACTCCAGTAATGTTCGATACATCAAAGAATTTAAAAAAATAGAATTTTATTGTCTTTTCTTTGTTAAAGAATACCAAATTAATAAAATTCCAAACAATATTAAAGGTAAACTAAGCCATTGACCAGTTGAAAATATACCAATATTTTCTCCAAAACCACCTTGATTCTCTTTAACAAACTCCGCAAGAAAACGAACTAGAAATAGTAAAGCGAAAAACAAGCCAGTTAAAAATCCTGTGTAATTCTTGTATACACTTTTGTAGGCATTAAATAATATCAAAAAAACAACCAAATAGCCTAATGATTCATAAAGTTGTACAGGATGTCTAGGTAAGGTGTCACCAATTTTTTGAAATACTACACCAAAATCTCCACCAGTATATTTACCGATTATTTCAGAATTAAAAAAGTTTCCAATTCGTATAAAAACACCTCCAAGAGCTACCGTAATTGCAATTCTATCTAAAACCCAAAGAAGGGAAGCATATTTATATTTTTTATTATATAGAAAAAGAGATGTTGTAATTCCTACTGCTGCTCCATGACTTGCTAATCCTCGAAATCCAATAAATTCCCATCCATCACTGCTAATTTTGAAAGGCAAAAAAATTTCAAAAAAATTATTTTGAAAATAGTCCCAATTATAGAAAAAAACCTCGCCTAGCCTGGCACCAATAATTGTTCCTAATATCATATAAAATAGTAGGGGATCTAAGTATTTAACTGGAATTTTTTCAGCATTATAAAAATATTTCATCAAGTACCATCCTAAAATAAAAGCAATAGCGAACATTAAACTATAATAATAAATACTTAATGGACCAATTGAAAATAGTACAGGGTCAGGATTCCACAAAAATTTTACAATAATCATAAAAAAATTTTTATCAAATTTATGACTAAATTATTCAGGAACAGAATCTACACCTCCCTTACTCCAAGGATGGCATTTAATTATGCGTTTAAATGATAAAAAACTTCCTTTAAACAAACCATGTTTCTTTAAAGCTTCTAAGGTATAGTTTGAGCAAGTAGGTTGAAATCTACAAGATGGAGCAGTGTGAGGAGATATAAGTTTTTGATAAAACTTAATTATAAAAACAAGAGGATATATTAAAATTTTTGAAATCATTTCAATTCAAACCTTGTTCCGTTTTTGTTGTCCTTCAAAATTATTCCTATAGACAAAAGATTTTCTCTAATTTCATCAGCTTTTTCAAAATCATTATTCTTTCTTGCATTTTCGCGAAGCCCAATAAGTAATGATACAGTTTTATTTAAATAATCATCGAAGTTATTTTTAGCTTCTATAACTTCAAATCCCAAAATATCAAATAAAAAAACTCTAAATGTATTTTGTAATTTTTTTAAATCATCTTTATTAATGAAATCTTTATTGATGCTTAGGCCTTTAATTCTTTTTAAAGCTTCAAATAACTCTTTAATCAGAACGGGAGTATTAAAATCATCGTTCATTGCACTATAAAATTTAGAAATAACTTCATTAACATCAAACATGCTTTTACCAATATAATCTGAAGATAAATTATCAATAAACTTATAGCCCTTTATTAATTTATGATATCCTTTTTTAGATGCATTTAATGCATCTTGACTAACATCTAATTGATTTCTGTAATGAGCTTGCATCATGAAAAACCTGGTTACAACCGGAGAGAAAGCCTCTGAAATATTCTCATTTGTTCCGGAAAAAAGTTCTTCTGGCAAAATATTATTTCCAGTTGATTTGGCCATTTTCTTTCCATTTAAAGTGAGCATATTTGTGTGCATCCAAGTTTTTACAGGAGGTACGCTATTTAGTGCAGTTCCTTGAGCAATTTCACATTCATGGTGAGGGAATTTTAAGTCAATTCCTCCGCCATGTATGTCGAACTGATTCCCAAGATACTTTAAACTCATTGCAGTGCATTCAATATGCCAGCCTGGAAAACCTTGCCCCCATGGTGAATTCCATTTCATAATGTGATTTTTTGATGCTTTTTTCCATAATGCAAAATCAAATGGCTCTTTTTTTTCACTCTGTCCGCTCAAATCTCTCGTATTTTTTAATAATTCTTCAAGTTTTCTATTGCTTAAAATACCATATTCATAACTCTCACAGTATTTTTTTATATCAAAGTATACTGAGCCATTAACTTCATACGCAAAACCTAAATCAATTAATTTTATAATTAAATCTATTTGCTCAATAATGTGACCAGTTGCAGTAGGTTCAATATTTGGAGGTAATACTTTAAATTCCCTTAAGGTTTTATGAAAATCGTAAGAATATTTCTTAACAACCTCCATGGGTTCAATATTTTCTAATCTTGCTTTCTTTGCAATTCTATCTTCTCCATCATCAGAGTCGTCTTCAAGATGTCCAACATCTGTTATATTTCTAACATACCTAACATTATACCCAAGGTGCCTTAAATAGCGAACAATTAAATCAAACGAAATAAAAGTTCTACAATTTCCAAGATGGACCTTATTGTAAACTGTAGGACCACAAACATAGATACCCACATTATTTTTTTGTAGGGGCTTGAAAAGTTCTTTTCTTGAAGTTAAAGAATTATATATTTTTAGTTGTGAGGTTCCACTCATAAGTTATAAGAAGTGTCCAGGTTTAAATAACCCAAAAATTCTTTCTTAATTTCGGGTTTTTTAAATTCTCCACCAAATTCAGCAGTAACTGTACTGCTTTCAATGTCTTTTATACCTCTCATATTTACGCACAAGTGTTTAGCATCAATAACACAAGCTACATCTTTAGTATTTAATACATCTTGAAGTGCCTTAACAATTTGAATTGTCAATCGTTCTTGTACTTGTGGTCTTTTCGCATAGTAATCAACAATTCTATTAATTTTAGAAAGGCCAACTACAGTGCCATTTGAAATGTAACCTACATGAGCCTTACCAACTATTGGTAGCAAGTGGTGTTCACAAGAAGAATACATTGTAATATTTTTTTCGACGAGCATTTCCCCATACTTATATTTATTTTTGAAAGTAGACATGTTGGGCATGTTAGCAGGATTTAGGCCCGAAAAAATTTCATTGATGAACATTTTAGCTACTCTTTTTGGAGTTCCCTTAAGACTATCGTCAGTTAAATCCATTCCGAGTATGTTAAGAATACGCTTAACATCTTTTTCAATTAATTTTATTTTTTCTGTATCTGATATTTCAAATGCATCTTCTCTAAGTGGGGTGTTCATGTTGGCACTGAAGTGATCATCATCGTGTTCAGTGAGGGTATCCTTAATAAATTTTTCAAATTTCATAGCAAATTTTATTGGGTAAATATAATATTAAAAAAAATTAAATGGAATTAAAATCTTACAATGTATGTAAGAGAAATTTTATCAGTATTTTTTTTCACTTCAATCATGTCTGTGAGACCAACCTCATAAAGCGGGGAACTATATTCCTTAGTTCCTCTCAAATACGCTAAATCCAAAGATGTGCCACCAAAATTAATACCTAATCCAAATGAATAGCAGTTAATATTTTTTTGTAGCAAACTATTTTTAAAAGGGGAACCTTCATTCCAATATCCCCCCCTAAGACTTACATAATTTAGTTTTAATTCTGCACCTGCCCTTAAAAATGTTGATGATTCAATTAACTTATTATCAATTTCTTGATTTAAATAATTATATGTATTGCTCGTATTTCCACCACTAATTTTGGTAGCAGAGTAGTTTTTATTACCATAATCAAAACTGATTAAACCATTTTTTCCAACAAATGCCAAGCTGAATTGTGAAATAGAGGGGGTTTTTAATTTGTATGGAGATAAAATGTTAACAACACTAGGATATAAAGAACTTCCAGTAGAACCATCAAGCTCTTCATAATACCTAACGTCTAATCCTTCAGTGTACTCTTCATCAAATTCTAAAAAGGTTGGTGAAGAATAAGTAAAACCAAGTCTTATTGAGTTGATTGGCCTATACAAAGCACCGCCTTGAAACGATACTCCGGAACCAAAAACGCTAAAGTCTTGTATAAAGTCAACTTGTTTTAAAAATGAATTTTGAGTATCTAAATACAAATCAGAGGTAGATTTCCTTTCATGAAATTCAATAGAAACAATATTAATATTTACTCCTAAGGAAAGTTTTTGTGAGTATTGTGCACTAAAATTAATCGAGTACAGATGTTGAAATCCAGAAGTATTAGAATTGTATAGCTGATCTATTCCTTGTTCAATTGAATCGTAAAAAATATAATCAGAACTTTCTGAATCATATTCAATTAATCTAGTAGCTAAACCCAAATATGCCTGCTGCGCATCGTATCCAAAATTAGAACCCAAGTATGAATATTCGTTGTCTGAGTTGTTTTCTAAATCAAATACGTTAAATTCAAACCTTTCTGCAAGATTCACAAAATAATCAACTAATCCACGATTCATATTTATGGCTTGTGCCTCAATTTTGTTATTAAAATTATTTTGTGATTGAAAATTAAATCCTATTGCTACTTTATCCCATTTTTCTTTTTTATTAACAAAACCTAATACAAATCCAAATTGATTAATATCAAAACTTGTATTATCATTAATGTTTGCGCCGTTCAAAAAATTTATATCATTAGAAAAAACATTAACACCTATTGTCGCAGACCCTTCATTGTAGTTAAATATTGTGGAACCTGCGGGATTGTTAGATATTGATGATAAATCACCACCAAGTGCACCAAAAGCACCACCAAGTGCCTGATACCTAGCTGAACCATTGAGCTCTGTTGTTGAGTATCTTACAATGTCATAAATTGACTGGGAACTTACTTTTGAAAAAATCCCTAAAAAAAATAAAAACAATAATGTTTGAAATTTATATCTCATCATCTACGTATAGAAGAATTACTTCTTGATGAACCTGGAGAACCTGAAGATCTTGGACTTGGGGCAGATCTTCTAAAGCTTGAATTCGATGATGAGTTTCTGCTATTGTAGCTTGAGTTTCCAAAATCACTTCTGTTAGTTGAAGACCTATCATTTGTTCTATAATTTCCACGATTATCACCACCAACATTAAAATCTCTGCTGTTTGATGGTGTAGAGGTTCTGTTGCCTGAATCAGATCTGGAATTCCTGTAACCTTGGTTATTTCCTGTCACAACTCTTCCTGTATTTGCAGACCTAGTTGGATTGTAAGTTCTTTCGCCATTAATTGAGTTAGATGAGGCCGATCTAGCTCCCCTTAATCTACTATAAATTATAGGATTATCATATATGTTTGTAAATCTCAGACTGTTCCAGTAATACGATCTGTAAGGGTTGTAGTAAAAGTGAGAAAATCTTGAACGACCATAATATGGATAGTAAGAGTATTCATAGGGAAAATACCATGGATTATACATGTATCCCCAAAATGTGGAGTATCTTCTAAAAGGATAACTACCATAATAATAAGGATAATATGACCAACTGTATGGACTAGAGTAAAAGTTAATATTAATTCTACTTATTTGATCACCCCAAGAACCATAAGCTATGTAATCATTTTCATCAGCATTTTCAGAATCATTGTTTTGGTAATCATCCGGATTTTTAAATAAAATATCTTCTTGATTAGCTTGTAATGCTTTATTACTAAAATAATCCTTGTAGTAAGTTCCTTTATTTTTTGAATTACTTACCGCACCATTATTGTTTTTATTACTTCGAGGTGAATAATCATAAATAGCATCGTTATAATAAGAAATTGACTGGTAGCCACCACAGCTAGCTAAAGAAGTAATCAACACAAATAACAAAAATTTAAGAAAACTTTTTTTCATAGAGTAATTCAAATAAATAAAACCAATCAAATTTAAGTAGTTTTGTATTAATAAAAACAAATTCTGTGCCAAACAATGGGAAAACACCTAACAAAGCGTTCTGAAGATTATTCAAAATGGTACAACGAACTAGTTGTTAAAGCTAATCTTGCTGAAAACTCAGCTGTAAGAGGTTGTATGGTTATTAAGCCCTACGGATATGCAATTTGGGAAAGAATGCAAGAAATATTGGATAGAAAATTCAAAGAAACTGGTCACAGCAATGCTTATTTTCCATTATTTGTACCCAAATCTTTATTTGAGGCGGAAGAAAAAAACGCCGAAGGTTTTGCCAAAGAATGTGCAATTGTTACTCACTACAGGCTTGAAAATGATCCAGAAAACAAAGGTAAATTGAGAGTCGATTCAAAGGCGAAGTTGGAGGAAGAATTAATCGTTAGACCTACAAGTGAAGCTGTTATATGGAGTACCTACAAAAATTGGATTCAATCATATAGAGATTTACCAATACTTATTAATCAGTGGGCAAATGTTGTAAGATGGGAAATGCGAACAAGATTATTTTTAAGGACTTCAGAATTTTTATGGCAAGAAGGTCATACAGCTCATGAGTCGAAAAATGAGGCGATTGATGAAGCAATATTAATAAATGATTTGTATGCAGATTTTATTCAAAATTATTTGGCTGTTCCAGTAATTAAAGGACTAAAATCTGAATCTGAAAAATTTGCTGGTGCTATTGACACTTATTGTGTTGAGGCATTAATGCAAGATGGTAAAGCTTTGCAAGCAGGAACATCACATTTTTTAGGACAAAATTTTGCAAAGGCTTTTGATGTAAAGTATACTAATAAAGAAGGTAAGCTTGAATATGTTTGGGCTACCTCTTGGGGGGTTTCAACAAGACTAATGGGTGCATTAATTATGTCACATGGTGATGACAATGGATTGGTACTTCCCCCTGAACTTGCTCCATATCAGGTTGTCATTGTCCCAATTTACAAAACTAATGATGAACATAAAATGGTAGAAAAAGTATGCAATAGCATAAAAGAAAATTTAATAAAATCGGGAATTAGGGTACACTTTGACAACAGAGATACTTTAAAGCCAGGTTTTAAATTTAATGAGTATGAACTAAAAGGAGTGCCTCTTAGAATTGCAATAGGACCTAGAGATATAAAAAATAAAATTGTAGAAATTGCAAGAAGGGATACAATGACAAAATGTTCTGTAAAACAGAGTGATGTTGTAAAATATATCTCGAGCGAGCTCAAGGTAATTCAAGAAGATTTGTTTAAAAATGCTCAAAATTTTCAAAAACAAAACACAGTAGAAGTTGACAATTTTGAGGAATTTAAAAAAGTAATAGACAACACAGGCGGTTTTGTCTATGCTCATTGGGATGGTACTCCGCAAACAGAAAAAATCATAAAAGAAAAAACCAAAGCAACCATCCGATGTATTCCAATTATCTCGAATGATAAATCTGGATTTTGTGTTTATTCCGGAAAGCCCTCATCCAGAAGAGTCCTCTTTGCAAAGGCTTACTAAAATTAAATTGCATGTTTGTTGCCATTAATATAAATTTGCACCTTGTAAAATTCTTGGCCCGTTCGTCTATCGGCTAGGACGCCAGGTTTTCATCCTGGTAAGAGGGGTTCGATTCCCCTACGGGCTACAATTAAAAATTAAGGGACAACGTACCTGAAACTCCTGTGTATTCTGGATAGTATTTACAAATTCCTCCAAAACACGCTATTCCGCCTCTTTGCTTTCCATAGGACATGCTAAATAGACCGTTTTTAATGGTTCGAGACACTCCTAAATTGTAATAAAAAGATTTTTGCTTATTATTCCCATAGTTGTTGGAATAAGAACCAAAAATTGAGTTTTTGAAATTTAAATTGTATTCAAATCCAGTTCCAAACCAGTTTTTTTTATCATTTGTATTGAAAAGATGCTGCATGTCAAATTCAATAGACTGTGTATCATTGATATTAAAAATATTATCAACAACAATTATTTTAGAGTTGACTTTTCCAGCGCTTTGTTCTACAAGTCTTTTGTTGTAATATCTGTTTATAAATACAAAAATTGAGGAAAAATTATTAGAAAAGTTCTTTGTTAAATTTATACTTTGTTCGGAAAAATACGTCTGACCAAAATTTAAAAAATCTAAATCATAGGATTTCTCTTCAAAAGAAAAATCACCGCTTAAATTGTTGAAATTTGAAATATTGATATTTAAATCTGCCCCTGTTTTTCCTCCAAAAAAACTATTTTTTTTGAGCTTAATATAAAACTCAAACTGAAAACCAATTTCACCTGCTTTCATTAATAAAGGGTCTAAAAACGAAACATTTGGTTGTGATTGATAGACATTTATATTGGCCAAGCTATAGTCATATTGTTTCGTTAGAGCAGGTATAAAATTCAAAATACCGTCGTTAAATTCATTTGCGTATAAATTTCTATTTGAATAAATACTCATATTTTCTAGTCTTCTAAAAGTAAAGTCTAACCCAATTCCACTGGAATAATATCCAGTATTTAAATAATGAGCGCTTCCTTTTTTAGAATTAGAGTTAGATATGAACCCATATTCTGAAATAAAATCTTCAGATTTAGATATTATTTCAGTATTTAAATAAAATTTTGAACCTGTATAATTTATTCTATAGCTAATCAAATTTGTAGTGGGATTAATATTTGTTGGTTTATTTTCATTTGTAAAATCAATATTTTCATGTCTACCAACATAGCTTGTTTCCATATCAAACTTTTCTAAAAATTTATACTTTATATCAATTGCATAAATTTTTCCACTAGATAATGTAGTGCCAATTTTTTGTAATCCAGTAATTGTATTTACTGAAATTTTTTTATAATCAAATTTCGCATTCAATCCAAAAATAGAATTGTTTATTCCAAGTTTTCTATCTTCCCATGCCCTGAAAATAAGTCCATTTCCAAATTGGTCGAAAATTGAACCTGCGGTAAGATTAATTTTATTAGAAATATAATTTACAGAAAGAATTGAAACGAATGTTTTTTTTAAATCGGGTGAAAAGTTTTGCAACGCACCTGGAGTGTAAGATTCTAATTGAGTTTCAAAATTCCATTTTTCGTTCAAAAGATAATTGAGTTTTAAATAATTATTTGATCTTATTTTTTTTTCGAACTTAGAATCTTCACTGCTGTTGTAGTAAATTAAATTATTCTCGTAGGATCCATAAAAATCATTTTGTGAATGAGAAAATTTGAATAACAACAAAAAAATAAAAAAACTAATTAATCTCATTTTTGTAATCTTTAATAAATTTTAAAATTTCATTTTCTTGTCGCGATGAATAACTGATATTTCGGTAAATAATTTTTTGATTATAAACTACAATCGTAGCTGGAATATCAGGGATGCCTAACGATCTTTTGAATTTTTGATTTGTATCAAAAAAAACATCAAAATTCCAATCTCTTCCACTAACAACAGGCCTTACTCTCTTTGCTGTTCTTGGATCGTCAACCGAAATTGCAAGTAATTCTATATCACTAGTAACAGAACCATTTTTAAATAAATTATTAAATCCATCCAACTCTTTAAGGCATGGGCCACACCATGTTGCCCAAAAAGAAAATATATAGAAAGTATCTTTGTTTAAAAGTTCAGAGATGGAAATTTTTTCATTTTGATATGAAATTAAATCAACGTTAGGTATATTTGATTGAGTAAATGACTGTTCTAATCCAACAAGAAATATTAAAATTAAAAACCTTTTCATTCAAACAAGAATTAAAACAATGAGAAACATTTCTATTTTTTTGTTCATTTTTTTCTCCGCAATATCTTGCAAAGATAATAGTGAAGGTTTTATAATTGAATTAAAATCTAGTCAAAATGAAATAATTGTTGGGTCAAGCATTGTATTTAGTGTTGTGGATAACTCAGGAGAGGATTTAACTTCAGTGTCAAATTTTTACGTTGACGGTCAAATAATACCTAGTAATTCATTCTCTTTTAATAATTCTGGTGAGTTTGATGTATATGCGATATACAACAACATAACAACAGAAACCATTACAATTACTGTTAATGATCCGCCAATATATTTTGAAAAATATGTTATGGTTGAAGATTTTACTGGTACTTGGTGTGGTTGGTGCCCTAGAGTTAGCCACGCTTTAGAGTACGGAAAAGAACAAATTGAAAATTTGGTAGTTATAGCCAATCATTACAACGATCCAATGCAAAATTCTCATAGTTTGAGAATAAATAATCTTTTTGGGATTAACTCATATCCTTCAGTGCTTATTAATAGATATAAAAACTGGAACAATCAATCAATTTCTGGTCTAAGTGTCATCAACTCTGAATTAAATTTTAATTCCACTGCATCTGTTGCACTCGAGTCTTCGCTGACTGGAAATAATCTATATGTAAAAGCGAAACTTAAAATGGGCGAAAATTTTGATGCTTTAACATTGGGTGTAATGTTGTTAGAAGATGGTCTTGTAAGGCCTCAATCTAATTATACATCATATTATGGCGGATTTAACCCTGTGACTGATTTTGTACACAACGATATTTTACGTGACTATTTTACAAATGTTTTAGGACATATTATTCCTGATGAATCAATTGGTCACGGGAAAGTATTTGAAAAAGAATTTAATATCGATTTATCATCTTATGATAATATTCAAAATCTAAGATTGGTTGCCTTTGTTAGTAACAGAACAAACAGAAAAATTATTAATGTAAGGTCATCAAGCATTGATGAAAACCAAGATTTTAATCAAATTAATTAATATATATTTAATAAAATCCAAACATTTTAAATTTTAGTTAAAATTTGTTTTGGATTTTACTAAAATTTTGTCAACTTAATTTCTTCAATTATATTTATAATCAAAACCTTGCTAAAAATATATTAGATTTGCAACCCAATGTTTAGATGTATGAAAAAATTTTACAACTTTTTAGCAATTGCTTTTTTATCAATTCTATCTAACAATATTTATTCACAGTCTACTGGCGATATTGCCTTTGTAGGAATAAACTCTGACGGTGACGACGATTTTTCAATTGTAGCTTTGGCAAATATTGCAGCTAATACTTCAATTTATTTTACAGACGATGCTGCTACAAATGCTACTTCAACATCTGGTTCAGAAGGAACAATTCTATGGAATACAGGAGGTTCAATAATTTATGCGGGTACTGTTGTTCGCTTTACTGATATGGATGCAGGTAGTAGCAGACAGGTAAGCGTTGGCTCATTTACCTCTGCTTCGGGTTCATTTAATCTTGGTACATCTGGTGATAATATTTATGCATACACAGGTTCCGGTTCCAACTCCGTTTCAACTTGGTTAGCTGGAATTGCTACTGGCTCCGGAAAGACTGGTTCTTTTACTGATACAGGACTTACTACAGGCACTAATTTTATTGAATTTTCAACTCACAGGGACGGTGGTTATTACTCTGGTACAAATGTTGGACAGACAAATTTCTCAGGTTATTTAAGCCTAATTAATAATAATGCTTCATGGACAACTAATAATGATGGCGAATCAATGACTTCATCATTTCCAACCTCTCCCTTCGGCTCTGCAATTACTTGGGATGGTAGTCAAAGTACAACATGGACTGATGCTGCTAACTGGAATGGTGATAGGCCTGTTACTGCCTCTGATAACGTTACTATTGTAGAAAGTGATGATTTTCAACCAACCATAATTACAGATCTTACAGTTAATAATTTTACTGTAAGTTCAGGAGATGTACTTGTTCATCAAAATGGCTCTCTCACTGTAAACGGTAATTTTTCAAACAGTGGTACAGTTGAATTAAGATCTAATAAAACTAGTTATTCAAGTTTAGTAATCAACGGAACTACATCAGGAAGTATTGAATATAGAAGGTTTGTTAATACTGTCGGAACTGGTGAGTGGGATTTGGTTGGTTCACCCGTAAGCGGTCAATCAATTGCTGGTATTGTAAATCAGAGTGAAATTGCTACTAATGGTGCAAGCCCAGTAACTTATGCTCTTGGAACCTACAGTAATGCGGGAAGCCCAGGTACATGGACCAATGTTACTTCAAATGATACATCAGGTAATTTGGTATCTGGTAAAGGTTACCAAATGGCTACTGACTCTGGACAAAGATTAGATTTTACCGGTACTGTAGTAAACTCAAATACTTCCGTTGCGATTACTTTTCCAGCTAGTGGTACCAAATGGAATCTAGTTTCCAACCCGTTTCCGTCTTATTTAAATGGTAATTCCAATGCTGGCACCAATAACTTTTTCAGTACCAACTCAGGTGTCTTGCATGATAACTTTACTGCTGTTTATGGTTGGGATGCTGATGGTTCTGGCTACTCTGTTTATAATGCAACAAGTTCTTGGCGTATTTCTCCGGGGCAAGGATTTTTTATCGCATCTAAAAATGAAAGCGGTTCTTCTGTGGCTTTTAACCTAAATATGAGAACTGTAACAGGAACAGGTAGTTTTATTCAAGATTCTGTCCAAGACGAGGTTGAGATAGGATTATACAATGGAGATAGTAGGTTGGATTACACGAAATTATTTTTCATACCTGGTCTTACATTAGGGTTAGACAAGGGATAT
>MDTB01142781.1_pt1 | contig 30790 bp, 31 predicted proteins | sample 811161 | NCBI WGS metagenome assembly MDTB01 (sample SAMN05326650, study PRJNA326480) | marine metagenome | isolation source: seawater | place: Mediterranean Sea | collected 2009 | reverse complement strand
GGGGTGGAGCAGCCCGGTAGCTCGTCAGGCTCATAACCTGAAGGTCGCAGGTTCAAATCCTGCCCCCGCAACCAAAAATCCTTTATGTTGAAAAAATTTAAAATAATACAGATATCTTTAATACTATTTCCTATAATAACTTTCTTTTTGGGATATAATTCTTATAAGGTTATTGCTTGGAACTATGATATTTTTTATCTTCATTCAAGTTTGTTAATTATCTTAGCTTTTGTTTTATTAATTTTTAATAAAATAGTAATGTTAAAGGTTACTTCTAAGCATTTTGAACTTTTATGTATAGCAATTATTTCGTGTTTTGTACTTGGGCTAGTTTTAATAACTATACACGAAAATTTATTGTATACTAGGTGGTTAGACTTAGGATTATTTCCATCAAACGATGCGGTAGATTACGTTCAACAAGCTTCTAAATATTTGCTAGAAGATAAATTTTATTCAGATAAAGGAAGAATCATTTTTCCTATAGTATATGCTGGATTATTAGCAGAATTTGATTTGAATGTAAAAACTGTACAACTTTTTATAACTTTTTTTACAGCAATAATTACATTTTTGTGTTCTTCTTTAATTCACCAAAAATATGGCTTTTTCTGTTCAATAATTTTTGCAAGTTTATCTACTGACTTTTTAATCGAACATGTAGGAGGAGCTAGTACAGAAAACTTAGGTTATATATTAGGAGGTATAGCTTTCATATTTTATTTTAAATTTATTAACATAAAAAGCAATAAATTAATAAATTTCATAATATTTTTTTTATTTTTAATTTTGGGTTATCTTATCAGGCCAAGCATTCCATTTATCTTGCCTATTCTATGTATATGGGCTTTTATTTTTATAAGAAAATATTCTATTATAGAATCATATAAGTTAGTATTAGCATCAATTATTTCTTTGCTTTTTATAATAGTTACAAATCAAATATTACTTGAAAATAAAGCACCGAATACGGCCAAAGAGTTTGGGAATGTTTATGACTCTTGGTATGCAACTCATGAGTTAGGTAAGTATTACTTAAATGATAAATATGATAGTTTGCCTGGCACCTTATGGACAAAAATATTTAAAGATTATCCTAACATTAAAAATTTAAAAGGTAATGAATCAATAAAAGCAAAAAGAAATATAATTATCAATACTTTTATTTTAAACCCAGAAAATTACGTTGTTGGCTCATTTCTACAAATCTATAATTTTTTTAATAAATCTAAAATATATATAGAGAGATTTGATCATTCTTCAGGATTTTTATTTATAGAATTCAATTATTATAGAATAATTATTTTAACCCTATTTGTCATTGGAGGTGTATTATCTCTAATTTTATTTCTCAAATATAGAGTAAAATATTATCTTTTAATTTTTTTAATTTTCCTAGCAACACTATTATCTCAACCTTTGATATTTGGAGGAGAGGCAAGAACTATAGCTACAGTAATATTTTTTGTAAATTTAGTTATAATATTTGCTATAAATACTTTGAATAAAAATATTTTTAATAATAAGCAAAACAGCGCAAATGAGAAAATAAATTTTGAAAATGTATATTCACTAAATTTTTTATCGATACTTAGTTTTTTAACTTTTCTTTTTTTCTTTTTTATTTTTTTAAAAGCTTATAATAATAATTATACCTACCTTAAAAAAAAAGAATTTCAATTAGATTTAATTTGCAAGGAAGGTGCTGCTTTAAATCCTATAATTTTTAACAGTAATAGTGGTTTTTTTGTGAATACTTATCAAAAAGAACTAAAAGCAAAATATAAAGACTTTAGCAAGATTTTAGACTTATATTCTGATAAATCAGTTATTTTAAAAAAAATTGGATTAGATAATACTTTTTCTATGTCAAAAGAAGAAATAAATAAAAGAAACTCTTTTAGAATATTAGACAGCTTGATTAAAATACATAATGGAAGAATATTTCAATTATCTGAAAGAGAAAAATTACTATATAATACACTGACAACACAGTTTCTTACAGAGGAAGCTTTCTATATTAAACCTATTAATTATAAAAACAAAACCTTGGATGAAATTATTTTGATAAAACACGATTTAGTAAAAGAGGGTCTAAATACTATAGTTATATGTAAGTAGCTTAAATTGAATTTTTTTCATTTACATTTATAATCTAAAAGATGATTTCTGATTTACCACTTTCTGGTTTAAAAATTATTGACTTAACTAATATTATTATGGGTCCATACACAACCCAATTGTTAGGTGATTTAGGTGCAGATGTTATTAAAGTAGAAGATATTAAAGGAGATATGACCCGCAGTATAGGAATACAAAAATCTCCAGATATGGCATCTATGTACTTAGGAGTGAACAGAAATAAAAGAAGTATTACATTAGATTTGAAACAAAATATATCAAAGAAAGTTTTATGGAAATTAATTAAGAGATCTGATGTCTTGATTCATAACATGAGACCCCAAAAAATTAATCGTTTAGGCTTTACTCCAACCAAAGTAAAAAAAAAGAATAAAAAAATTATTTTTGTAGGATTATATGGTTATGGAAAATTAGGAGCATATACAGGACAACCAGCATTTGACGATATTATTCAAGGCCAATCTGGATTAGCTAGTCTTTATAAAATAGGGAAAAAAGAACCTTTATTTGTTCCTTCGGTTATCGCAGATAAAACTATTGGCTTGCTTGCTAGTACAGCCCTTTTGTCGGCTTATATTAAAGTGTTAAGAAAAGGAGAAGGTAGTTGTGTTGAAATTTCAATGTTTGAAGGAATGGCTTCTTATGTTTTATTAGAGCATCAATATGGTCAAATGTTTTCTCCTAGTAAAGGAACAGCAGGATACCCTAGATTATTATCGAAAAATAGAAAACCTTATAGAACTAAAGATGGGTATATATGTATCTTACCTTATACTGATAAGCAATGGTTAAATTTCTTTGAAATAATTGATAGGAAAGATTTAAAAAATGATAAAAGATTTTCTAATATTAAAGAAAGATCAAAAGATATAAATTTACTCTATAAGTTAATTAAAGAAAGTGTTAAAGAAAAAACTAATCAGCAGTTGTGTAAGGTTTTAAAAAAAAATGATATTCCTCATGGCGTTGTTAATACTTTAGAAAATTTACAAAAAGATAAACATTTAAAAAAAGTAAACTTTTTTAGAAAGATAAGGCATCCCACAGAAGGCAATCTAGTATCACCAGATACAGGCATAAAAATTAATAGTATGTCACTTCCAATCAGAAAGCATCAGCCTTCTTTAGGAGAAAATAGTACAGAAATATTAGAAGAAATTGGTTATAGTAGTGATGAAATAAAAAAAATTTTAAATATCAATAAAAAGTAGCTGATTTTATTGAATAATTGTTCTAATTTTAAGTATGGAATTTAGATACTTAGGAAAATCTGATTTAAAGGTTTCTTCTTATTGCTTAGGCACAATGACTTATGGTGAAACGACCAAAGAGTCTGACGCTCACCTACAAATTAATGAGGCAATTTCTGCTGGTATCAATTTTATAGATACTGCTGAAATGTATCCCACATGTCCAATAAGAAAAGAAACTAGTGGCAGAACTGAGGAAATAATTGGAAATTGGATTAATGATAATAAACTAAAAAGAAAAGAAATTATTCTAGCTACCAAAGTAGTAGGAAATGGATTCAAGTATATAAGAGATGGAGGCCCTATTACACAGAAAGTAATTAAAGTAGCATTACAGGATAGCTTAAAAAGACTTAAAACTGATTACGTGGATTTATATCAATTACACTGGCCTAATAGAGGGTCTTATCATTTTAGATCTTATTGGAACTATATACCAGTAAAACAAGATAATAATAAAATTAAAGATGAAAATTTAGGTATCATTAATGCACTAGTTGAACTAAAAAAAGAAGGATTAGTTAGGGCAATTGGTGTATCTAATGAAACTTGTTGGGGAGTAATGAAGCTAAATGAAATTATAAAAGAGACACAAAATTTGTGCATTGCATCAATACAAAACGAATATAGTTTAATGTGTAGACTTTTTGATAATGATTTTAATGAATTATCAATAAATGAAAATATACCTTTATTGGCTTACTCACCATTAGCTAGAGGATTACTTACAGGTAAGTATATTGGTAACAAAATTCCAAAAGGTTCTAGACTATCTAGGGATGATAAAATTAGAAAAATAGTTAATGAAAACTCTGATCTTGCTGTTTCTGCCTATTCTAGACTTGCTCAGAAATATAATATTGATCCCATACATATGTCTCTAGCTTTCTGCAATGAGAGACCATTTATGGGGTCAGTTATTTTTGGTGCAACGAACATTTTACAACTAAAAAAAATTTTAGTAGGAATTAATTTAAAACTTAATTCTGAAATAAACTCTGAAATACAAGCTTTATATAAAAAGTTCCCTTTAACTTTTTAATGTTAAGACAGGGTTTTTTCTTTTTGGAAAGCAAGTTTTACAAATAAAACATTTTGTTCCATCACAGCTTCTTGCACTACAAAACTCTCTACCATAAAAAATAATTTGTAAATGTAGTTTATTCCACTTTTCCTGAGGGAATAGTTTTTTAAGATCTTTTTCAGTTTGTCTAACATTTTTTCCAGAAGTTAAACTCCATCTTTGTGCTAACCTGTGAATGTGAGTATCAACAGGAAATGCAGGAATACCATAACCTTGTGAAATTACAACACTTGCAGTTTTATGGCCTACACCAGGTAATCTTTCCAGTTCTTCGAGAGTTTTTGGAACCTTTCCATTATATTTTTTTTCAATAATTCTAGATAAATTGTATATAGATTTTGACTTTTGAGGACCTAATCCACAAGGACGAATTATTTTATAAATCTCATTGATATTTAGATTGAGCATTTTTTTAGAGCTATTGGCTTTTTTAAACAAATTAGGGGTAATTTTATTTACTCTTTCATCCGTGCATTGCGCACTTAACAAAACTGCTATCAATAGTTCATAAAGATTAGAATGTTTCAATGGAGTAGGTGTTTTAGGATAAAGTCTATTAAGCTCTTTAATTATAAAAACTATTCTTTCAGATTTTTTCATAAACTATCAACTATTTCTAATAATTTAACGTATTAATATGTATGTTAGTAATTATATATACTATATTAATAAGCTATATGTTTTTTTTTACCACATGTATAGCGCCGGTAATAAATGTCAGTTTAAATAAACAAAATGCCTCTAAATTATTAAGAAGGATATTTCCTAAAAATTTTAAGTTTGGTTTAGCTGTATCTGTAATTGCAATACTAATTTCTATTTTTGAAAAAAATCTAACTAGTTTTTTTTTATCATTAGTTTTATTTATTTTTTTCCTAATTAATTTATATTATGTTATGCCAAAAATAAATGATATTGCAGATGAAGATAAAAAAAAAAATACATATTCTAAAAAATTTAAAAAACTACATTTTTTGTCTGTAAGTGTGTATTTATTGCAAATGATACTTTCGATTTTAGGAATTATAATATGCTATTAATGTTTATGACCTTTGTTTCCTATAATTACTTTAAATTTAATAGGTATTACAAGATCTTTTTTAAAGATTAGTTTAGCATCTAACATTTCATTATTTTTTAAATTTTTATTAATATCAAAAAACATAAAATGATAAGATTTTGGCTTAAATTCTAAATTTTCACCAGATTTAATGATTAAGTTTTTTTTAATAGGACGCATTTTATAAACTTCTTTTTTTAATAAAACTTCGTGTATCTCTTGTATTTGAGAAATTTCTGACTTTAAACCAATTAACTCAATTTTTTTATTAGAATTATTTGTTATTATCATATATCCTGCTCCCACTCTTGCATCTTCTTTTACAATTTTTAAAATAGGATGAAATATTTCGACATTATTTTTATTGTAATCATGACTGTGTAAAGCAGAAATAGAAATTGAAAATAAAAAAATATGAATTAAAAATTTAAACATGATATTACTATATATATGTTTATAAACAAAGTTAATACTTTTATTATAATTATTTTAAATATATTTACTAGTTCAGTGAAAGCAGATGAAATTTTGATTGATAACTTCATTAATAAAAATCAAAAAAACTGGGAATTTATTTCAGATCAAGTTATGGGGGGAGTATCATTTGGTGATTACAAGATAATATCTGAAGAAAATGTAAGCTTTATAAGATTAACAGGTTTTGTAAGTTTAGAAAATAATGGAGGTTTTATTCAGGTAAGAAAAAAAATTACCCACGTGAATAATAAAAAATTTAAAGGTATAAAGTTTAAATGTAGAGGAAATAATACTGATTATTTTATTCATATAAGAACAAGTTTTACTTTGTTGCCTTGGCAGTATTATCAAGGTAAATTTTATACAAATAGTAACTGGCAGGAAATAAGATTAGATCTTTCAGAGTTTTCAAGTTCAGGCACTTTGCTGCCTAAAAATATTAAATCAAAACATATTAAGTCTATTGCAATTGTGGCATTTGGTAAGAAACATAGAGTTAATCTAGATGTAAGTAATATCGCTTTCTATTAAACATTATTATGAAGAAAACTGATTTTAAATTTTTATATACTTTTAGAGTAAGATATGCAGAAGTTGATGCTCAAGGTATTGTATTTAATGCACATTATTTAACCTATTTTGATTGTGTAATTACAGAATATTATAGAACGCTAAAATATAATTACGCTTTAGAAGTTAAAAAATATAAAAAAGATTTTCATGTAATTAAAACTATTTTAGAATATAAAAAACCTTTATTATTCGACCAATTAATAGAAGCAGGAATAAATACATCAAAAATTGGTTATTCTAGTATTACATTTGATATAGGTTTATTTGAAAAAGATAAAAAAAAATTATTAGCTCTTGGTAAAATTACACAAGTTTATACTGACCAAGTAAATATGCAATCAACAAAATTATCAAAAAATTTTGTTAATAAGATTAAAAAGTTTGAAAATATTTGAAATTTAACAATAATAATTCTTTAAAATAATTTATAAAAAATTAATGTTACGTAATATAGCAATCATAGCACATGTTGATCATGGAAAAACAACTTTAATTGATTCTTTAATGAAACAAACGGGTATTTTTAGGAAAAATCAAGTTATATCAGATAGGCTTATGGATAGTGGTGACTTAGAAAAAGAGAGAGGCATAACTATTTTAGCAAAACCTACTTCAATAATTTGGAAGGAAACTAGAATAAACATAATAGATACACCAGGGCATTCAGATTTTGGAGGAGAGGTTGAAAGAGTGTTAGGTATGACTGATGGTGTAGTTTTACTAGTTGATGCTGCCGAAGGACCTATGCCTCAAACAAAATTTGTTCTAGGTAAAGCTTTGGCACAAGGGTTAATGCCTATAGTAGTAGTTAATAAAGTTGATAGGTCTGATAGTAGAAGTGAAGAAGTAGTAAACGAAGTTTTTGACCTGTTTGTGGATTTAGATGCTGATGAAAAACAATTAGATTTTCCAGTGCTTTATTCGTCAGGAAGAGATGGATGGTGTGTAAATGATTTAAGTAATTCAAGACAAGACCTTTCTCCTCTATTGGATCTAATCCTTATTCATATTAAAGCCCCAAAACTAAATAATAATAAACCTTTTGCAATGCTAGCAACTTTGCTAGCCTCAGATCCTTATTTGGGAAGATGTTTAATAGGAAGAGTTGAACAAGGCAAAGTGTCCGTTAATGCTAATGTTAAAACAATAGATTTAAAAGGCAATGAAGTAGAAAAAGGAAGATTGACAAAACTATTCATATATGAAGGCACAGAAAAAGTACCTGTTAATCAAGTTCAAGCAGGAGATATTATATGTATTGCAGGTTTAAACAAAAGTTCGGTAGCTGATACTATTTGTGATGATAATATTAACAGTCCTATAAATGCTACTGCGATAGATCCTCCAACAATGGCAGTTACTATTACTGTAAATAGTTCACCGTTTGCTGGAACTGAAGGTAAATTAGTCACATCAACAAAAATTAGGGAAAGACTTTTAGCTGAAGCTGAGTCAAATGTAGCAATTACATTTAATGAAAATTCTAATAAAGATGCATTTGAAATAGGAGGAAGAGGTGAATTACAAATAGGTATACTAATTGAGACTATGAGAAGAGAGGGTTTTGAATTAAGTATATCTAGCCCCAGGGTGTTATTGAAAAAAAATGAGAAAGGTGAAATTCTTGAACCGATTGAAGAAGTGATAATTGATGTTGATGAGCAATATTCAAGTTCTACTATTGATTCAATTAATAAGAGAAAAGGTGAAATGATAGAAATGAAATCTATGGGAAAGTCTAAAACCAGACTTTTATTTAAGGTGCCATCTAGAGGTTTGATTGGTTATCATGGACAGTTTTTAACAGAAACTAGAGGAACAGGTGTCTTGAATAGAATATTTTACTCTTATGATATTTTTAAAGGAATCATAAAGAGTAGAAGAAATGGAGTGCTTATAGCGACAGAACAAGGTAACGCTATTGCATATGCTTTATTTAATATACAAGAAAGAGGTAAACTTTTTATTGGTCCGCAAGCTAAAGTATATCAGGGTATGGTTATTGGAGAAAATAGTAGGGAAAATGACCTAGAAGTAAATGTATTAAAAGGAAAAAAGCTTACTAATATTAGAGCCTCTGGCACAGATGAAGCAGTTAAACTTAGTCCTCCCCTTAAAATGTCATTAGAAGAAATGATGTCTTTTATAAAAGAAGACGAGTTATTAGAAATCACGCCTAAAAATCTAAGGTTAAGAAAAAAGTTTTTAGATTCTGTAGAAAGAAAAAGAAGTTCTAAACTTTAGTTTTTGTCATCTTTAAAATAAAAGAGTAGTCAAAAGCAGTTTCCTCAATCCCCGAGTCTCTTCCCGATTTGCCTCCATGACCGCCTTTCATTTCAGTTTTAAGTAATAACAAATTTTTATCTTTTTTAAACTGCCTTAATTTTGCTACATACTTAGTCGGTTCGTCAAAAAGAACTCTATTATCAAATAGACTTGTTGTGACTAATATATGAGGATATTTTTGTCTTTTAATATTGTTATAAGGAGAATAGGACTTGATATAATCAAAATGTTTTTTATATTTTTTAGCATTACCAAATTCTTTAAACTCTCCCACTGTTAATGGAAGAGAATGGTCTAAATTTGTTGTAAGAGAGTCAACAAAAGGAACGGCCATAACTACTGACGAGAAGAGTTTAGGTTTCATATTTAAAACAGCCCCCATAAGTAAGCCCCCAGCACTACCGCCCATTCCAATAATATTTCCTTCTTTTGTGTATTTATCAGAAATAAGCTTTTCAGCACATTGTATATAATCTTCAAATGTATTTTTTTTCTTTAACATTTTTCCATTCTTCCACCATTGCATACCACATTCCATTCCTCCCCTAATATGAGCATTTGCCCAAATAATACCTCTATCTATTAAACTATATTTTGAAGAAGAAAAACCATTTCCTAAAGAGTAGCCATAAGAGCCATAGCCGTATAGTAACACCCTAGCTTTACCATTAATTTTAGTATTCTTATGTCTGATTATAGTTATTGGAATTTTTATTCCATCTTTAGATTTTGCATGTATTCTTTCAGTTATGTAGTTACCTTCATTAAAACCAGAAGGTATTTTCTGAACTTTAACAATTTTTTTTATTTTATTTTTAAGGTTGTATAAGTAAGTTTTATTTGGAGATTTTGGTGATGAATAATTGATATAAATAAGATCAGTATCCTTATCCTTTTGATAAGTTGACATAGAAATTGATTTAATCTTATCTTCAAAAAAATTAATTTCCTCAATTTTTTGACTAATTAAATTTTTTAAAAAAATTTTTTGATTAGCATCTTTTGTTTCAGACCATAAAAACCAGTTTTTTAAAATTATGTAGCCTCCAATTATTGTATTTTTTTTAGGATTAATATAGTCTTCTGCTTTACTTAAATTATTGTGTTTATAACGTTCAATTTTAAAATCTAATGCCTGATCATTAGTATGATTATAAAAAAAGCCATTCCAAGAATTTAGAGAGTAAGTAATGTTCTCTTTATAATCTTTAAAAAGTTTCAACTTTAGATTTTTTAAATTGGCATCTAATAAAAAACACTTATTTGTTGAATGATCTCCTGAGGATATAATAAAATACTTTTCGTCGGAGGTATTATGAATGCTAACAGTAAACCTATCTATTTTTTCCTTATAAATTTCCTTATCTGACTTTTGACTTTTTCCAATTTCATGTAAAAAAATTGACTTAGATCTATGTAGTGAATCTAGTTTAACATAAAAAATATATTTATCATCATTTGAAAACAATATATTTCCGTTAGTCTCTATTATTACATCCTTTAAATTTTTTTTATCAGCTAACCTTCTTATGTGAATATCATAGTATTCTGAGCCTTTTAAATCTAATGAATAGGCTAGAAGTTTATCATTATGGCTTACAGAAAAATCTCCTACACCAAAGTAAGAAGGTTTAAGCTTTTTATATTCAGAATCACCATTCCAAATTTGCTCAACCTTTCCTGTTTTTAAGTGTTTTCTTAACTTTATAGAATAATTTCCTTTTTCGGTTGTTTTTGACCAGTATGAATATTTTTGGTCAATAAAAGGGAGACTTTTATCTGCTAATTTGATTCTTCCTTTAATTTCCTTAAATAGTAACTTTTGCATACTTTTAGTTTCACTCATCATTTTATTAGCATAAGAGTTTTCTTTAATAAGGTAGTTCTTTACATCTTTGTCTAAAAGATTAGCATCTGATAAAACATCTAAAATATTATTTTGATGAACCCAGCTGTAGTAATCAGTTAATTTATATCCATGAAAATATTTTACAGATTTTTTTTTTTTTAATATTGGAGGTTGCATCAATTATGTCTTTCTATTTAAAGTGAACTTATAAACAATGTAATCGTATAAATAATAGTAAAAATATGAATAACACTAAACTATTTATAATTTTAGGTAATCAACTTTTTAATCCTAAACTGTACTTTCAAAAAATTCAACAATATGATTTTTTTATGTGTGAAGATTTTGAGTTATGTAGCTATGTTAGGCATCACAAACTAAAAATTTTACATGTATTATCATCAATGCGATTGTATAGAGATGAACTCAGAAAGTTAGGTTTAGAAGTGCATTATCATGGAATAGAATTAAAAAGTTTTTATGATGATTATTTATTAAAATTAAAAAAAATCTTATCTAAAAAAAAATATAAAAAAATAGTATTCTTTGAAATTGAAGATAAGTTTTTTGAAAAAAAAATATTTAGCTTAAAAGGTTTAGTAGAAATAGAAGTATTAAAATCTCCAATGTTTTTATTTGATAGAAAAGAATTTCATGAAACTATAAAGGAAAAGAAAAAGCCTCTTATGGCTAATTTTTATAAGCTAAGTAGAAAAAAATTTAATATACTTTTAGAAAAAGATAAACCATTAGGTGGCAAATGGAGTTACGATGAAGATAATAGAAAAAAACTTCCTAAAGGTATTAAAATTCCTAAAACAACTTTTAGTTCAAGTAATAAATATACAAAAAAACTATCTTTGACTATCAATAAGGTTTTTAAAAATAATGTAGGGGCAACTAATAATTTTTGGTTGCACTCTGATAGAAAAGGAGCTTTAAACTTTTTAGATGAATTTTTAGAAACAAAGTTTTCTTTATTTGGAGATTATGAGGATGCTCTTAGCTCAACTCATGACTTTCTTTTTCATAGTGCATTAAGCCCTATTTTAAATTTAGGACTAATTACTCCAAAAGAGTTATTAGTTAGACTTAAGAAATATGAAAATAAAGTCAATATAAATTCATATGAGGGTTTTATAAGACAAATAATTGGTTGGAGAGAGTTTATTAGAGGAACCTATCAAAATTACGATAATATTTTTATAAATAATAACTATTTTAATAATAATAGAAAAATGAAAAAAAGTTGGTATGAAGGAAAAACTGGTATACTTCCGTTAGATAATGCAATAATAAAAGCTATTAAGTACGGATGGAACCATCATATCGAAAGATTAATGGTGATAGCTAATATTATGAATTTAGCAAGAATAAATCCTAAAGAGGTATATAGCTGGTTTATGGAATTTTACGTTGACTCTTATGATTGGGTTATGGTTCCTAATGTTTTTGGTATGGGGCTTTATAGTGATGGAGGAGTGTTTGCAACAAAACCATATATATGTGCGTCAAGTTATATACTAAAAATGTCAGATTATAAAAAGGGTGAGTGGACTGATATTTTAGATGGCTTATACTGGAAGTTTATAGACGAAAATAGGCAAAAATTAAAGTCAAACCCTAGAATAGGTATTATGACAAAAATGATTGACACCATGGATATTAAAAGAAAAAATAGAATTTATCTGGCAGCTAATAATTTTTTAAAAGAACATACTAATTTAAAAATATCATGAAAAAGAATCTACCTGAAAAAATATGTAAAGTTTGTCTGAGGCCATTCAAGTGGAGAAAAAAATGGAGACTTAATTGGGAAAAGGTAGTTTATTGTTCTAAGAAATGTCAATCTAATAGAAATGTAATATGAAGATATATATTTTTTTTAAAAAGAATTTAAAATTTTTTATTATATCTATTTTTTTATTAACCTTCCTGTCATCTATATATAGTATTTATATGAATATAAATTTTTTTTCTATTTCGAAAATTCATGACTTATACTTACAATTAAGTGAAAAAGTATTAGCAAATTATTTAACTTATTATGCAATTTTTTTTATATTATATTTCTTAGTTTCTGTTTTAGCATTACCTATTGCAGGTATATTATCTTTAATAATCGGAGCTTTGTTTGGGTTAGTTCCAGGTATCATTTTGGCTTCATTTGCGTCTTCTTTAGGCGCTTTAGTTTGCTTTTTGACGGCAAGGTATTTATTTAAAAATTTTATTGAAAAAAAATTTGAAAAATCTTTAAAAGTTATTAACAAAGGAATAGATAAGGATGGTGTGTATTATCTTTTTTTTGTTAGAATGACACCTATTTTTCCTTTTTTTTTAATTAACTTATTATTTTCTGTTACAAAAATTAATGCATATCATTTTTATTTTGTATCACAGCTAGGCATGTTTTTGAGCACCCTTTTATTTATAAATGCGGGTACACAATTAACAAAAATATACTCTTTTGAAGATATATTAAATAAATATGTTGTAATTTCATTAATTTTAATTGCTTTAGTACCTATTGTGTTTAAAAAGATTTATACTTATTATAAATATTAAATTATGAAAATATCGAAAAAAAATTTCATACGTAAAAAAAAAATAATTAATGGATGGATCCATATTGACTCTATTTCTGCTGTTAAAATTATGGCAAAAAATAAATTTGATGCTATTACTATTGATTTGCAACATGGCATGTTTGGCTTTGAAAAATGCAAAGACATTCTTCAAATTATTTCGAAATATGAAGTTATGCCTTTAGTAAGAATACCTTCTAATGACATAGGTATAATTAATAAGGTAATAGATGCAGGTGCTTATGGAGTTATTTGTCCGTTAGTCAATAATCAAATAGATGTAGAGAATTTTACAAATTCTTGTTTTTATCCCCCAAAAGGAATTAGAAGTTTTGGACCTACTTTAGTGAATATTGATAATCAAAACTATTTTGAAAAAAGTAATAATGAAATTTTAGCAATTTCAATGATAGAAACTAAAGAATCATTAGAGAATCTAGATCATATTTTAAAAAATAAAAATTTAGATATGATTTATGTAGGACCTTATGATTTATCTATAAGCTATGGCTTTAAGCCTGATAAAGTTTTTAGAGAAAAAAAAATGATGCATTTTTATGAACATATTTTAAGAAAGGCAAAAAAATACAAAAAAAAATCAGCAATTCATTGTTCAGGCTCGGATACAGGGAGTTTTTTCCTTAAAATGGGATTTGATATGGTAACTATTTCTACAGATTTAAACCTGTTAAACAAAGCTTTGGTAGAAGAGCTAAGTAAGATTAAATAAGTTATAAATTTTTCTAATATATATTATAGATATTTCTTATAAATATCAATTGACAGAAATAAACTTACTCATATATAAATAAGTACTTTAATAATTAAATTAGTAAACAACTTTGGGAGATAATATGAAACATTTAATTACTATACTTACTTGTTTATTTTTTGCATTAAGTGCAGTATTTAGCCTTCAAGCTAAAGACGATGATGATGTAATTAATAAATTAAGTAGTTTTAAGGCATCTGGTGCAGACTACAGTTGGGATAGAGTTGCACAAGACACTAAATATGCAGATAATATTAAGAAAAATATAATATCAAAATTAAAGTTACCTGCTAACTTTAAAGTTGAATTATTTGCAGTTGTTCCTGATGCTAGAAATATGGCAGTTAGTAGAAACAAAGGTGCTGTATGGATTGGAACTAGAAAAGACAGAGTTTGGCAAGCTACAGATAGAGATATGGATAACGTAGCTGATACTGTTGAAAGATTTGCACCGAACATTAAGTTTGATATACCTAATGGTCCTTGTTACAGTGCAGATGGACACCTATATATAGCAGAAAGAAACAGAGTTTTATGGTTTCCTGCAGCTGAGTACTTCATGGAAAGTCCAGATACTGTAGCTATTCCTATTATAAATCAGGGTGAATTAATACCGGAAGCTGAAGAATCATATAATCATACTGGAAGAGTATGTGCGATTGGCCCAGATAATAAACTTTATGTGAGCATGGGACAGCCTTTTAATGTATCACCTCCAGATAAGCAAAAGCTTTATAATGAAGTTGGTATAGGCGGAATGATTAGTTTTAACAGATTTCCTGGTGAATTAGATAGAAAAACTGTTGCAACTGGAATTAGAAACTCTGGTGGACATGCTTTTAATCCTAAAGACGGAACACTTTGGTTTACCGATAACCAAGTTGATGGAATGGGAGATGAAACACCTCCAGGAGAGCTTAATAAAATGCCTAAAATGGGAATGTGGTATGGCCATCCTTATTACGGTGGTGGAAACGTGAGAACTGATGATTATAAAAATGATAAAATTCCACAGGACTTAGCATCTAGATATGTAAAGCCTCAAGTAGATATGAAAGCTCATGCTGCAGATTTAGGTATGATGTTTTATAATGCTGATATGTTCCCGAAAAAATATGATAATGCAATTTTTAGTGCACAACACGGTTCATGGAATGCAGTGGTGCCTAGAGGAGCACAAGTTATGGTTACATACTTAGATGACAAAGGAAATGCAAAAAAGACCGAACCATTTATGACTGGTTGTATGACAGAGAGAGGAACCTACATTTGTAGACCTGTTGATGTACAGCAGTATATTGATGGATCAATATTGGTTTCTGATGATAAAGCTGGCGCAGTATATAGAATTACTTACGCATCAGCTGATTAGTAGAGATACTTTTCTATTTAAAGTGAGTTAGTAATTACTAACTCACTTTTCTTTATAAAATGAAAAAAAATACTTTTGTCTTAATATTTATTTTATCCTTATTAGCAAATCAAAGTTTAGTGGATGATGCTATAAAGAAAGGCAAGACTATTGCTGAAAATATTTGTTCCGTGTGTCATGGAGTAAATGGACAGGCAAACTCAGGAGGTAACTCTGTATTAGTTCCTCATTTAACTGCTCAAAATGAATTTTATTTAATTGAAAAGTTAAAAGATTATAAAAGTAAGAAATTAGAACATCATCAGATGTCACTTATAGCAGATATGCTTTCTATAGAGGATATTAATAATGTATCTAAATGGTACTCTAAGATTAAAATAGTAATAGAAGAGTTTGAATAAAATAATTATGTCTGAACTTCTTTACCAGGTTAGGGTTGATGTAATTGAAGAAGTTGCTTCAGAAGTAAGAAAGAGAAACTATAAAAAATTGAATAAAAAAATTAGTTCTATTCTAGAAGAAGTGAAGGCTGATTTAGTTTGTCAATATGATGCTTTTAAAAATTTTGTATTAGAATGCGAAGAACAGAATGAGGTAAATAACCCTTTATATAAATGGACTAAGGATACTATTGAAAATAATTTAAAAAAGCAAAAGTATTTAAGGTCATTTACAGTTTATGTAGAGGGAGAACAATTGTATGAAAAAAAAATAGCTGATTTTTTAGAACATGAAATAAAGAATTTAAATGAAAGAAAAATTATTAAAATAAATAAATATAATTCTGATCCAAAAAATAATCCCCAACCACCAAAAAAATATTTCTAATTTATTTTATTATTGTAAAAATAGTTTCTAAAAAAATTTACTTTTTCCATTCTAGCTATAATATAATCACTGTTAACATTAATTTTATTATCTTTTTTATCTTGATCTGTATGTTTTTTTATTTTTTCTTTAACTAGAGATAAAGGTTTTTGTTGTTGAATTGAATTTTTGTAGTCTTCGCTATTCTCTTTATAATCAATTACCTGAATAAAACTGAATTTATTTTCTTTTTGCAAAGAAGTCAAAGTATTAAATACTTTTAATGAATATTTTTTTCTTTTTTTTTTTCTATAAGAATGATAGTAGCCAATTGCAGACTCCCAAGAGCCAAATTTAGCATGAAGAGAATTTATCATTTTTGCTGCCCATTGCACGTTTTTATCTGGGTCAAACGCGTCATTAAAATTTTTAAAAGCATTAGGGTGGTACATATAGTTAACTTGCATACATCCTAAGTCAATATTTTTTTTCCCATTCTTTATGTATTTTTTTACATAGCTTATTGCTGACTTTTTATTCTGAAAGAATTTACCTTCTCCTCTTTTATTTATAGTCCAAGGCCAGGATATAAACTCACCATTTTTTATTTTTTTTCCAGATTCAGTTAGTGCAACAGACACTAATAAATTATTTGGAATACCATAAATATTCTCGTATTTTTTACTAGCTATAATACAATCATATTTGCTAGCTGGTAAGGAACTTACTAGCAAGTAAAAAAATAAAAATATCTTCAGAATTTTCATTAAAATTATTTTGCAATCCATATGCCATAACTATGTTTGACTCTGTTAATTTTTATAATTAATATATAAATATGTTAGGCCTTATGTCAGACCAACAACTATTAATTTCTTCACTTATTGAACATAGTGGTAAGTATCATGGTAATACAGAGATTGTAGATTCTATAGGTGAAGGAAAAGTTTTTAAAACTAACTATAGAGTGACTTTATTAAGAGTAAAAAAATTAGCAAATAGTCTCATAAATCTTAACGTAAAAATTGGCGATAGAATAGGAACATTAGCGTGGAGTAATTTAAGGCATTTAGAACTTTATTATGGAGTATCAGGTATTGGAGCTATTTGTCATACAATAAATCCTAGGCTATTTAAAGAACAAATCATTTTTATCATTAATGATGCTAAAGATAAATTATTATTTGTGGATTTAGACTTTTTAGATTTAATATATGATATATGTGATAGTTTAAATACAGTGGAGTATATCATAATATTAGGGCATACTAAGAATATACCTAGTAAAATTAAGATAGCAAAAAAAATAATTTTCTATGATGATTTAATTGAGAAAAGTAATAGTCTAAAAGTTTGGCCATTATTTTCAGAAAATACTGCTTCTTCTTTGTGTTATACTTCAGGGACAACAGGTAATCCAAAAGGTGTACTATATTCTCATAGATCTACTTTAATTCATACTATAGCGGCTGCTAATCCTGACTCATTTAATTTATCAAGTTTGGATGTTATAATGCCAATAGCTCCAATGTTCCATGCAAATGCTTGGGGGATACCTTATGTGGCCAATATGGTAGGTGCAAAACTAGTTCTTCCAGGAAGGCATTTAGATGGAAAAAGTATTTATTATTTGCTTGAAAAAGAAAAAGTTACATTTACAGCTGCAGTTCCTACAGTTTGGTTAGCTTTATTTCAATACCTAGAAAAAACAAAAAAGAAGTTAAATTTTTTAAAAAGTTGTATGATTGGAGGATCAGCTTGTCCTAAGATTATGATAGAAAATTTTGAAGAAAAACATAATGTGCACGTAATTCATGCATGGGGGATGACTGAAACTTCTCCTTTAGGTACTGTTAACAGACCTTTAAATAAACATGAAAAGTTTACAAAAAATCAAAGATACGATTTAGCAACTAAGCAAGGAAGACCTGTTTATGGAGTAGATATTAAAATTGAAGATGATAAGGGTAATGAGTTGCCCAAAGATGGAAATGCAACTGGCAATTTATGGGTAAAGGGACCATGGATATGTAAAGGTTATATGAATATAATTGATAGTGAAGCACACAAAGAAGATGGATGGTTTTTAACAGGAGATGTAGCAAATATTGATCAAGATGGATATATGCAAATTACAGATAGGGTAAAAGATGTAATCAAATCTGGAGGAGAATGGATTAGTACTATTGAGGTAGAAAATATTGCGGTTGGACATCCTAAAGTAAAAGAGGCAGCAGTTATTGGCGTTAGGCATAAAAAATGGGATGAGAGACCTTTATTATTATTAGTAAAGAGTGAGGAAGTATCCAAAGAAGACATTTATAAATTTCTATCTGATAAAATAGCAAAATGGTGGATGCCAGATGAAATATTATTTTTAGATGAGTTACCTTATACTGCTACTGGAAAAATAAAAAAAGTTGATTTAAAAACTAAATATATTAATTACTTAATAAATTAATCATCCTTATAAAGTAACTCATGGAAGTTAGCTACTAAGTCTTGAGCTTTTTTTGATATTAAATCTACTTCAACTATTTTGTCTTGAATCACTTTTCTATTGTGATTAATTCTAGAGTTATTTCTAAATATATTTACTATATTTTCTTTTTGCATGTTAAAAAGCGAATTAATTTCTTCATCACTAAATGAAAAATTATTTTTTGAAGGGTTACTTTTTTTTTGGTCTTTTAAAGATTTTTCTAAAAACTCAACCAGCTCTGCGTTTACTTTTTTTGAGTCTTCAACTGCTTCCATCATAATTTCATTAGAAGTAATAATTTTTTCAGTCACTTGAGCAGTTTTTTTATTAATTTCAATTCTTTTTTTTAAATATTCAAATACATCTTTTTTATTTTGAGATTCAACAATAAACTTTCTAGCCCTTTCAAGTTGAAGTAATAATAACTCTCTAGTTACATCATAAGATTCTCTGTAAGCATTATGAAGGTTATCATGATTGATACTTACTAAAGCCCTATTTTTTTTTATCAGTATAGTATTTTCTCTAACTATGTCTTCTAATTCGTCAAATTTACTAATAGTATTTATTTTATTATTCATGCTAATTTATTGTTCTTCTATATTTTTATCTAACTTTTGTTTTATATTGTCAATCTTATCTTTGATTTTTTCACTATTTTCAATGCTATTTTCAAACATAAGAGTATACCTTTGAATTTCTTCTTCAGAATATTCTCTTTGAATATTCGCATCAGCTAAACGATGATATGTGCTCCTTAGCATTCCCATAATCACAGGATGAGTACGTTGTATTATTTTCGTAAACTCATTTTTAGGTATTAATTTAGCAACTACATACGTTTTAGATTTAGCTGTAACTGAGTGAGTTCTATTTAAATAGCAGCTTATTTCTCCAAATACTTCAGTTTCACTAGCGTTTCCAAGTAAAATATTATTTTTAGAAAAAAATTCTACCGTTCCAGAAACAATAAGAAATGCACATTTTGGTTGATCTCCATAATTATAAATTAGAGAGTTAGGCTCCCAAGCTTGTTTATTACTATTTTTCATTTAAACTTAAGTGTAGTACAATTTTAAAAAAAAAGAGAGGTAAAATTGTCTGGTAAAGAATTTTTAAAATCCGTTGACCAGGTTTTTGATAATGCAGCAAAAGTACTTAATTTATCTGTATCATTGGCAAACCAAATAAAGGCTCCTAACGCGACCTACAAAGTGAATTTTGGGGTAAGAATTAAAAATAAAATTAGCACTTTTACTGGTTTTAGATGTGTACATTCAGATCATCTTGAGCCTGTAAAAGGAGGTATCAGATTTTCTCTTCATGCTGACCAAGCAGAGGTTGAAGCACTTGCAGCGCTTATGACTTATAAGTGTGCATTGGTTGATATACCTTTTGGTGGGTCAAAAGGAGCATTAATAATAAATCCAAACGCATATAATAAATATGATTTAGAGAGAATTACAAGAAGATTTTCACAAGAACTTATAAAAAGAGATTTGATTAACCCTTCCCAAAATGTACCTGCTCCTGACATGGGAACAGGGGAAAGAGAAATGGCTTGGATTGCTGATGAATATAGAAGACTCAACCCTGTAGATATAAATGCTTTTGCATGTGTAACCGGTAAACCTATCAATAAGCATGGTATTAGAGGTAGAGCTGAAGCTACTGGCAGAGGGGTCCAATATGCTATAAAAGAGTTTTTTAGACATAAGAAAGATATGAAAATAGCAAAAATAGAAGGGTCTCTGGAAGGAAAAACAGTTATAGTGCAAGGTTTAGGCAATGTAGGATACCATGCCGCAAAGTTTCTTTCTGAAGAGGATGGAGTAAAGGTCATAGGGGTAAGTGAGAGAGATGGAGCTATTTATGATAAAAAAGGTATAAATATACAGAAATTAAAAAACCATATATTAAATACAGGAAGTGTAAAAAAATATAAAGGATATATTAATACTGACTTGCTGACAAATCAGTGTGATATCTTAATACCAGCGGCATTAGAAGGGGTAATCAATAAAAGTAATGCTAAAAAGATAAAAGCAAAATTGATAGTAGAAGCTGCTAATGGGCCAATTACTTATGAGGCTGATCAAATACTGGCTAAAGAAAAGTTAATCATTCCTGATTTGTATGCAAATGCCGGAGGAGTAACGGTATCGTATTTTGAATGGGTTAAAAACCTATCTCATATAAGGTTCGGTAGACTTCATAAAAGAGGTGAAGAAAATAAAATTTTAAACTTAATTTCTTCTGTAGAAGAAATTACAGGAAGAAAATTAAATTTAAGTAATAAAGAAAATATTATTAAAGGTTCTGATGAAATAGATTTAGTAAGATCTGGTTTAGATGATACTATGAGATCAGCATATATTGCTATGTCTTACAGAATGCATTCCAAAAATAAAATAAAGGATTTGAGAACTAGTGCAATGTCTATTGCGCTAGAAAAAATAGCATTGTCGTATCAGACATTAGGTCTTTAAAAAATTGTAAAATATAAAAAAATTAAAAAAATTTCTTTTTTTTTTTTTCTAAATCAATATGTAGTGTATAAGCTACCTTAAATAGCAGTATGTAGAATAAGAATTTATTTACATATATTCAATTATTTATAATAATAAAGTATGGATGATTCGGTAATAAAAGTTTTAAGAAGAAATGGATCTTGGTCTAAAAATAAAAGTAATTTAGGACTAGATAGAGTAGTATATGCTGAGAAAAAAAAAGCAGAAGAAGAGTTTTCATTAGATAAGAATTTCGGAATTTTAGCTGAAGAAATTAAGAAAAGAATGAAATTAAAAAAAGAAAATAATAATAGTAATATTAGAAACGACTTTAAAAAAGATTTTAATATCACTGCTAAAAAAGAATTATTACCATTGTTAAAAAATGTGGAAGTACTTAATAATAAGCGTGATGATTATTCAAAAAAAATAACTTCAATTGATAAAGAATTAGAAAAAGTTAAAAATGACATTATAGCTATTAAGAACTCTTACGAAAGAAATATTGATGAATTACAAAATAATATAGATTTTTTCGATCACAGTATTTCTTTGATCAATAAAATTAAAGGAGATAGTTAGGCATGGAAGCTTCACGTGGAAAAATTTTAACATTTGCTAATCCAAAAGGAGGTGTAGGAAAAAGTACTTTAAGTTGTTTAGTTACTGCTATGATGCAATGGTCAAATAAATACGAAAGCATACAACTAGTGGATGCTGATAAACAAGGAAGCTCAGTTAGTTTATTACAAAGAATTTGTAAAAATGTTGCTTGTAGTCATTATCCTATATCATATGAGTATGATAAATTAAACTTAATAATGTTAAGTCAGCTTATGGAAAATACTAGAATGAAAAAGGGAAATGTCTTAGTTATAGACACGCCAGCGAGACCAGGTCAAGAAGGTATAGAGTTATTTACTAAATCTCATGCCATTATAGTACCTGTATCCAATACTATGGCTGAACTCCCACCTACTTTAGATTTTGTTAAAAAATTAGATAAAATCAAAGAGAGATTTAATAAAATACATCCTCATATAGTTATAATACCAAATAAAATTCACCAAAATAGAAAACATTTGGATGATTTTGTAAATTTTTTTGAAAATTTGGATGTGGTTATCGGACCACCATTGCATGACAGCTCTTTTATAAGAAAAGTTTACTTGAAAAGTTATGAATTAGATAAAATTGAAAAAGAAACAATTTTTTCTGACTTAATCAAAGTAATGGAATTTCTTAACAAGTATGTGATGGAAGAAGAGTTAGACGAAATTTACAGAATTGATAATAAATATGAAAGATCAAATAATTTATCATTAATAAAATAGTTTTATAGGTTTTTTTTCTCAATATTTATTATTATTGTATATTTTAATTTAAAAAGTATAATAAATACATTGATATCTTAATATCCTCAAATAATGCTATATAATAGTAATCCATAGTAACGTTATAAACGTATACTTGATATTTACGGATATTATTATACAATGCAATTACAATTTAAACCATTTAACTCAATTACTGCTATGGAAACAAGCAACATTAAAGCAGACTTTCAAACTTTAAATTCGGATGATGAATTATCTCTCTGCATTAATGCAATAGGAGTCAATCAAGATAAACAAGCATTTAGCACAATTTTTAAATATTTTGCTCCCAGATTAAAAAGTTTTCTAGTTAAGGCAGGTTCTACAGATAGCCAAGCGGAAGAAGTTATACAAGAAGTTATGATTGCGGTTTGGACCAAATCTGCTACATACGACAGTAGTAAATCTTCAGTTAGTACATGGGTTTATACAATAGCAAGAAACAAAAGAATAGATAAAATAAGAAAAGAAAAAAGACATTACTTATCTGAAAGCGACGAGGGTTTAGAAATACCTGTAGATTCTACTCAAGAGAAAGAAATACTTTCTGCTCAATTGTCTAGTAGTTTAAAAAAATATATGTCTAATCTTCCAAAAGAACAAAGTAAGTTATTACAATTATCTTATTTTTACAACAAAACGCATGCTGATATTTCAGAAGAACTTAAAATTCCATTAGGTACAGTTAAGTCAAGGATTAGATTAGCACTTACTAAAATGAGACACTTAGTGGAGGTTAACTAATGGTTACTTATGAAATTAATTCCCATCCAAATTCTGATATGCTTTTAAAATATGCAATGGGAAATACCTCTGAGGCTGAGTCATTAATTATTTCATGCCATATTGCTTATTGCTCTGCATGTAAAGCTGAAATTGAGAAGTATGAAACTATAGGCGGATTTTATCTCACTAACCATAAAGAATTGAATGTTAGTAAAGAATTGTGGAGCAACGTACTAGATAGAGTAGATGGTTTAGAACAAGAACAATCCCAAACTAACTATACCTCTTACTCTATTAAAACCAATTTAAATAGTGAAAATATCAAAATCCCTTCAACACTATCTGATTATCTTGACTCTGATTTTGATACTAATGATTGGAAGTCGACCATAAACAATGTAAAATATAAAGATATTAAGTTTCAAGACGCAAATATTAGTGGCAAGTTACTAGAAATACCTGCTAATAAATCTATGCCTAAACACGGTCATGAAGGACTTGAAGCCACTTTAGTTCTGCATGGAGGGTATAGTGACGAAAAAGGAGAATATAATAAAGGTGATTTAGTAGTTGCAAGCAGTGATGAAGTGCATAGTCCAGTATCAGCTGATACTTCAGGATGTATTTGCCTTGTAGTTTACTCTGGCTCTCTTCAATTTAAAGGCCTTTTGGGATCAATTTTAAATCTCACTAATTTTTAGATAATGAAAAAATCTATATTTATTACGGGAGCTTCTTCCGGTATAGGTCGTTCTTTAAGTTTAAAATTTGCAAGTGAGGGGTGGAAAGTAATTGCTTCTGCGAGAAGATTAAATCTTTTAAAAAGTTTAGAAAATGAAGCTGCAAAGAAAAACTTAATAAAAACTGTTAAAATTGATATTACTAACAGTAAATTAGTTCGTACTAAAATAAATAGCATAGTAAAAAATAAGGGAATACCTGATATAATTCTTTTGAATGCCGGAACCAATAATCCCAATAGTAACTCTATATTCTCTTTGGAAGAAACTAGAGAAATATTTGAAACAAATTTTTTTGGTACTTTAAATTGCTTATCAGCTTTTTTACCTTTTTTAAAAAAAAAGAAGAAATCACAAGTCATAATTATGTCATCAGTAGCTGGATATAGAGGGCTTCCATATGCTGCTGCTTATTGTTCTTCTAAATCAGCTATTAGTACCTTTGCTGAGTCAATCTATAATCAATGTCAAAAGCTAGGAATTACAGTGAGACTAATAAACCCAGGATTTGTTAAGACTCCTTTAACAGATAAGAATAAATTTGATATGCCAATGATTATACCTGTAGAACAAGCTTCAAATATAATCTACAATAAGATTGTATCTTCAAGTAAATTTGAAATTAATTGCCCGTTACTTTTTTGTTATCTAATGAAAGTTTTAAGAATACTTCCCTATACTATTTATTTTAAGTTAACGAACTATTTAATGAAAAAACTATAATTTTTTGTAAAGCAATAATGTTTCGGCAATAGTAATATGACATTTTGAGATTCTAGTCTTATTTATGATTGTATTCTTATTTATTAAATACATTTGATCTTCTACATAAACATTAAAACTAAAATTTTTAAACTGTGTTTTAAATTTATAGTTCATTTCTAAAGAGTTATTTTTAATGATCAATTTAAAAGGACTAACTATATTCTTTTCATTGCCTATAAAGTGATCATCAGAGAATTTTTGAAAATGCCATTTTCTAGAGGAAGCTTTTATATTATTTTCATAGTATTTTTCTAATAATATAAGACTATTATTTTTAAAATTTCCAGAAAACAAAACTTTTACATCTTTTTTTCTTTTTTTTGGATAGAAAAAAATCATGTAACCATTTGCTTCTACTTTTCCTGTAAAAAATTTTTCAAAATTTAATTTCATTAGTTATTATTTTTTTATTTAATACTTATTTTTTTCTAATAAAAATTGACTTACATTAATGGTTCCGTTACTAAAACCAACTTCGCAGTATGTTAAATAGTATTCCCATAAACGTTTAAAGCTATTATCAAAACCTAGTTTTTCAATTTTATGCCAGTTATTTAAAAAATTTTCTCTCCAAAAAGCTAATGTTTTTGAATAGTCTTTTCCAAAACTTATATTTTCTTTAAACATTAAATTATTATTATTAGCTAATATTTTCAGTGAACTTTTAGTGGGTAACATTCCTCCAGGAAATACATATTTTTGAATGAAATCTTTTCTTTGAGAATAATAGTCATAATTGTCTTCCGTAATAGTAATTATTTGAAGAATTATCTTACCTTTATCAGTAATACATTCTTTTAGTTTTTTGAAATAAGTATTCCAGTTTTTTTTCCCTACAGCTTCAAACATTTCTATAGATACTATTCTATCAAATTTATTTTTAATACTTCTATAGTCCTGAAGTTTGACTTCAGAATTTATAAGTTTTTTACTGTTAATATATGTATATTGTTTTTCAGATAATGTTATTCCGGTAACACTAGACCCTACATTTTGTTCAATATATTCAATAAATCCTCCCCAACCACAGCCAATTTCAAGAATATTATGGTTTTTATTAATATCACCTACTTTAACAATATTTTTATATTTATTATTTTGTGCATTAATAAGATTTTTAGAACTATCAAAAATTGCACTTGAGTAAGTCATAGTTTCATCTAACCACAAAGTATAAAAATCATTGCCTAAATCGTAATGATAGCTAATTTGTTTTTTACTTCTTTTAGGAGTATTTTTTTCCACTAATACTATTAGTTTTAGATAAATTTTCATAAATACATCTAAAAAAGTAATACTTCTAAACACGGTTTTATTACGTAAACCAATCTCTAATAATTTTTTTAAATCATTAGTCTTCCAATAACCCTTAGAATAAGCTAGTCCTAAATAAGGAACTCCATAAAATAGTAAACTGGTAAGAAATTTTTTTTTTTTAATATAAAACCTCAAATTGCTTTTATTGTTCCCTATAAAAAAGCTTTTTTTATTTTCTAAAATTACTTCAAGAGAGCCTATAAATTCTTGACTAATCTTTTTATTTATATTTTTAAATAAAATACTGTAAATTAATTCCATCTATTATTCCTAATATATTTTATAAAATTAATACTATTGGGTATGGGGCATTTATAAAATTTAACACGCTTTGCATATAATATAATAGCTTCAAAGTGAATTCCTATAATTATTTTTATGGTCATAAATGGTATTTTAAAAAAATATAGAATTAAATTATAACTATTTAATGCCTTTTCTTTTCCAGTAAAGGATGTAAAAAGCTCTTCATTTTTTGAAAAATATTCAACAATTAAGTTAAATTTTTTTTTTATCCAAAAACTTTTAAATTTATAATTGCCCTGCATGCTCATAAAAGGAGAAACATGAAATTTTTTTTTATAAATATTTTCATGATTTTTTTTAAGAAAAGAATTCTTAACTATATAAAAAAACCTTTGATTAAAAGTATTATGTACCTCGTAAATTTGAATAACTATACGATCATTTTTATCTAAACATGAATAAACGGATAGTGGATTAAAAACATATCCTAATACTCTCGGAAAAGTTAATAAATAAATTTTCTTTATATCAACTTTTATTTTATTTACTTTAATTAAATTTCTAACCCAAGTATTTATGTTTTTGCAATTTAAAGGACCATGATCCTTGTCATAAAATGAGAACAGGTTAAATTTATTATGTGATAAAAAAAAAGGCAACTTTTTTTTTTTAATATCATTTAAATCAATATTTATATAGAAAACTTTATATCCAAAACTATGTTTTTTTGGCTTTAATCTAGCATGAAATACTTTGCCTAAATATATACAGTTTTTTATATTAAATTTTTTAATCATGATCTAAAGTTCTGCATTATATTTTTTTGCAATTATAATAGCTGACTTTACACCATCTTCATGAAATCCATAACCTAACCATGCTCCAGTAAAGTAAATATTTTTTATGCCTTGTATGGCATCTACTTGTTTTTTTGCTTCAGTATAATCTGCATTAAGTATGGGATGCCTGAAAACTATTTTTTTTATAATATTTTTCGAAGATGGAAGGTCATTTATATCTGCATTAAGTGTTACAAGGATGGGTTTATCAGATTTAATATTTTGTAGTTTATTTATCCAATATGTCACACAAATATTTTGATTGTTTAGAATATCATTATTAATCACATTCCAAGATGACCAAGATTTTTTTCTTTTTGGCATAAACTTGATATCTTGGTGTACTAAAATATGATTAGTTTCATATTTACATAAAGATAATATTTTACTTTCTAAGTATGAAGGGTTTTCAATTAGTTTAAGTGTATCGTCAGGATGCGTAGCAAAAATAACCTTATCAAATTTTTTAACAAAGCTTTTTGACTTTATAATTATACTATTTTCTTTTCTTCTTACACTTATAACTTTTTCATTTAAATAAATATTGCCATTAATTTTCTTTGAAAGAGCATAAACATAATTTTTACTTCCACCAAGTATTGTTCTCCACTGGGGTTTTCCAAAAAAACTTAATAATCCATGGTTTTGAAAAAAAACTAAAATTGTATTAATAGGCATTTTTAAAACCTTATCAAAGGGAATAGACCAAATTGCACCACACATAGGTAAAAAATGTTCATTAATAAATACTTTATTAAATTTATGTATTTTTAAAAATGTGCTAACTGATTTATGACAGTTACTTTTGTCACAATCTAGAATATTATTACTAACTTTATAAAATCTTTTAATTTCTTTTATTAAAATCCAAAACTTTATTTTAAAAATATTTTTAAAGTTATTAGTTGAGGATAAAATACCATTACTGCCATACTCAAAATTATTTGTCTTGTTAGAAACGCTAAAAGACATGTTGCTTTCAATATTTGCTACTTTTAATATTTTAAGTAGTTTACTAAAAAAAGGATAATTTTTATTATTATACACTAAAAAGCCAACATCAAAACATAGATTTTTAAAATTATTATTAACTAGTATTTTTTCACTCAAAGTTAAAGCATGTCCGCCCAGGTAATTATTAGCCTCGTATAGGGTCACTTTATGTTTTTTTGATAGTAGCATTGTAGCGGTTAAACCAGATATACCAGCACCTACTATGGCAAATCTAATTTTTGGTTTGTTATCTATATTAAATTTATGCTTTGTCATAATTATAATAATACTTAAAATAAATTATATGAAAATTATACAATTAAAAGAATTAATAATTTTATTATTATTATCCTTTAGTTTATTTTTTTCCAGTATAAATTCTTTACCAGTTTTAGACAGAGATGAGGCTAGATATACCCAATCTTCTAAACAAATGATTGAAAGTAATAATTATTTCTCTATTAAATTTCAAAATGAGTATAGGAGTAAAAAACCTATAGGTATTTATTGGTTACAAGCTATATCCGTAAATTTATTTACTAATATTAATTATTTGAATAATTTTAAATATGAAGTTTTAAACGATAATATATGGAAATATCGGCTAATATCAGCAGGGGCAACTTTTTTAAGTATTTTATTTTTATATTTTTTTACTAATAATCTTTTTCAAAGAGAAGTAGCTTTTAAATCATGCCTAATACTCGCAGCAAGTCTTTTAGTGATCGCTGAAGCTCATATTGCAAAAACAGACTCTGTTTTACTTTTACTAAGTACTATAATATTTATTACTCTTTTTAAATATTATACGGGATACGATAATAAGAGTATACTGCATTTTTTTTTATTATGGGGTAGTTTAGGTATCTCTATTTTAATAAAAGGTCCTTTGTTATTAATATTATTATTCTTAACAGTTATTTCAATTATTTTCATAGAGAAAGATATTAGTTGGATAAAGAATAGTAGACCTTTATTAGGGATTTTATTTGTACTGATCATAGGGTTACCTTGGTTTTTTTTACTGTCAATTGAGGAGCAAAAAAATTTTATACAAGAGTCATTTTTTCATGATTTTCTTGGTAAAGCATTGATCGCTCAAGAAAGCCATGGGGCTTTTCCAGGTTTTCATACATTGGGATTATGGATATTTTTTTCCCCTTTTTCTTTATTCTTTATGCCTTTAATAAATTTTATAAAAACATCTTACAAAAGAAAAAAAATACTTTTCCTTATTTGTTGGTTTTTACCCTGTCTAATAGTTATGGAAATTATTCCTACAAAGCTACCGCATTATATTTTACCAGTTTATCCAGCAATCTCAATTATCATGGGTTTTTTATTGTCAGATATAAAAAAAAATGAAAGTTTATTTTTTAATAAATTAAGTTATGTAGGTTATTTTATTTACTTTTTAGTAAGTAATGCACTAATAATATTTTTGCTTAAAGCAAATCAAGTTTATGGGGAAATAAATTTTTTATCTATTATTTATTATTGCTTGCTATTACTTCTCAATAATATAGTTTTTATTTTTATTTTTAAAAAACAAATTAGAAATGCTTTTTATTATTTAGTTTTCTATTCTTCTATATTTTCAACAATTATTTATTTACTTATACTACCAAACTTAACTTTGCTATGGACTAGTAAAAATATAGCTTTTTTATTGGAAAAGAATGATTATGCAGAAAATAAGAACTCTATTGCTACTATTGGATACAATGAGCCAAGCTTAATTTTTGAAGTAGGTACACAATTAAAAGTTTTTAATAACATTGAAAGTCTAATAAAAAATTTCAGAAGATTTGATTATTTACTAATTGAAAAAGATTATTATATGGAGTTTAATGAAATTGTTAAAGGTGAATATTTAAGTTACAATGTTATTACAAATGTGAAGGGTTACAATGCTTCAAAAGGAAAATGGGTAGCAGTTTATTTATTAAAAAAATTATAAAGAGGGAATACGATGTTTGAGTTTTCAAGAAAATCTATAGAGATACAAGAAAAGTTAAAATTATTTATGGAAAATAATGTTTATCCTTATGAAAATAAAATTACTGAAGAAATTAATTCTGGCAATATTTGGGAACCTTCAGATATTATTGAAAAGCTAAAGGAGAAAGCTAAAGCAGAAAGACTATGGAACCTTTTTTTACCTGAAAGCGATAAAGGAGCAGGCTTAAGTAATTTAGATTATGCTCCTCTTTGTGAAATAATGGGAAGGTCACCATATGCTCCAGAAATTTTTAATTGTAATGCGCCAGATACAGGTAATATGGAGGTGTTTGAAAGATACGGCAGTGAAGAGTTAAAGGAAAAATGGTTAACACCTTTATTAAATGGAGAAATTAGGTCTGGTTTTGCGATGACTGAACCACATGTAGCGTCATCAGATGCAACTAATATTGAAGCAAGTATTAGAAAAGAAGAAAACAACTATGTAATCAATGGTAAAAAATGGTGGACTTCAGGAGCTATGGACCCTAGGTGTAAAGTTTTAATATTTATGGGTAAAACAGATCCTAGTAATCCT
>MDTB01122394.1_pt1 | contig 30799 bp, 26 predicted proteins | sample 811161 | NCBI WGS metagenome assembly MDTB01 (sample SAMN05326650, study PRJNA326480) | marine metagenome | isolation source: seawater | place: Mediterranean Sea | collected 2009 | reverse complement strand
TCTATAAATACACCAATTCCACCAGTCATAAAAGAAGAAGTTCGCGACCCTATGACAGGTAATGAAATGACATACAACTTAAAAACAAAAAAAGGCAAGATTAAACAAGGAAAAACGAAAGCAGATGATGGATACTATACAGGAGACCAAATTCGAAATCAATCTAAAAAGTCTTTTTTTATTGAAAACTCTACTTATACAACATGTGATTTGGATACTGCACATTTTCATTTTGAATCAAGTAAAATGAAAATTATTCAAAATGACATTGTTGTTGCAAAACCCATTATACTTCATATTAGCCAAATTCCTATATTAGGAATACCCTTAGGTATTTTCCCTCATAAAGGAGGTCAACGCCATTCTGGTTGGATTATGCCATCCTATGGTGATAATAAAAACCGTGGCCAATATATTCAAGGGCTTGGATTTTATTGGGCTCCTAGTGAATTTTGGGATTCAAAATTCACTTTAGGCTTTGGAGATAAGCAGGGTACTACATTTAAAATTAACACCTTATATCATGTCCGATACAAGTTTAGAGGTAGTATTAATTTTTTCAATAGACAATATTTATCAGGAGGAGAAAAAGATATTCTCGAACTTGGCAAACAACAAAGTACTAGCACAACTATAAGATGGACACATAAACAAGAAATGCGGAACCATCAATCTTTTAACGCCAATGCTACTTATGCTACAAGTGGTGACTACAATAAAAAATATGGGTTATCTGCAGTAGAACGAATGAATCAAAAAGCAATCTCTAACATGTCATATTCTAAACGATGGCCAAAATCAAAGAATTCATTTAGTGCTAATTTTTATTCGAATTTAGATTTACTAATTGATGAAAAAATAAATTCTAATAGTAAATTTTATGTACAACCTAATCGTTCAGGGACACAAATAAATATTGGAAATAAAAGATTTCCAAAATTTACGTTTAGACATGGGCAAAGTAATTTAATTCCTACAACAGCAGATAAAAAAAAATGGTATAATACAATTACATGGAATTATGGTGTGAGTTATACAAATACAAATAGAGATTATTATGAATCTGTGGAAATTGATAGTGCATTTTATTGGGAAAAAAATTCTGATAGCATACCTAGAATAAAAAATGAAAAAAATGATGGGTGGATTCATACCTCAAGCATCAATGCGCCTCAAAAACTATTTAAATATATATCTTTTAACCCCAGTATTAATCTTAAATCTGCGTGGGTCAATAAAACACAAAATGGAATTTGGAACGGGTCTTCATTTGATACGGAACAAAAAACAGGATTTGCAACAAGGACCACTGGGTCGTTTTCAATGAATACCAATACACAGATTTATGGTCTTATTGGTATACCCTTTGGATCTATTAAAGCTATAAGGCATGTTGTTTCACCTTCAATAGGATACTCCTGGACACCAGATTTTTCTAAACCTTTTTTTGGAAAAAATTTGGGATATATACAATCACAAAAAGATCCAAACACAGATAACATAGTATTTCATGATAGATTTGCAGGGACCATGGCTGGTAACACCCCTAGATCAGAAAGAAAGTCTATGACATTTAGTGTTAATAATATCCTTCAAGCAAAAATAAAAAGGGGAGATAAAGAAAAGAAAATTGACTTATTAAATTGGAGAATGAATTCAAGCTATAATTTTGCAGCTGATTCTATGCACTTATCGAATCTTCGTTCTAACCTGCGTTCTAAAATAGCTGGAAAACTAAATTTAGATGTTGGTCTCACACATGATTTTTACAAGTATAACCAGGAATCAAATAAACGAATTAAAGAATTAAATAAAAATAATAAAGGGATGTTAGCTCCTAGACTAACAAATGCACGGCTATCAACAGGTTTCAGATTGAAAAGTAAAAAATGGACACAATCTTCAAATAAAGAAAATACAGAATTAGACTCTACAGATATTGATAGTGATTTAGCTGGTCCAGGGTTAAATAATGACAAAGAGAAAAGGAGGAATACAATAAATAATAAACAATCATGGAATACAAACATAAGTTTAAGTTATACATACTCAGCACTCAATCCTTTAAATACGTCTAAAAATTTTTGGGCTAATACAAATTCTTCTTTTAATATAACAAGTAAATGGAAAGTTTCATATCGTGCGAGATTTGATCTCTTAAAACGTGACCTTGTGAATCATTCTTTTTCAGTTTATCGTGATTTACATTGCTGGGAGTTGTCTCTTAATTGGACTCCAAATGGAATTGGCCAGGGAATAAACTTTAAGATAAATGTAAAATCACCCACCTTAAGCGATCTAAAGATTGAAAAAAGAGGAGGTATATATTCTGGCGCTGGATTATAAAACTTCGATTGTACTAAATATTAAGTTAGAGCAAATTCTAACAATAAAAACAATACCTACATGATCTGTCCAAAATGTAATGCTGAGTATTTAAACTATATAAAAGATTGCAGCGACTGCAAAATATCACTAATTGATGCAAGTAAAGTTGATCTTCAAATTTCTGATTTAAAGTGGCATGTTTTACCTGTTATTCAAGGTAAAATATATGCAGATATGATTACAAATATTTTAGATCAAAAATCTATACCAAATTATACAAAAATGGACTGGGCATTCTCTGCATATTTCGTTGGAGGCGCAAACTTACCAGGCCAAACAATTAAAATTTTTGTTCCAGAAAAAAATTTAAAACAAGCATTATCTATTACCACGTCAATATTAGGAATTCATAAATGAAACAAATTAGAAGTATTAAAGGGACTCATGATATACTACCTAAAGATTCCGCAAACTGGCATCAACTTGAATCTACTATACATGATGTCTGTACAAAATTTGGATATAAAGAAATACGAACACCAATATTCGAAGATACCAATCTTTTTTTTCGTAGCGTTGGAGAAGATACAGATATTGTTTCTAAAGAAATGTATACCTGGAAAGATAAGAATGGTACATCTTTAACACTAAGACCAGAACTAACAGCGTCAGTCGTTCGTTCATACATTCAACATAATTTAGGTAGCCAATCTCCTTTACAACGACTGTATTATATTGGATCTCTTTTTAGAAGAGAAAGACCACAAAAAGGTCGCCAACGCCAATTCCATCAGTTTGGTATCGAAGCCTTTGGTTCAAAATATCCAGAGCAAGAAGCTGAAGTCATTGCTATAGCATGGCACATTATATTACAGGTTGGACTATTAAAAAAGACGAAACTACAAATAAATAGTATTGGTTCTTCAGAATGTAGATCAACATATCAACAAGCATTAAAAGATTTTTTTTCTCCACATCTAACAAAATTATCTGAAGTCAGTCAAAAGCGGCTTATTAAAAACCCTCTCCGCATTTTGGATACAAAAAACGAGGAAGAACTTTCTTTATTAAAAAATGCTCCAAAAATATCTGAATATTATTCTAAGGAAGACAAAGATCACTTTGAAGAAGTTAAAAGATTCCTAAAAAACATGGATATCCCTTTTATTATTAACCCAACATTAGTAAGAGGATTAGATTATTATACTAAAACTGTTTTTGAATTTACATCTGAAGATCTAGGATCTCAAAATGCGCTATTAGGTGGTGGAAGGTACGATGGGCTTGTTGAAAATTTAGGAGGCAAACCTATTCCAGGCATTGGTTTTGCAGCTGGAATGGAACGTTTTCTTTTGGTAATAAAAGAAAACAAACTGGAATTCAAACCACAGTCACCAGATATATATTTTATTTGTATAGATAAAGCAGGGATTGCCACTTTACTAAATATTGCAAATAAACTTCGAACAAAAGGATATATAATTATTTCTGATATGCTTCGAAAAAGCATGAAAGCACAATTTAAAGATGCAAATAAATTAGGTGCTCGATATGTACTTATTTTAGGCGAAGATGAATTAAAAAATCGTACTATTAGATTTAAAAATCTAACAAATGGAAACCAAGAAAATATCAAACAAGAAAATATTATTGAATTTTTTAATAATTTGAAAAATTAAATTTCAAATTATCATATTATAAATGTATGTTTGCGAGACTAACTTTTTATCTAAAACGTTATATTAAGATTAATGAGCAATAAATCATTATTAATTGTTGAATCACCAACAAAAGTAAAGACTATCCAACAATACCTTGGGAATGATTATGATGTTATTTCCTGTGTTGGGCATGTAAAAGATCTTCCTAGGAATGATTTAGGTATTGATATAGATAATAACTTTAAGATTAAACTTACTGTTCTACCAGAAAAAAAGAAGTTTATTGCAGAATTAAGAAAAAAATCAAAAACCGCTGAAAGGGTGATGATTGCAACAGACCCTGATAGAGAAGGCGAGGCTATTGCAGCACATCTTGCTAGCGAAGTGCCTGAAGAAAAATTAGAGCGAGTACAATTCACTGAAATTACAAAAGCAGGAATTGCAGAAGGAATAAAAAATATTCGTAGTATTGATCAAGATCTTGTATCAGCTCAAACAGCAAGAAGAGTCATAGATCGTTTAGTAGGATATAAAGTATCACCTGTTTTATGGGCAACCCTGCAGAGTAATATGAAATTTGTTTCTACTAATTTATCTGCTGGAAGAGTTCAATCAGCCGCAGTGAAGCTTATCGTGGATCGTGATAGATTGCGAGCTGATTTCATTCGTACTAATTTCTTTGATTTAAAAGCACAGTTAGGGAAAAAACAGGGGAGCAATCCTTTTTATGCAAATTTATTTCAGTTAGATGGGAAAAAAATAGCAAGTAGTAATGATTTTAATTCTAAAACAGGAGCATTAAAAAATAAAGACGTACTCCTTCTATCAGAATCTCAATCTGATGAACTTGTAAAAGAATTATCCGCAGGAGATTGGGAAGTAATTGAAATAAAAGAAAAACCAAGAATTTCAAATCCAAAACCACCATTTACTACTAGCACGCTCCAACAAGAAGGAGCTAGAAAGCTTAAGAGCTCTGCTCGACAAACAATGCGCACTGCTCAACAATTATATGAAAATGGTTTTATAACATATATGCGTACAGATTCTACTAATTTATCAGCTGAGGCTATCGAAGGATCTAGAAAAATAATTAAAGAGCGTTATGGTAGTGAATATTTACCAAGTGAAGCTAAACAATACTCAACAAAAGTAAAAAATGCGCAAGAAGCTCACGAAGGTATCCGACCAGCTCATAGAGATTTTGTACCCATAGAGGAAGTACAAAGCCTTTTAGGGAGTGAAGCTGCTAAGCTTTATGAATTAATATGGAAACGTACTGTCGCTTCTCAAATGAAACCAGCAAAATTGAAACAAACCTCTGTTATAATACAAATTCAAAACGCGAAATTTAAAGCTAATGGTCAGGTAGTTCTTTTCCCTGGCTATATGAAGGCATATGTAGAAGGAAGAGATAATCCTGATGGTGGCCTAGCAAATAAAGAACGCATACTACCAGATTTAAAAATAAACGAAAAATTATTATGTTTATCACTTAATTCAGAACCGCATAATACAAAACCGCCAGCAAGATACAGAGAAGCTTCTTTAGTGAAAGCATTGGAAGAAAATGGTATTGGCAGGCCTTCAACTTTTGCTTCAATTCTAGCGACCATCGTGAAAAGAGCATATGTTGATAGAAATAGCGGCAAGCTAACTCCAACATTTCTTGGACTTGCAGTAACTCAGTTACTTGAAAATCATTTTACAAATCTCGTAAGTAAAGAATTTACAGCAAAAATGGAAGATGGTCTTGATGAGGTTTCTAGAGGAGAACAAAAAGCTGTTCCATTTATGAATAATTTTTATAGTGGTGGAGGTCGTTTTCTTGGACTAGAAAAAATGCTCGAAGAAAAAGTAGATATTCCTTTAGCCTGCACAATACCTGTACCAAAAGAAATTAAAGAAACAACAGAAGGTCGTATAGGAAGATTTGGCCCATACCTTAGACGTGGAGAGGATACAAGGTCAATTCCAGACGATATTTATCTTGGAGATTTAACGCTAAATAAGATCGAAGAAATATTTAGTCAAGAAGCAAAAGAAGATGAACCTATTGGTAAAGACCCAGAATCTGGAGAATCAATTTGGTTAAAAAAAGGTCCCTATGGACACTACGTACAAATTGGTGACACTAATAAACGTAAAGGAGTACCAAAAAATTATTTATTATCTGAAGTGAATTTAGAATATGCAATTAAACTGCTTTCGTTACCTAGGGAATTAGGAAAGCATCCAGAAAACGGTGAAATCATCACAGCAGATTACGGTCGCTATGGACCTTATATAAAATGTGGTCGGCAAAACGCATCGTTAAAAGGACCAGAAACTCCATTAGATATTAAAATAGATAAAGCGGTTGAGCTTTTACAAAATCGAAATAAAAAAAGTGCTGAACTTCGAAATCTTGGAGAGCACACTGATACTGGAGAAACATTAGTTGTAAAAGATGGAAGATATGGGCCATACATTAGTGATGGAAAAGTCAATGTATCTATCAAAGGCGACTTGACACCTGAGAATATCACTTTAGAACAAGCTATTGATTTAATCAATCAAAAAAGAGTTGCACCTCGAAAAAAGAGAAAAAAACGAAAAAAGAAAAAATAAAATTATTTATATGATTATAAAAAATCAATATCAATAAATTAATCATGGAAAAAATTATCGAAAAATTAGTATCACTTTGTAAGCGTAGAGGTTTTATTTTTCAAAGCTCTGATATATATGGTGGATTCTCTGCTATTTATGATTATGGACCACTTGGCATTGAATTAAAAAATAATATTTCTCAACTCTGGTGGAAAGAGATGACACAATCCCATGAAAATATTGTTGGAATTGATAGTGGCATATTAATGCATCCAAAAATTTGGGAGGCTTCAGGGCATGTAGGTGCTTTTAATGACCCTTTAGTTGATTGTAAACAATGCAAAGCTAGATATCGTGCTGATGAGTTTTCTGATGATTATGCTTCAGTTAATTGGCAAAATGAGCAATGTCCAAATTGTGGTACAAAAGGTAGCCTTACAGAACCTAGGCAATTTAATTTAATGTTCAAAACTCATGTTGGTCCTGTAGAAGAAACTGGTACCGAGGCATACCTTAGGCCTGAAACAGCCCAAGGCATTTATGTAAACTATCAATTAGTACAAGGAGCGATGAGATTAAAAATTCCATTTGGGATAGCCCAAATTGGGAAAGCATTTAGAAATGAAATAATTGCCCGCAATTTTATTTTTCGTACTAGAGAATTTGAACAAATGGAAATGCAATACTTTGTCAAGCCTGGAACTGATGATGAGTCTTTGCAACAATGGAAAAAAAATCGTTTTCAATTTTATATAAAACACCTTGGTCTTTCCAAATCAAAACTTCGTTTTCATGAGCATGGGGATAATGAACTAGCACATTATGCGAAAGAAGCCTGGGATATCGAATATAAATTTCCCTTTGGCTGGTCAGAGGTTGAAGGGATCCATAATAGGACAAATTATGACTTGCTGCGTCATGAACAATTTTCAGGAAAAAAACTTTCATATTTTGATCAACCAAATAATGATCGATATTTACCATATATCATCGAAGCGTCCGCTGGATTAAATCGAATGCTTCTAACAGTTCTAACTGACGCTTACTGGGAAGATAAAAAAAATAATCGAACGGTTATGAAATTCCATCCACGTCTGGCTCCAATAAAAGCTGTAATCTGTCCACTTGTAAAAAAAGATGGCTTACCAGAAAAAGCACGAAAAATCATGAATGAACTTAAAACTCATTTTAAAACTATTTATGACCAGCAAGGATCAATTGGGAAACGATATTACCGACAAGATGAAGCTGGGACACCTTTTGGCATCACAGTAGATCATCAATCTATGGATGATGATACAGTTACAATTAGATTTCGAGATACCCAAGAACAAAATAGAATAGCAATAAATGAGATTAAAACTATTATTACAAATAGTATGTTAAATCTTTAGCTATTCTTATAAAGTTTTCCACTAAAATATAATTCGCCAATAATCTTTTCTAAATATCTGCTATATCTAGACACTTTTTTCATATTAATTCCAGTATCATATCCCATGTTTTTTAACATGACAATAGTATCCTCTGTAGCGATATTACCCTTAGACTCTTTAATAAAAGGTGTCCCTCCAATACCTCCCATAGATGTATCTATTTCTTTTATATCAAATTCTAAAGCATACTTAAGACTATTGAGGCCAGACCCGTATGTATTATGTAAATGTAGACATAAATCTATTTCGGGGAAATTATTATAAATTAATTCCAATAATCTAGAAATCGTTTCAGGAGTTGCCATCCCAACAGTATCACATAGAGAAACCCTTTTTACTCCCAAATCTAATAAAGATGAAATAGTGTTAAGAATTAATTTATGAATTGCTTTATAATCATAATTATGATCCCAAACACATTGTAAACCTGCACGTGTTTTTAGTTTATTTTTTATGCTAGATTTAACAACATTTTTTAATTTTTCAAGAGATTGCAAGTTATCTAAACCAAGGTTTTTTTGATTATATGATTCATTTACGGAAATAGAAGTCTCTATTTTATTTATCCCTGATTTTACCGCCCTTTCTACTCCCCTCCGATTAAATACTAATGCACTATATTCAACAGTATTATTTTTTGTTAAACCTTTTATTAGGGTTTCAGATTCAGACATTTGAGGAACTTTTTTAGGATTAACAAAACTTGTAACCTGAATATTCTTAATTCCAGCATCAATTAAACCATTAATTATTATTAATCTATCTTTCACAGCTACATACTTATCTACTACCTGAAGACCGTCTCTGAGCCCTGTTTCCATTATTGCAATTTTTGAAGAATGTGTCAATTTTGTATAATTAGTATATTTTAAATTATTTTTAATAAGGAAATATTACTTACAACAACAAAAATAAATAAAGTTAATAAATTCAACAATCTTAAATTTTAGCATAAACTTTTTTATAAAAAAATAAATGAAACATTTAAATACAATAAATATTAAAAACATGATTACTAAAAATAATATTAGACTTTTTATCTTATTTATATATTTCCAAAAATTTATTTTAGCTGCTAATCCAAATCCTGTATTTGGTAAAAATGGTATGATAGTATCTACTAGTAAACAAGCTTCTGAAGCTGGAGTTGATATTCTTAAAAAAGGTGGAAATGCTATAGATGCTGCTGTAACAGTTGGCTTTGCTCTTGCAGTCACATCATCAAGCAATGGGAATATTGGTGGTGGTGGTTTTCTTGTAGCTTCTTTTGCCGATGGAGAATCATTTACTTTAGATCACAGAGAAAAAGCACCTGAAGCAGCACATAGTAATATGTTCTTAGATGAGAATGAATCTATCATACCAGGCATGTCATTATATTCACAAGCTAGCAGTGGCGTCCCTGGGACAGTTGATGGATTAATTCGCGCTCTACAAGATTATGGATCTGGAGATATTTCATTAAGAGAAGCAATTAATCCAGCAATTAATTTAGCAGAACGAGGTTTTATGCTTTCTCATTATGAGGCAAGACAATTGAATGCATATAAAAATTTCTTTGCAGAAAATAAAGCAGCTTCAAAAATATTTATTAAACAAAATAATAAGCCTTGGAAACAAGGTGATAAACTTATTCAAAAAGATTTAGCAAAAACTCTTAAAAGAATCGCGAGATACGGTCGTGATGGATTTTACAAAGGTCCAGTAGCAGAGTTAATTGTAAAGGAAATGGAACGTGGCAATGGTCTTATAACACTTAAAGACCTCCAAAAATATTCTTCGAAATATAGGTCTCCCATATTAGGAACTTATAAAGATTATGAAATTATTTCAATGGGGCCTCCTAGCTCAGGTGGTGCTCTACTTATCAATATGTTAAATATGCTTGAAAATTATCCTATAGATACTATTAGTTGGAACTCTTCAGAGTATATTCATATAATGACAGAGGTGGAAAGGAGAGCATACGCTGATAGAGCGGAACATATGGGAGATCCAGACTATTGGGATGTACCAGTTATTATGCTTACCTCAAAAAAATATGCTAAAGAACGAATTGAAAATATTGACTTAAATAAGGCTACTCCTAGCAATCTTATATCTGCTTCAAAAAGGACTAACTATGAATCACCTGAGACCACTCACTATTCAGTGGTAGATAAGTGGGGTAATGCCGTTAGCGTAACAACAACGATTAATTTAGGATATGGAAACGGGTGTGTAGTCGAAGGTGCTGGTTTTTTTCTAAATAACGAAATGGACGATTTTTCTTCTAAGCCTGGTGCTCCAAATGCATTCGGTTTAATAGGGAATGAAGCGAATGCAATCGAAGCTAATAAAAGACCACTTTCCTCAATGACACCAACAATCGTACTTAAAAATAGTAGACCATATATTGTTATCGGTTCACCAGGAGGATCAACAATTATAACAACAACAATGCAAACAATTTTAAATATAATAGATCATAATATGGATATTAAAGAAGCTGTATGCGCAACTAGATTCCATTCCCAATGGCTACCCGATATTATTCAATATGAACCAAAAGGTTTAGTAAAAGATGTCAAAAAAAATCTACAATTTAAAGGTCATAAATTAGTACAGAGAAATGGTTATATCGGTGAAGCAAATGGTATAATCATTACGCAAGATGGTTATTTTGGAGGAGGAGATTGTAGAGGAGAGACAACTGCCTTAGGTTATTAATTACCCATTATATTATCAATTAAATTTAAATATACCGAAGGACCTACCAATAACGCTTGCTCATCCATATTAAAATGTGAACAATGATGCGGTGTTTCAAATAATTTATTTTTATTTGGGGCAGAACCAATAAAAAAGAAACACCCAGGTATTTTTTGTAAATAGTATGCAAAGTCTTCACCACCCATTGATAAATATGGAGGGCCTGCTTTTTCACCTACTACTTTTTGCGCTGCTTCTAAAACCAATTGGCTAGGCTCTGAATGATTAATCGTAGGTGGATAGCCATCTCTATAATCAAGAATAATTTCAGCATTATAAGTCTCTGCAACACCTGAAATAATTTCTTTCATTCTAGATTTAATTAAATTCCGATTACTTTCGGTATAAGCACGTGTAGTTCCAGAAAGAGACACTTGATCTGCAATAATATTAAAATTATGCCCACCTTTAATTTTACCAATTGTAATGACTGTACTTTCTAATGGATTTGTATTTCTACTGACGATTGTTTGCAATGCTTGTACTAAATTAGATGCAACAATAATTGTATCTACTGTACCTTGAGGTGCTGCACCATGCCCTCCAATCCCTTTGATTTTTATATCAAACATATCAGCAGATGCCATGACAGGCCCTGCTTTAACACCAACTTCACCTAAAGCCTGATAATTCCATACGTGGATACCATAAATTTGATCTAGATCATTTAAGCACCCATCTTCTATCATATATCTTGCCCCGCCCTCACCTTCTTCTGCTGGTTGGAATATGAATCTGATTGAACCTTGATATTGATATTTATTTTGTGTTAATGCATATGCCGTACCAAGAAGCATCGCTATATGCCCATCATGACCACATGCATGCATGACACCATCATTTTTAGAAGCAAATTCAAGACCGCTTGTTTCTTGAATAGGTAAGGCATCCATATCAGCTCTAAGTCCAATCATTGGACCATCTCCGAATTTTAGATCAGCTGTTACACCCGTTCTACCAACATTAATTTTTGGTTTAAGCCCCATAAATTTTAATTCTTTAGTAATCTGTTCAGCTGTACGAATTTCCTGAAAACTTAATTCAGGATACTTATGAAAATCTCTTCTCCATTTAATTATTTTATCTTCAATTTTTTTTATTTCAGAACGTATGTTCATCTTTAAATCCTTTCAATAATACCTGATAATAACTTAATAATATTAAATTTTGATTGCTCTGCTAATTTTAAAACATCCTTATGAGTAAGTATCTCATCTGTAATACCTGCTGCATAATTTGTTAATAAAGCCACACTTAAAACTCTAAATCCTAAATTCCCTGCTTCTTTAATTTCTGGTAATGTACTCATTCCAATTGCTGTGCCATTAAGTAATTTAAAATATTTAATTTCTTCTGGAGTTTCATATGCTGGACCTAGAACCCAACAATAATTTCCAGATATAATTTTTATTTTATTTTCAGATGCTATATCGTTTGATAGTTTAATAAAGTCTATATCATGATATTTTTCATTATTAATTAATAAGGGTTCCTGAAAATTTTCTTGAAAAGTACAATCTATATGGCCTATAATATTCATTATTGTCCCTGGTGGATTTTTCTTGTCCAAACTACCAGATGAATTTGTAATTATTAGATTTTTTATTCCACACTCTTTTAAAACCTTTATCGGGAATGCAACCCTTTCTTTTGAATAGCCTTCATAGCAATGCACTCTACCTCTAGCAATTAGAAGCTCCTTTTCAAATAATTTTCCTACAACAAATTCACCTTGATGACCTTCTACATTTGAATTGGGGAAATATGGTATGTTTTTATAAGAAAGTATTTTACTTTCTGTTAATATTTCTGGAAACCCACCTAAACCAGACCCCAAAATAATTGCGGTATTGCCACCAAAGGAAGTTTTCTTTAATAAAAATTCTGATGCTAATTTTTCTTTTTTTATTTTTTTCATAAGGCTTCTGTTGCTAACTGCCCACAACCTGCATCTATATCTTGTCCTTTGCTCCAACGTATTGTAACAGGGAAAGAAACATTATTAAAATATTTTACAAAAGAATGAATATTATTTGTAATTGGTCGTTTATATGAACCATTTATTTCATTATAAGGAATTAAATTTAATTTGCATTTAATTGGGCTCAATATTTCTTTTAGCTTTTTAGCATCAGCGGGATAATCATTTATTCCTGCCAAAAGAACATATTCTATAGTAATTCTTTTACGTGTTTGATCTGTATAGTATCTTATTGCATTTATCAAATCTGAAAACGTTTGCTTTTTTGTTATTGGCATAATCTTCAACCTTTGTTGATGATTTGTTGCATTTAAACTAACTGCTAGTTTAAATGGTTGCTTTTCATTGGTAAACTGTTTGATTTTTGTAATTATCCCAGCAGTTGAAATAGTAATACGCCATGCTCCAAAATTAATACCTTGCGAATGGTTAAGAAGTTTAGCTGCAGTAATTGAATTATTATAATTTAAGAAAGGTTCTCCCATACCCATAAAAACCACATTCGTAATTTTTGTCTCAGAAATTTTTTCTAATTGAATATATTGATCAATTATTTCACCGACAGACAAATTTTGTATAAAACCCATTTTAGCTGTGGCACAAAAATCACAATCTACCGCACAACCTACCTGAGTTGACAAACATATAGTAGTGCGATTTTTCTCTACCATTAAAACAGATTCAACCGTTTTACCACTTTGTGTTACAAAAAGATATTTTTTAGTACTTTTTGAGTAGGAATTTTTACTGTTCAATATTTTTAATGGGTGAATCGGGACGTTTTTTATTACATTTTTAAAAGATTTTGGCAAATCAGTCATTAAAGAAAAATCATAAACTCGTTTTCGATATACCCAATCAAATAATTGCCTTCCCCGATAAGGAGGCTCACCAAATGAAATAGAAAAAATTTCTAAATCTTTTATTAATTGACCTATTAATGGCTTATAAAGTATGGTTTCTAGGTTTTTCATAATAAAGAATATAATATGAGGATTGAATTTTGAATTAAAAACTAATTAATTTATTCTTTCTTTTAAGGTTACCATATTAGGTAATTTCAGCCTTATTTTAATATAAAAAACATATATAATGACAGAAACACAAAAAGATTTAGAAGCATTAGAAAGGCTAGCTAAATCAAGAGAATCTTTTTTTAATGAAATCAATAAAGTTGTTGTAGGGCAAAAACAAATATTAGATCAACTACTTATTGCTTTACTATCAAGCGGACATTCTCTTTTAGTAGGCGTTCCAGGATTAGCAAAAACCTTAATTATTAAAACTTTGGCAGATGTTTTAGATCTCTCATTTAAACGAATCCAATTTACTCCAGACCTTATGCCAAGTGATATAACTGGCACAGAATTAATTGATATTGATCAAGAAACTGGACAAAGATCATTTAGGTTTTTCAAAGGACCAATCTTTGGGAATATTGTACTAGCTGATGAGATTAATAGAACTCCACCAAAAACTCAAGCAGCACTATTAGAAGCAATGCAAGAGCATAAAGTTACAGCAGGAGGAAAAACCTATAATTTAGATGAACCATTTTTTGTATTAGCTACGCAAAATCCGATAGAGCAAGAAGGGACATATCCACTCCCAGAAGCACAATTAGATCGTTTTATGTTTAACCTAAATATTGAATATCCTTCCAATGAAGAAGAAATTGCCATTGTTCGCAATACAACTACTATTAAAACTAAATCGCTTACACCCATAATGACAAAATCTGAAATAATTATATATCAGGATTTAGTGCGTAGAGTTCCAGTTGCTGATAATGTAATTGAATATGCAGTAAAGCTTACAACCTCATCTCGACCAACATCTGAAAATGCTCCTGATTTTATAAAACAATCTGTTTCATGGGGAGCAGGCCCTCGAGCTTCGCAATATTTAATACTTGGTGCGAAGGCAAAAGCAATTTTAGAGGGACGTCCAACGCCTAATATCGAAGATATTAAAAATTTAGCATTACCTATCTTAAAACATCGTGTATTGCCAAGCTTCAATGCAGAAGCAGAAGGATTAAAAGTAGAAAATATTATTTTACAGCTTTTAGATATTATAAACTAAAATTATCAATTGATCGATTCTAATAAAAAAAGATATCTTAATCCAGAGACAGTAGCAGTTTTAGATTCTATGTTATTACGAGCAAGACTAATTGTTGAAGGGTATGTCATAGGGCAACATAGAAGCCCATTTCATGGTTTTTCTATAGAGTTTGCTGAACACCGTAGCTATGAGCCAGGAGACGAAGTTCGACATATAGATTGGAAACTTTTTGCAAAAACAGATCGTCTATATGTAAAAAGATTTGAAGAAGAGACTAATCTTCGTACTCATATAATTTTAGATATTAGCAAATCTATGATGTATAAAAGTAGCAGCATCAGTAAACTAAACTTTGCAAACTCTCTAGTTGCTGCTCTCACCTATCTTATGATTAAACAACAAGATGCTGTAGGTCTTATAAAATTTTCAGATGTAATTAATACTTTCGTATCGCCAAATTCTAAACCAAGTCATCTAAATATAATTCTTGAAAACTTAGATGATTATAAATTTGGTAAAGATACTCAAATTGAATCTATACTTCATAAAATGGCAGAGAGGATCTCTAAACGTGGGTTAATAATATTAATATCAGACCTTTTAGATAATCCCAATACAATTATTAATGGACTTAAACATTTTCGTCATAACAAGCAAGAAGTCATTTTATTTCATTTACTCGATAGAAACGAATTGGAATTTGATTATAACAGCCCAACAAAATTTATCGATATGGAGACTTCAGAAAAAATTACGGCAGAGCCTTGGCACATTCGATCAAACTATAAAAAAATGATAAATGACCACCAAGAGTTTTTTAGGAAAAAATGCCGAGAAAACTTGATTGATTATTCACCTATTATTACTGATCAAAATCTTGATTTATGTTTAACAAAATATTTAAAAAAACGTAAAAAGTTATATTAGTTTATTTTATTTGTCCTTCTGCGTAATCTCTTCTTTGTCGCAAAATTTTCAATTGCTGATCATAAATATTTTCATTTTCAAAATCTAAATCCCTTAGACTTTTCAATTTTTTTTCAGCTTTTCTATACCATTTATATGCATCATTAAATCTTTCATTTTGCAGAAATTCAGTAGCAATATTTTCATATGAATTAACCATCCCTAACATTGCTTCATAGTCTTTATCATTATGAAAAACTGCCTCTTCAAATGCAATCTCTGATTCATCATAATTTTTCATCTGATTGTGAATGACGCCCAAATTATAATACAAATCAGCTTTAATAATTTTATCATCTTCATTTTTTATTGCATTTGTAAAAATTTTAATAGATTCTTCTTTTTCACCAATATCATAATACACACCAGCTAATTCTCTTAATGCTTTACTATTTGATGGCTCAATTTCAACTGCTTTTTGAAAATATGGTAAAATATCTTTAGTTTTTTCTCCTATTTTCCCAAGAATTTGCCCAGCGCTAAAATTAGAATCAAAACTATCAGGATCTTTTAAAACCGCATCTTTAACTGCCTCTCTAGCTTTTTTATTATCTCCTATATCCATATAACATTTTGCTAAAGTAGTATATGTATTGGCATCAGATGGTTTTACAATAATAGCATTTTTAAAATGAGCAATAGCAACCTCTAAATATTGGATTTTGTTACCTGAGTCGTTCTGTATTTTTTTAAATTGTTCGACTCCTTTATTAAACTCCTTTGCCCAATAAAATTCAGTATAATTATTAACGGCATCTTTAACTGGAATAAAAGAACCTCGAACTTCAATTACCTTTTCTTGATTCAACATCATGGCTTTTTTAAATAAAGCTACCATTTCAACCCACTCTTCCCTCTCAGCATGAATCTCTACTGCCATTACAATGGCGATCTCAGGATTATCTGGTTCTACGGCCATAGCTTTAGGAAGCCATTCAGCAGCTTTTTCAAAGTCTGATTGCTGTATAGCAAGTTTTGCTGTAGTGTATTCTTGGCTACTACAGGCATAAAAAACTATCATTACTACAATACTTAATAAACTTCGTGATACTTTCATTACTGAACCTTTTTTAATCAACAAATATAATGATAAGAACATATCTTAATATAATTTTTGAGGTCAAATTTTATATTTTTATAAAATAGGTAATTATTAAAATTTAAAAAAGATTAGATCTAAGACTATCAATCTTTTTTTTACTAAATTGCGCTCCATCAATTTTTATGATCTCTTCCGCAATAGAATTCCCTTTTTTACCTGCAATCCTGTAACTCTCTTTTTTAGAAATTGAAGAAAGAAACCCTGCAGCGTACATATCACCCGCTCCGGTTGTATCTTTAGCTACAATAATCTTTGGTTCTACAATAAATTTTTCTGAATTATTAAATACCACTGAACCTTTTTTACCTAATTTTACGGCACCACAATTTACCATACTCATTAGCTTATCAATCGAGGAATCATTATCATCAGAATTAAATAGAATTGATAATTCTGGTTCATTTGTAAAAACAATATCAACATTATCATAAATAAGTTTTAAAAATTCTTCTCTATTCCTTTCGACTACAAATGGATCAGCAACATCAAAACAAATTTTTGTATTATTTTTACGAGCTATATCTATAGCATTTAATATTGCCTTTTTTTGGGATTCTGTATCCCACATATAACCTGTAAAATATAGAAAAGAAGATTTAGCTAAGATTTCAGCATTTACATCTTTAGAACTATATTGTCTACAAATTCCTAAATGAGTATTCATAGTCCTTTCAGCATCTGGAGTTATTAAAATAATACTAGTTCCTGTGGTGCCTTCACCTTTAACAAGACCAGAGATACCACCATATTCTCTAATTTGCTTTAAATATATTTCTCCAAATTTATCATCTCCTATTTTACCTGAAATAATAGATGCGGCCCCCAAACCATTACATGCCAAAATAGTATTAGGAGCAGAACCTCCAGGCATATATTGTGAATCATTTGATTTAAAGTATTCAATAATCTCAGATTGACGCTTTTCTGATACTAATTGCATACTTCCTTTTTGTAATCCTAAATTTTTTATGTCTATATAATTAACATGATAAATAATATCAACGAGAGGATTTCCTATTCCAAAAATCACTGGTCTTTTATACATATTATTAATTAAATCTTTAAATGCTATTGTACAATCTTTGAAAGAAAAGATATTAGATTATCAGAATATATTACTTGGTAAGATAAAAAGAAAAAAATATTATATTATTTAATACACTTGATAGGAATAAACTAAAAAAGTATATTTAATTATTATGGAATCCAAAACCTTTGCAATTATCACAGATATTCATTCAAATTTTGCTTCTTTACGTAAGGCCTTGTCTATTATAAAAAAAAGAAAAGATATAGATCAAATTATTTGCTTAGGGGATTGCTTTGCTTTAGGGCCTCAACCTCAAGAAACATTGGAAATGCTCCAAACTATTCCAGATTGTATTTTTATTAGAGGCAATCATGATAGATATCTAATCGAAAGACTATGGGAAGAAGAGTCACCAAGCCTTGAAGGCATGGACCCAAATGATCCTATATGCCAAGCCATAGTAGAAAATGAAAAATGGACTGCCAATATTCTTGGATCAGAAGGTGAAAGATTTTGTTCTGCAATGAAAATTGCGCATAGAGAAATCATTGATGAAACTTTAATAGAGTTTACACATGCCTGGTACAAGAGAGATGATCATCCACCATCGATAAAAGAAGGATTAGAATGGAAGGGTTTTCTCGAGGAATTGAATCCTAATATTAAAAATTTTATTTTTATTCATGGTCATGTACACGTACCAAGACATCAAGTAATTGAAAATTTGACTATCCTATGTCAAGGGGCAACAGGACTTCCTTTTGACCGGGATCAAAGAGGCTCAGTTGCTTTTTTAAAAATAGAAAGCAATAAAATCAATTGGGATGTTATGCGTTACAATTACGATAATAAAGAGACGACTAAGCAATTAGAAAAAACAAAACCGCCTTTTTATACAAACCTTCAAAATACTATAAAATTCGCATCAATCCGTAATGACCTTTAAAGCCTAAATTTTTACTCTTTATTAAATCATAAATGTATTTCGATCATAGTGCAACGACACCAGTTCATCCTGATGTACAAAATTTAATCAACTCTATAAACCATGAAATATATGGAAATCCTTCCTCTATTTATCATATAGGCCAAAAAGCACGCTCAATAATAGAAAGCGCTAGAAACCAAATTGCAAAATCTATAAATACCACATCTGAAAAAATTATTTTTACCAGCGGAGGAACTGAGGCTAATAATCATGTGTTATGGTCGATGTTAAAAAGAAAAAAAAAACATGTTATTTCTAATGTTATTGAACATCCAGCAATAATTAAAGTACTTCAATTTTTATCAGATTTAAATATAAATCATTCACTAATCCGAGTTAATAATCAAGGTATAATTGATATTGATGATCTAATTAATAAAATAAATAATGATACAGGACTAATATCTATAATGATGGCCAATAATGAGATAGGTACTATTCAGCCCTTAGATAATGTAATAAAATTAGCTCATGATAAAGGAATCTTAGTCCATAGTGATGCTGTACAATGTTTAGGGAAAATTGATATCGATGTCGAAAAATCAGGTTTGGATTTCTTAAGCTTATCTGCACATAAATTTTATGGACCAAAAGGTGTTGGGATTCTTTATGTAAAAAATCCTGAAAAAATGCATCCTTTAATTATTGGAGGGAATCAAGAAAATTCCCTTAGAGGAGGAACGGAGAATGTAGCATCCATAGCAGGTATGGGGCTAGCAGCTGAAATAGCTTTTAATTGCATAGAAAACACCATAAAACATCTAAAAACTTTGGAAAAAAAATTTAAAGATGCTTTAAATATTAATTTTAAAAATATCGTCTACAACGGTAATCAAATTAAAAAAATTCCTGGTTTAATAAGTGTTTCTTTTCCTAATAATGATTCAAAAATAATGTTAATAAAACTTGATAGAGAAAAAATTTATGTTTCAAATGGTTCTGCATGTGGAACGGGTGATATTAAACCATCACCTGTTTTATCGGCTATTGGATTAGATGATGCTAGTAATCTCTCAACATTACGATTCAGCTTTGGTAGAACTAATAATATAGAAGAAATAAAATTCCTTATAGATAAATTGAATAAAATAGTTTCTTATTAATGGAAAAAGTGATTGTTGGAATGAGCGGTGGAGTGGATAGTGCTGTTGCAGCATCTATTCTAATAGAAAAGGGTTTTAACATTGAAGGTTTATTTATGAAAAACTGGGAGGACGATTCAGAATTCTGCACTGCAGGACAAGATTATAAAGATGCGCTGCAAGTTTGTGATAAACTAAATATCCCTCTTCGTTCGGTTAATTTTTCAAAACAATATTGGGATCGTGTTTTTAAAGATTTTTTAAATGAGCATAAAAAAGGTCGTACTCCTAACCCTGATATTTTATGTAATACAGAAATAAAATTTAAAGAGTTTTATAAGTATGCCTTAAATCTAGGAGGGGATCGCATTGCAACAGGCCACTACGTACAAAATCAAACTATAGATAATCGTACAAAACTATTAAAAGGTAAAGATAGCACAAAAGATCAAAGTTATTTTCTTTATGGGCTCAATCAAAAACAAATTACTAATTCCATCTTTCCTATAGGAAATCTTAATAAAAAGGACGTTCGATATCATGCAAATAAACTCGGCTTTACAAATGCAAACAAAAAAGATAGTGTAGGAATTTGTTTTATTGGTGAACGCAATATGAAAAAATTTTTATCCAAATATATTCCTAAAAACCCAGGGAATATAATTACTACGAATGGAATTAATGTAGGATCACATGAAGGTTTAATGTACTATACAATAGGACAACGCAAAGGCTTAGGAATTGGAGGAAGAAATAATAAACAAAAAGGTGCATGGTATGTAGCTGGAAAAGATATGGGAAATAATGAATTGATAGTTGTGCAAGGTCGTGAACATCCTGCTTTATACCATAAAAAAATTATAGGCTCTAATTTGAATTGGATATCAGGATTAAAACCAATTAACCAATACCTCAATGCAAAAATTCGTTATAGGAGTAAAGATAAACCTTGCAAAATTGAAATTTTAGAAAATAATAAAATCTCAGTCAAATTTTATGAGCCTCGGTTTGCAATAACCCCTGGACAATCAATCGTCTTCTACGAAAAAAATGTTTGTCTAGGAGGTGCTGTTATTGATTCATACAAAAATTGAAACATTTAAAAATGTCTTCTATTTTGGAACTATATTAACTTTATTAAATTCAATCAATTATGAGAACTATATTAAAAGCACTTGCTATTTTAGGTTTTATTATAAACTGCTTAATCGGACAATTTTATAGCGATTTGCCTAAAAATACTGCACCTTCAATTCTTAATAGAGTAAAAGATGATCATTTTAATCTTTACAGCCATTCAAATAAATTTAATATCAATCATGGTTTCAGTATGTCAATGATGTCCAATGGCCAAAGCCTATATTCAATTTCTGAATTTAATAACCACATATCATGTCAATTATTAGATGGAGTAATTTTAAATGCAAATATTGGATTATTTATGATACAATCCCCTATGCAAAATAAAAGCCAATTAACAGAGCAATTTTCTATGGCTTATGATGCATCAATTATTTATAAACCTACAGAAAACTCTGTCTTACAATTTCGTTTACAACACTTGCCATATCACCAAAGGCAGCAATACTATTCACCTTTTAATTTAAGGTTCAATCAATAATTGGCAAAAAAATCAATCCGAAGAAAGAAAAAATTGTCCTCCTATAAGAATCTCCCTCTTGATATAGCAATTTTCGCAGTAGGAATTCTTTTACTAAGTTTTATATATTCTTTCTCAAGAAGTACTATTCAGTCTGGTATACCTATTGAAGTTACTTTCCCCGAAATTAGTGAGCCCAGAAAGCTAGCTCGTGATGTATATCAAACTAATCCAATAAAAAATATAAAAGTTGAAGTTTTAAACGGTTGCGGTATAAAAGGAATTGCTGCAAAAACTTCTGAATTTTTAAGGATAAAACATAGAATTGATGTAATTAAATCTGAAAATGCAGATAAATATGATTATCCAAATACAATTATAATTGGAAGGAATGAAGATCTTGATAAAATTCTATCTGTATCTAAAGCATTTGGAATTTCAATACATAATGAACAATTGATAAAACATGACCCTGATGAAACTTTAGGAGTCGATATGACCATAATTTTAGGTAAAGATATCATTTCTTATGATGCAATATCATCATATATTGAAAATGATCAATGAACAAACCCCTTCTGGATAATATATCCAGTCAATCATTATTAGATGAAATTATAAACCTCGCTTTTGAAAAAAAGGCAGAAAGGGTTGTCACCCTTGATTTAAGAGGATTATCTTCAATATGTGACCATTTTATAATCTGCCATGGTAATTCTGAACCACAAGTAAAAGCTATTGCAGATAACATAAGAAAAGGAACTATCAATAAACCTCAACATATTGAAGGATATGAAAATAAAAAATGGATACTATTAGATTATTTTGAAATCATAGTTCATGTCTTCGATAAAAAAGATAGAGAATATTACGAAATAGAACGAATATGGGCGGATGCACCTAAAAAAGAATTAACTCATGAAAAATCTTAAAATCAATTTAATCGATAATATTTCTTTTGCTATAAAATCACTCTCATTTCCTCAGGTTGACTTTAACCTGACACAACCCAAGAACGTCCAATTTGGTGATTTATCAGCAAATGCTCCATTATTAATTGCCAGCCAATTAAAAACAAATCCATTAGAAATTGGAAAATTAATAGTGGAAAAATTACAAGATAGACAGATAGATAATATATCAGATATCAATATTACACCGCCAGGATTTATCAATTTTAGAATTTCAGATACATTCTTTCAAAACCAAATCGGAATCATTATAGAGAGCAGCTATAACTACGGTAAAGGCTCCTTAGGCATCGGGAAAATAGCTAATGTAGAATTTGTTAGCGCAAACCCTACTGGTCCATTAACTGTTGGGCATGGACGTAATGCAGTAATTGGCGATGTAATTTCAAAAATATTAGAATGGCAAGGATTCAAAGTCACAAAAGAATATTACTTTAATGATGCTGGAAGACAAATGCGGATATTAGAGGAATCAGTTAAAGCTAGATATTATAAAACTTTAAATAAAAATTATAATTTCCCTAAAGATGGATATCAAGGAGAATATATATATGATATAGCAAAAAGTATTTTACAATTAAAAGGTGATAAACTTAATCCTAAAAATAAATTTTTTAAAAAATATGCTGAAGATACTATTTTTAAAAATATTAAAAAATCACTAATGAACCTTGGAATTCAATTTGATCAATTCACAAATGAAAAAACTTTTTACGAAAATGGAGATATAGATAATCTTTTAAAAAAGCTATCAAATAAAAACCTTATTTATAAAAAAGATAATGCAACTTGGTTCAAATCTAGTGCTTTAGGAAAAGAACAGGATAAAGTATATATAAAAAGTTCAGGCGAACCTACTTATAGGGTTCCAGATACAGCATACCACATAAATAAAATCAAAAGAAAATATGATTTAATTATTGATATTTTTGGATCTGACCATGCTGATGCATATCCAGATGTCCTTCTAGCTCTAGAGGCATTAGATCTAAAAACAGATCATATTAAAATATTATTATATCAATTTGTCACATTAATTCGAAACGGAAAAAAAGTTAAAATGTCTACCAGACAAGCAAACTTTATCACTTTAGATGAATTAATAGAAGAATTAGGTCCCGATGTTGTACGTTACTTTTTTATTATGAGAAGTATGAATAGCCACCTAGATTTTGATATAGATATCGCTACTGATCAATCAGATAAAAACCCAGTATTTTATCTTCAATATGCTTACGCTAGGATATGTAATATTATTAAAAGAGCAGATGAATTAAAATTAATAAATCGTAGCACTTTTAATCATAAAATAATTGCCCATCGAGAAGAAATTCAAATGCTAAAACATATGGTAAGATTTCCTGAATTTATTGAAATATCTTATGAAAATCTTGAGCCTCAATATATTACAACCTATTTACAACAATTAGCTTCATTTTTCCACAAATTCTACAGCAAGTGTAAAGTTATAACAGATAACAAAGAACTTACAGTATCTAGAATCAATTTAATAAAATCTGTAAAAATTATTTTACAAAATGGTTTTAATATCCTTGGAATAAAAGCGCCCGAAAAAATGTAAAATGGTTGATTTTATTCAATATGAAATCCACTTTTTTATTTTTTGCCTCACGACTCTTTTTACATTAATTAATCCAATTGGAATAGCCCCCATTCTAATAATAATGACTGAGAGATTTGAAAAAAAAGAAAAATATAATATCGCAAAAAAAGGTTCTATTACAGCATTTATTACTCTTATTCTTTTTTCATTTCTTGGCTCTATTATATTTAATTTTTTTGGAATCACCATAGAAGCCTTTCAAATTATGGGTGGAATTCTTTTTTTTAGAAATGGTTTGAGAATGTTGGATGCTAAAATAGGAAGGTCACGCACTACCCCAGCAGAACAAGAGGAATCTCAAGATAGCAATGATATAGCTATCAGTCCTATAGGGATACCCATAATAGCAGGACCAGGTGCGATTACGGCAACAATGTTATTATCAAGTCAAACACCTCAAGTATATAGTTATGTAACTTTGATGTTTGCAATTTTCACAGTGCTTTTTTTTGTGTATATAATATTAAGAAATGGCGATATACTTTTAAAATTACTAGGCACAATAGGGATACGAATAATTCAACGTTTAATGGGTTTAATATTAATGGTAATTGCAGTACAGTTTGTTATTAATGGAATAATATCAGCAATTAAACCATATATTTTATAATTATAAAAATTAAAGTATTAAATATCATTTTTTGTCAATGGTTCCTTGAGGATATAATTAAATGTCTCTGGTTTATCAATCCTTATAGTTTGTTCATCAACTAAAGACCCTGTTTTGAAAACTCTTAAAAGATGATCCCCTGACTCCAAATCAAGACGAATATGCCGAACATCCCAATAATGCACTCCGTTTAATTCAAATATTAAACCTTTTTCCTTTGTTTTAAACTTACATTTATGCACAGGGTTAAGAAAAAAATCAATCTCTACCGCCTGTGATGGGTTAACAATTAACTCATATTTTAGAGGTGCAAAACCTTTCTTTTTGATTTCAAAAACATGAAGACCTGGAATTATACGCTCATTACGAATTGGTGATGTCCCTATATTAATATCATCTAAATAAACATCTACCTCAGTAGGAATAGTATTAATATCTAATTTTATTTGTGCTATAGGTACTGAAATAAATAATAAAAAAATTAAATTATATTTAATTTGGTTCAACATAGAAACATATTAATTATTTTTTATAAAATTCATATTTAATTCTCTTAAATCAGATCTATCAACCCAACCATCCATAATAACAATCTTTTCTCCTTCGATTTCTACTTCTATATATCCATAATAGGCACCTGGAGTAACTCTATCTACAGATATCACTTCACCTTGACTCAATAAAAATAAAATTTTAGACCCTATATATGGACCTTCTCTAAATTGGACATTATTTTTATTAGTAACATAAAGAGGTCCTTTCATCTGTTTAGTTGGACCAATGGGAATATCTATTTTTAATTTTCTATAATTATTAAAATTTAATTTCTTAGTATAAGGTTTAAGTATAAGGTTTTCCCCCGCAACAATTCGTAAATGCTCGGCAAATTGATATTCTCCAGGTATTGCAATTTGAAAAAATCCAGAATCATTAGAATATGTGGAATGAATAATATTATCAAAATTTTGTAAAGAAATTTTTACCCTAGGTAATATTTCCTTACCATCTTTCAAAAAAGTTTTACCTGATACAATAAGTTGACCGATTCTAATTATTTTAGTTGGTAATATAATGCGTCCAAATCCTATCCCTTTAAAACGAACAGAGATAGGATCAAAATTTTCATTTTGCGGTATTATTTTTATTAAATTTGTTCTATTATTTATATCGAGTGCACCCTGCGGGATAGTAGTACGAAATTCATTAGGAGCTTCTTGTAATATGGAAATTATCGGATTCATTGTATCTGCTTTTGCATAAACTTTAAATAAAATATTATCAGGAATAGCAGAATCATATTTTAAAGGCAAAATAATTTGCACTTCACCATATTCATAAGTCATTGAAATTAAAGGTTGTTTATTATTATAAATTATTTCTGGATACTTTGGTGCTCTGAATTGCGCACAACTAAGAATCAGGAAAAAACCTGTGCTTATTAATACTATACGAAAATGTTGGAAAAAGCTTTGCATAATATGCTGTAATTTATATCCTTATTTAAAACATTACATTGAACCACACATTTTTTTTTAAAAATTAACTAAATAAATAAAACTTAAAAAAATCTAATCATGGATAAAGAATCTGCTCTATTAATAAAAATTAAAAATTCAGATAAGATTGCTTTTCAAAAAATTTTTTATGAATTCCATGATGCACTCTTCCGTTTTGTTGCGTATAGAGTACAAGATAGAGAAGTTGCTAAAGACATCACCCAAGAAACATTTTTAAGGATCTGGAAGAATAGAGAAGATCTCAAACCAAAAAAATCATTTTTTTCATTAATAGCTCGAATATCAACAAATTTATGTTATGACCATTTTCGTTATACAGAAGTAAGGACAAGACACAAAGAGCAAATACCTAACTATGGAGTTTCCCATTATGATAACCCTGAAGAAATGGCTCAATTAAAACATCTAGAAAAGATTATTCAAAAACTTGTTAATGATAAAATACCTCAAAAATGTAGAGAAGTTTTTATTCTTAGCAGAGTTGAAGGACTTTCCAATCGCGCAATTGCAAAACAACTTAAGCTAAGCTTAAGGACAGTGGAAAATCAAATTTATAGAGCACTAAAAATCTTAAAAAAAGAACTTGAAAAATATTTATGAGTATATTACTAATAAATTTCGTTATTATCTTGTAAGTGAAATAAATCATATTAAAATAATATGAAACAAGAAAAATTAAAAAAACTAATCTGGGATATTAGTAAACAAACTAAAATGCCCCCCGCCCCAAATAAAATTAATATGTGGGAAAATATTTCCTATTTAATTGGGGATTCAAAAACAGATATACAAACTAAAGAAAGTTCATCTTATACTTTCTTTGAAAAATTAATTATGCAACCTAAGATTAATTTTAGATATACTACTGTTTTCTTATTAACAATTATTTTAATCAATCCTATATACGATAAATTCAACCAAAATAACATCATCAAAACAAATTCTGGTGAAAGGTTATCTTTCATACTTCCAGACAATTCAAAAGTGACCTTAAACGCTAAAAGTAGCATAACCTACAAAAACACATTTAATATTAAGGATCGTATGCTACAATTAGATGGCGAAGCATATTTTGAAATCGAAAAAGAACCCTTACCTTTTATAGTAAAAACTGATCACGGTAATATAAAAGTTCTAGGAACAAAGTTTAATGTAATAAACAGAAAAAATGAATTTGAAATCGGCGTAAATGAAGGGGAAGTAGAAGTGTCTAATCAAATTTCGAATATTCAATTAAAAGAAAAACAATGTATAATGGAGCTGGAAAATCTTGATGAAAAAAATATCATGAATATTCCTTATACAAAATATCCTGGATGGATAAATCAAAAATTATATTGTAAGCAGAAATCATTAAAAACAATATGCTTAGAAATTGAAAGGTTATTTAATATTAAAATAAAATTTTTAAACCCAAATATCAAAAATATTACCATCAATGGAGTTGTTGATATTTCAAATTTAAAAACTATGTTGAACACTGTTTCTTTATTAACACAACATGAGATTAAATTTGAAGGTGGCAGCTACATTATCATTTAACAAAAAAAAACACAAACCCTTAATACTACTCCTCTTATTTTGGATATTCGCTTCCAAAGCTTTAGCTAACAATAATATTTCATTCGATCTAGAAAAAACAAATATTAAATCTGCACTTAATATTCTAATCAATGATTATAATCTTATAATTATTTATCCAGATGAAATATCTGAGTTAATGTTCTCTGGGAAATGTATCGAATGCAATGAAGAAGAAGCAATTACCACTATTCTAAAAAATACTAATCTATCTTGGGAAAAGATAAATAAACAATTCGTAATATTTTTCCCAAAATTAAAAAATAATTTTTCTATATATGGTCGAGTATTTGATAAGAATTCTGGACAACCAATTCCATATGCAAATATTTATATCCAAAAGTATGATAAAGGGGACATATCAAATCATGATGGGCTGTTTTCTATATCAAAAATAGGATCTACACCTTGCTCATTAAGGGTGTCTTATATTGGTTATGAAACAATATATAAGCCATTAAATATCACCCACAAAGAAAATATATTCCATAATATATCATTAACTCCAAAAATTATTCATTCTAAAGAAATTTCTATTGTTGGTAACATTAGAGATTTCATGGATCGATCTAATAGCCCAGGACAAATCTCTTTTTCTCCACGCCATGTATCATCACTACCAAATCTCGGCGAAGTAGATATTTTTCGTTCTATTCAATTCTTGCCAGGCATCCAACTCTCATTAGGAAGTACATCTAATCTCAATATAAGAGGAGGAAACTCTGATCATAACCTCATCACCCTAGATGGAATGACTTTATATCAGACAAGTCATATGTTTGGTTTTATTAGTGGTATATCTCACGAGATTATTAAAGATGTCCAAATTTTTAAAGGCCACATACCCGCTAAATATGGTGGTCGAATATCTAGTATAATTGAATTATCTAGCCGCTCAGGTAATAATAAATCACTACATGGATCAGTTTATGGAAATTTAATGAGTAATGGCATCTTAGCTGAAATGCCTATTTTTCATAAAGGCAATTTGACAATTAATTATAGAAGATCTAAACCTTCCAATCAATTTTCTAAAGTATATGAATCAATTCAGAAATTTATGACTGGAGATGATAAATTTAATCTTATAAACGCAACAGCAACGCAAGACACAAGTCAAAATATATCCTATGATCTGAGTTCATCCTACCAAGACTTTTTTAGCAGACTTGCATATTTATTTAATTCAAAAAATAGATTAACAGTAACAACAATTAATGGAGAAGATTCTGTTTTTGAAGGAAGAAACTTTTTCGGATTTAGCAATATTTTAGAAATTGACTCGACCAATATTAATGAAATGGGTAAAGTAAAATATAAAGGAATTGTCGTAAATCTTTTTTCAGAATGGAATAATAAATATAATTCTCATTTAAGCGTTTCACAATATTTATACTCAAATCAATACTCTTCTAAGCAATCTTCACTTTTTAATAATAATTCTGCAATAATTGGGTCTGCTATAAAAGAACACTTTTTTTATGATAATAGTATTCGCTTTAATCATCAATATAGAGGGATTGAAGATCACACACTTACAATGGGATTTGAAGAAACTTTTTATAAAATAAATTTTAAAGATGAAAATATTGATGGGAATTTTTTTAATACAAATTCAATAAAACAACATAGAAACCTTTTTTCTTTCTTTTTACAAGACTTCTGGAAACCAAAAAGAGGATTAGAAATGCACACAGGTTTAAGAATTTCCCATATAAACAAAATAGGAAAATTTTATAGCGAGCCCAGAATTGCTATAAAATATAGATATAGCAACGCACTATCATTTGAGACTGCTTTTACACAAAATAGCCAATTTATCCACAAATATGCAGCCGAGCATAATATCAGAACAAATAATAATAAATGGTTAATTTCATCTACTAATATTCCAATAACTATTTCAAAAAATTATCACTCTGGAATTAACTGGGATATAAAAGATTATAACCTTACATCTAATGTCTATTTAAAAAACTTAAATAACTATTTTCTTTTTAATCAATCATTAGCCCCTCAAGATTATTTATCCTCTTCTATTAATATTATTGATCCTGGCTCTGGAAAATCTAGGGGTATAGAGTTATTACTGAGAAAAAAGACTGGTAAAGTAAATGGATGGGTGACTTACCACCATAATCAAACAAAATATTTCACTCCTAATTATAATAATAATAAAAAGTATTTAGCAGATCATGATAAAACGCATGAATTTAAATCAGTAATAATCATCAATTTTTTAAATTTCGATTTTTCAGCGTCTTGGGTTTTCTCTTCTGGAAGACCTTTTACTCAGATAAATAATTTATATTTAGAGTCTGGATCAGGTTATGAAATATTTACTAAAGAAAATTATAATTCAAAACGAATAAAAAATTCACATCACTTAGATATAAGCATTACAAAATCTTTATATATATCTCAAGTAACCATGGATATTGGATTTTCAATATATAACCTTTACAATAGAAAAAATATTAACCATAAAAGATATAATCCATATACAGGTACATTATCTATTTCCGATGTTGCAATGTTTGGGATCACACCTAGTATTTATACAAAAATTAGCTTTTAATAAATGTGGAGGCGGGGAGAATCGAACTCCCGTCCGACATAGAATGATGAAAAACATCTACAAGCTTAGTTTCTTGGTTATTTTTTAATTTGATTATGTACCAAGAACAAAAACAAAATCAAACTAGCTTCCTTATGTTTCGCCTTAAACTCGAAAGCATGTTCAAGACTAGTCTATTTTAGTGACGCTCCTAGCTTAGATCATAGACAAATCTAAACTGGAACGAGCTGCTAGACTTAAGCTGCAGCCATATAGCCGTAATCGGCATTTATAGTTGTAACAGATGATTAAGGAGGGTACTGTTATCCTCCGCTTGCAGTTAGACATAGTTCAT
>MDTB01232531.1_pt1 | contig 30806 bp, 29 predicted proteins | sample 811161 | NCBI WGS metagenome assembly MDTB01 (sample SAMN05326650, study PRJNA326480) | marine metagenome | isolation source: seawater | place: Mediterranean Sea | collected 2009 | reverse complement strand
CCCTGGGTTACGTGGGTCATCTTCTGGAATGCCTTGCTCGATCTTTCCGACCAAGTCAGCACCGACATCTGCACTCTTAGTGTAAATGCCACCGCCCACGCGAGAAAACAATGCAACAACTGATGCGCCCATGCCGAAACCATGAATATGGTGTGCTGTGTGCGGATCGCCGCCAAGGAAGTAATACACCAAACCAAGCCCAATTAGGCCGAGCGAGGCGACGGCGAGACCCATAATAGAGCCGCCGAAGAACGCAACGGACAATGCCGCAGCTTGGCCCTGCGTGTGTGCGGCATTGGTTGTACGCACGTTAGCCTGAGTTGCCGTGTACATTCCAAACCAACCAGCAAACGCGGATGACAGCGCGCCGGCGACGAAGGCCATAGCCGTATATTGACCGAGTTCCGATACGGCGATGCCGATGACCAAAATGCCTGCAAACAACGCCAACATGGTGTATTCGCGTCGCATGAATACCATGGCGCCTTCATGAATCGCGTCAGCAATTTTTTGTAGTTCCGCAGAACCTGCGTCATAACTACGAACAATGCCGTAAATAATTAACGCGGTTACCAGACCAACAACGCCTAGTAACGGTGGGAGATACGAAAGATCGGTCATTTGGTTCCCCAACTGGTTGGATGTAATCGTCGTGCGGGACGGACGGTTAGCAGCATAACAAGACGGACCTGAAAACCAGATCAGGACCGGCAAAACCAGCTAAGCTCCACCCCATATGGACTCAAGCGGCGCGTATCATACCAAGGTCGACGCCGCTTGCCATGCTAAAACCCTGTTTCAGGCCACAAGTTATAGCCATTTTTTGCGGATAATGAGAATGTGCGGCGGGTTAGCCCTGTTCTAGCAAACTACGTAGGTCGATGATGGCAGCATTGGCTCGAGAAACGTGGGAGGCCATCACCAAAGAGTGATTTGCGAGGAGGCCAAAACCGTCACCATTTAAAATCATTGGACTCCAAACGGTATCTTGGGTGGGCTCTAATTCACGGATGATCTGCCGCAGCGAAACCCGCGCCGCTTTTTTGTCGAGCACGTCACCAAAGTCATGTTCTATGGCTTTCAGCATATGTATCAGAGCCCAGTTAAAACCGCGCGCTTCGTAAAACACGTTGTCGATTAGCAGCCAGGGTGTTTTCACAAAATTGTCTTCCGGCCCTACCGTGGCCTGGCTAGCCGCATTGTCGCCGGCCAAGTCCAGATTTAACTGACGTTTACCAACGCTGGCAGACAGCCGTTGCGACAGACTGCCAAGCCGCGTCTCCATAGCCGCAAGCCACTGCTGCAAGTTGTCGGCGCGCGCATAAAACTGGGTGCCGGCTTGATTGGGGTCGGTGAGACTTTGCTGATAAGCCAGAAAAAATTCGATGCCGCTGCGATATTCGTCTTCCGTTCGCGGCAAGATCCAAGAGTTATTGTCAAAGAAGAATTTGCTTTCAGCCTCGGCCAAATCCTTATTTTCTGCAGATTGGCTTTGCGACCGGGAAAAGTCATTGCGATAAACTCGCGCGGTGTCGCGTAACAAGGTCAGCACGCCGAATTCCCACTCGGGCATGTTGTCCATCCATACCCCTGGCGGAAAAATATCGTTGGTTATGTAGCCGCCTCGCTTATGCACCAAAGTGTCGGCTATTCCAATGAAGGCTGTGGTGGTGGTAAAGCCGGTGACCAGCGCAACACCCTGCGTCTGGGCTGCCGCTCGCGCTTTGGCGTGCACGTCAAAGCCTGCGGGCTCGGTGTTCCACCACCACCCCAAGAATAGGATCAGCCCGCTATATGCGACGAGTACGCCACCGCCTATGGACGCGGCGAAACGGGACGACCGTGGTGGCGTTAAGCCATCCTCCGAGATCTCGTCACCGCCTTGTTTGCGCCAAAATTGCCAGCCTTTGATTTGCATGAGTCGCCATGTCCTTAACACGTGAGGGAAGCATTATGGCCTGCTCGCATCGGATGAAAAGCCCGCATTAGCGATCACCGGACGAACGGGGAACCAGCTTTTGGATACCAAAGCTGACCGGCAGTGTAAACGCTGTCCCGTTAGCGTCTCGAAGATGCAGCGTGACCGGGGCGGGATTCGGCAGCTCGCCGTCTAAAGCGACCATCAAATGCAGGCCGCCGCTCTTGAATTTGACTTCTCCTCCCGCGGGGATTGTGACTGCTGAGACCGAGCGCATACGCATAGTCTCTCCGTCCATTGCCAAAGTGTGCATTGAGATGTCTGGACTAAACTCAGCCCTCACTTCAATGAGTTCCAGGTCCTGTGCCGAGACGTTACGCAGGGTCATGTAGCCTGCAGTCATGGTTTGGCCGGGGATGGCTTCGCGCATGCTTGGGAGGGAGACTTGCAGTCCCTTTGCTTGCGAAATATTTGCCGGCGATCTCATTTCGTTGAAACTAGTCGCTTGCGTTGCGGGTGTCTGGGACGCATCGTTCGCGACGGTTTCAACATCTCCAGCGTGATGCATTTCCGACATTTCTGGTGTGGCCGCGCTACCTGATCGTGCAACATGTTCACTGTTTTCATCATTCTTAGTGTCGCATCCGTTGAGCAAAAGGCAGGCCGTGAGTAAACACAACAAGCGGCGGAGCTGGGCTAGCTTCGGAAACCTTATCCGCACCCGACTGGTAAGGCCTAAAAACGGGTGGGCGGTCTGATGGATTTTTGCTGCGGCGTATTTGTTTCTTAGTCTGTGCATATCTGCTCTATGTGGCTCGGGCGGGCAATGGTTATCTGGGCGATTGGTCGAGTATCACCCTGGGCATTCTTTATCTGGTCGTAAACCCAACGGCCTTGCGCATCGTTGGGTGCGGCGATGATATAGCGACAGTTGCCGGAGCCGCTATCGACCAAGTCAGTGATTTGTGCGGCGACGCGAAACCCCTGACTACGCAGGTCTGCACCGCTAAATTTAATACGCTTAATATTTGCGTTAGAGAGCAGGGCAACTTGCGCGGCTGTGGGTTGGATCGCCGGATGTTGCGGGTCGATAAGCTGGGCTCGGGCGAGCATAGAGCGTGATCGCGCAAATTGACGCCGCTCCAAAGCACTTATCGCGTTGCTGACAAAGTGCTCGACGATTTGTTCAATGCCACGTTGCGCGGGTTCAAACGTCGGATTCAATTCTAAAATTTGTTGGTAATAAAACAGCGCGCTGCTGGCTTCTGGATAGGTCAGGTCGCCGGCCTGATAGGCTAGCTGAGCTTGCGTGAGCAAATCCTGGATGCGTGTTTTGGTTATGGCTTCTATATCCTCCTGAGGCGCTGGAGCCGCAGGCGCGGGCATCTGGCAGGCGCTCAATATGAGTGGGCCAATTACGACGAAGATCAGAAACAACAAACGCGGACTAAACATGGCGCTAAATTAACAAATTTATGCGAAATTTTCGCTGATTGGATGTCACCATCAGGCGTGCACGCGCTCGATAATTCAGTGCCGTCAATAAAAACGGAGCCACAGCTCCGGTCTAACTTTGGCTTTGCATTCGGACTTCGAGCTACGCATCGCGAGATAAAGGAGAATGCCTATCTGATCAGCCTGAGGCATGCCACAATTATCAACCGAACCGAACCGAACCGAACCGAACCGAACCGAACCGAACCGAACCGAACCGAACCGAACCGAACCGAACTGAAGTAAGACGACGGCAGATGAAAGCAAAGCAAACACAGGCTCAAGCGCAACCGGCTGGCAGAGGCTGGGCTATGGCATTGCGAACGACGGGTGCGGCTCTGCCTGTCTGGTTTGTTGTACTCGTTGCAGTGCTTTTGGCTGCGGCTAGCGCGACCTACTCACGTTTCGCAGAAGGGGCGGAGAACGAAGCCGTATTTGCTGATAACACGTTCGGTTCAGCAAACCGTTCTACAGCAAATTCGCCAGCAAAAGCCAGCTCGGATGCCTTTACATCCTTTGCCGCAGATCAAACGTTCTTGCCAGTTGACGAAGCTTTTCAACTTGAACTGGTCGATTTGATGAGTGCCGCTGACCCAGCCGTTATAACCGCCCGTTGGCGCATGGCACCTGGCTATTACCTCTATCGCCATCAATTTAGTTTTCAGGCGAGTGCAGCGGGTTTGGTAGCGGCGCCAAGAATCCCGGCTGGTCTGCAAAAAACAGATGAGTTTTTTGGCGACGTTGAGGTTTATTACGATCAAGTCGAAGTTGCCCTGCCGTTAGCCGCAACAGACGAACCCTCTTGGCCACAAGGCGCGACTTTAACCGTCGGTTATCAGGGCTGCGCCGATGCGGGATTGTGTTATCCGCCAGAGAAAAAAACATTCAAGTTGGTGAGCGGCGTGTGGCAGCCTGCCGGTTTTGGCGGTGCCGTGTCCGCGGCTGGGGCCCAGACGACTTCAGTCAGCTTAGTTTCTGAGGATCGCGCGCTCGCGAATATTTTGAGTGATGCGAACTTTGCCTATGCGCTGTTGCTGTTTTTCATCGCGGGCATTGGCTTGGCATTTACACCTTGTGTTTTTCCTATGCTGCCGATTCTTTCCAGCATCATTGCCGGTGAGGGCGCTGATATTTCCAAGATCCGAGCCGTCACTTTGTCCGGATCTTATGTGCTGGGCATGGCGCTCACTTATGCTGCCGTGGGTACTTTGGTCGGACTGTTTGGCGCTGAGCTGAATTTGCAAGCTAGCTTGCAGTCACCGCTGGTGGTGATCACTTTCGCGCTGGTGTTCGTTGCGCTCGCCGGATCCATGTTTGGTTTTTACGAACTGGCTCTGCCATCTGGGCTACAGAATTGGTTGAACGCGCGAAGTCAGGCCCAGCAGGGTGGTCGCTATTCGTCGGTCTTCGTTATGGGCGCACTCTCCAGCTTGGTTGTATCACCCTGTATATCCGCCCCACTCGCTGGTGCCTTGATTTATTTGTCCAATACGGGTGACGTGGTTTTGGGCGGAAGCGCCTTGTTCTCGCTAGGCTTGGGTATGGGTGTTCCGTTGATGTTGGTCGGTGGCACCGGCGGACATTGGTTACCGCGAGCCGGTATCTGGATGAATGCGGTGAAGGCCTTTTTCGGTATCGGATTGCTTGGCGTTGCGATCTGGTTGCTCGAGCGTTTTATGCCCGGCCCCTTCACCCTCTCGCTGTGGGCGCTTTTAGCCCTGGGTACCGGTGTTGCCTTGGGGCTGTTTGATTCGCTTGCGGATGTAACGACGCAGCAGCGGCGACTTCGTAAAGGTCTCGCCAGCGTCGCATTTGCATGGGGTATTTTGTGTTTGGTTGGCGCGGCAGCGGGCCAGTCGAATGCGCTGCAGCCGATTGAGTTTTTGGCTCAGCGAACCTCGGTCGCTGGTGCAGACGGCACCAGCGACGCGGTCGATTGGCAGGCGGTGAAGAGTGTGGCCGATGTGGAATCGCATTTGGGTGCAGGCGGCGAGGTGGTGCTGCTGGATATCTATGCAGATTGGTGTATTTCCTGCAAAACAATGGAAGCGCAGGTTTTCCCCGAGCCTGAGGTGGCTGCGTTGCTGCAGCAATTTACGCGCATTCGAGCAGACGTCACAGCAAATGATGAGATTGATCAGGCTATGCTCAAGCGTTATGGCTTATTTGGCCCGCCGAGTTTGGTTTTTTTTGCGCAAGATGGCGGTGAAATCACCGAAGTTAGGCTCCAGGGAGAGGTTGATGCCGAGCGTCTTCGCGATCATCTGCAACAAGTATTGGCGCTTTGATTTTTAAAGGTCACCAAAAATGGCTTTAAGTTCGCTTATCTTGCCGCTAAAATCGGTTAAATTACTTAAAAACACCGAATCCTGGATTCGGCCTTATCCGTGCTGTGCGACTTGAGTGTTGAAGTAGGCCGACGGATTTAAGCAAGCGAGGGCACTATGCCAAAAGATGCTACGACTGATGCTTCGCAAGAATGTCGCATGTTGGTTTTGAATGGCCCCAATCTGAATTTATTGGGTTCCCGTGAGCCGGAAGTCTATGGCAGCGAAACCCTTGCAGACATTGTTGCAGGCCTGAGCGCCTGGGGTGAGATTCATGGTGTTGTCCTTGACCATCTGCAGAGTAACGCTGAGCACGAACTCGTCAACGCGATTCATGATGCTGGACGAGACGGGACCAAATTTATCGTTATCAACCCCGGCGCCTTTACGCATACCAGCGTCGCCATTCGCGATGCCTTGCTCGGCGTCAACATGCCTTTTATCGAAGTGCATCTTTCTAACGTGCATGCACGCGAGGCGTTTCGCCAGGTTTCATATTTGAGCGATGTAGCGGTTGGCGTTATTACCGGATTTGGGTCGGCAGGCTATCTTTTCGCTCTGCAAAAAGGGCTGGAGCTAGTGCACCAAGATTAGTCTCACGTTAAAGAGTGCGACGCGAATAGAATAAGGCAACGGGGCGAATTTATGGATTTACGCAAAGTCAAAAAGCTTATAGAACTGGTCGAGGAATCCGGCATAGCGGAGTTGGAAGTGAGTAGCGGGGATGAGTCAGTCCGCATTTTGATGCCCAGCGGGGTAACGGCCGTGCAGAGCATTGCGCCGCCTGTAGTTGGGGTCGATAGTGAAGCAGTCGTTTCTGCATCCGAGGCAGCAGTAGTTCAGGCGGATCCGGCGAATTCCGTTGCGGCCACGGTAATCCGGGCGCCAATGGCCGGTACTTTTTATCGTGCACCCAACCCTGACGCCGCACCGTTTGTGGAAATAGGCCAAGTCGTTGCTGCGGGTGACGTGGTTTGTATCATCGAAAGCATGAAAATGATGAACGAAATCAAAGCCCCAACTGGCGGCGTGGTTGCTGATATCGCGACCGCGAATGGCACGCCGATCGGTACCGGCGCCGCCTTGATTACGTTGGGTTAGGCAAGCGTCAATCGGAACGTCAAAGTGAGCTGGTTACAACTGCGGGTCGTGCTGCGAGCGGATCAGGTCGAATCCATCGAGGCACTGGTGCTGGGCGCGGGCGCGGTCGCAGTAACGCTGCAAAGTCACGCTGACGAAGTGGTTTTGGAACCTGACCCCGGTGCAATGCCGTTATGGCACGCTGTTATTTTAGAGGCTCTGTTCGACCTCAGCACCGATCTTAGTGCTCTGCGCCACCAAATTGCCTCAGACGCCCCGGAATTGCTCGAAAAGTTAAGTCTGGAATTTGTTGCTGCAGCGGACTGGCATGCGCAAAGCCGACAACACAGTTTGACCGAGCTATTTGCTGAGCGACTTTGGCTGTTACCCAAAGATGTAGAGCCATCGCGCTGGCAACAGCCCGGTCAGGTGGTGATGCAACTTGAACCTGGCATGGCGTTTGGTAGCGGCAGCCATCCAACCACGCATATGTGCTTGGCCTGGTTGGCGCAATCGATCCGCGGTACCGAACGGGTTCTGGATTTTGGCTGTGGCTCTGGCGTGCTGGCGATAGCCGCTGCGGTTCTGGGTGCACAAGTTATCGCCGTCGATCACGACCCACAGGCGGTTACCGCCACAGTAGAAAATGCCGCCGCGAATGCGTTGGATGCCGATGAATTGCGTGTTTTCAATTTAGCAGGCTGGGAACAAGAGCGGTCGCGATTTGTTTCTCGCGGTGCAGCTGACCTGGCGACTGGTGTCCTCGACGACGGCCCTTTCGACGTAATTGTGGCGAATATCCTCGCTGCACCTCTTATTCAGCTGGCGCCAGAGTTTCTTTCGGTATTGCGATCCGGCGGACAAATACTGCTGACGGGGATTCTTGTCGAGCAGACGGAGGCGGTCATGGCCGCTTATCCTGACGTTAGCTTTAGCGAACCTATTCGGCAGGCGGAGTGGGCTTGTTTGGCGGGCACGCTATCCGCCTAAAAGGAATTGGTTTAGGCTTGGGCCTTCGAGGTGCCAGAGTGCCTACATCTGTACCATTAGCATGAACAACAGGGTAGGCGGGACAGGCAAAAATTAGGAAAACGACAAAACCTCTGGGAGGGCAAGATGATTGGATACGTAACCATTGGCACGGCGGATATAGAAAAAGCCTGTGCGTTCTATGATGAGCTGTTTGCAGAAGCAGGCGGCAAACAATTGTTCGGTCAAGATCGAATTAAGTTCTACGGCACCGGACCCGGTGCACCGATGTTGGCGGTGTGTATACCTTACGACAAAAACGATCCTAAGCCCGGTAACGGCACGATGATCGCCATTCCAGGCGGAGACCGAGCTGGTGTCGATAGACTCTATGCCAAAGCAATGGCGCTTGGTGCAACGGATGAAGGCGGCCCGGGCGAGCGTTTGCCGGTTTTTTATGGTGCTTATGTCCGCGATCTGGACGGCAATAAACTCTGTTTTTTCGAAATGAAGATGTAAGTAACCGGTCGCAGACGGGATAACCATCGCGTCTGCTCGACCTTCCACTTCTAATTTTTCACCTCTTATCTAGCGCTGCTCTCCTCGCAGCTATTGCGCCTGTTTCAGCCATACCCTCGCCGATATCGTGTCGGGTACGCTTTATCTGCGCCATAAATAGCGCCTTTAGGTCTTGTTGATGCACGAGCAAAGTCCACAGTCCTCAGCGGTGAAATTTTGCGACGTCGGCGCTATCATTCGTCTCTTTTCTAAGCTGATAGCACCGTGACGCAAAGCCTGCTCAATCCAATCGCTCTAAGCCCCGCCGTCCAGCTGCGTAATGCCGTTGCTTTGGCACCTATGGCCGGTATGACTGATGCGCCCATGCGCACGCTTGCCTGGTCTTTTGGCGCGGGGCATGTGGTCAGTGAGATGGTGTCTGCCAAACCCGAGTTGTGGCATACCGAAAAGAGTCGTCTACGCCGAGTAGGCCTTCCTGAAATCAATCCAAACGCGGTGCAAATCGCCGGCGATGATCCCGTCACGATGGCGGCATCTGCGCAACGCTTGGTAGATCACGGTGCGCAACTAATCGACATCAATTTTGGCTGTCCGGCAAAGAAAGTTTGCCGGCGGGCCGCCGGTTCAGCCTTACTTGCAGATATTGACGGCATCGCGCGTATCGTCGCGGCGGTGGCCGCAGCTGTTGAGGTACCCGTTACTGTAAAAACTCGCACCGGTCTAACGCCTGAGGACAATGCTGGCCTGGCCGCCGCGGTAGCGGCTGAGCAATCCGGGGCGGCCCTGGTGGTGTTGCATGCTCGCAGTCGCGCTTGTCGGTTTAAAGGTGTTGTGGATTACGCGCGGATTCGCCCGATTACCAAACGGCTGGCGATTCCCGTGCTGGTTAACGGCGACATAGATAGCGGCGCTTCTGCCCAGGAAGCCCTCGCCAAGAGCGGTGCTGCTGGCATTATGGTCGGGCGCGGTGCGATGGGCCAGCCCTGGTTATTTGCTGAGCTGTTGGGGCAGCCAGTCCCGCCGCTTGGCGAGCGGGTGGCGATCATGCAGCTTCATCTCACGATGTTGCATGACTTTTACGGCGCTGAATCCGGATTTCGCATAGCCCGCAAACATATTGAAGCCTATCTGCAGCGTTTTTTTGCGCCCGCTTTGCGTCGGGACTTTATGCAGCTTGATGGCGCAGCGGCTCAGGTGAATTGGCTGCTCGCGCACGCCGCCGCAATCGAAGACAAAGCCTCGGCGCACGCTTGTCTTTCGGTAGACCGAGCGGCTTAGTGTTGCTGTCCAGCTGATAACGCAAACACTAAAACAGAACAAGCGCAGGCAAGGCGCCCGGCGAAACGATTTTGGCCAAACCATTCAGCCAAACACTCAGAAGGTATGCAAATGACTTTAAAGATTCGTCGCGCTCTACTCAGTGTCTCCGATAAAACCGGTTTGGAGATGCTGGCGCGCGCACTCCATCAAGCGGGCGTTGCGATGTTGTCTTCCGGAGGCACTTATCGCGCGATTCAAGCTATGGACTTGCCGGTTACCGAAGTCTCTTCGTATACCGGTTTCCCGGAGATGATGGATGGTCGTGTGAAGACCCTTCACCCGAAAATACATGGTGGCATTTTGGCGCGTCGCGGCACCGACGAGTCGGTAATGTCTGAGCACGATATAGCGCCGATTGATTTGGTCGTGGTCAATCTCTATCCCTTTGCAGAAACCGTTGCGCGGCCGGATTGCACTGACGCGATGGCCATAGAGAACATTGATATTGGTGGCCCGACGATGGTGCGCGCGGCAGCCAAAAATCATGCTGATGTCACTATTGTTGTGGATCCCGACGACTATGCGGATCTGGTCGAGGCTATTAATTCTGATAGCTTGGACTTACCGAAGCGGCGCGCGTTAGCGCTGAAAGCGTTTCGGCACACTGCTCAATACGATTCGGCGGTGGCTGCTTATCTCGGCGCTGAGGAATTGCTGCCAGAGAGTCTGACATTGTCTTTCGACAAAGTTGCCGATATGCGATACGGCGAAAATCCGCATCAGGAAGCAGCATTTTATCGTCAATCTGGCGGCGACATTCAGGCAACCATTGCGGCCTACGAGCAGCATCAAGGCAAGGCCCTTTCGTATAACAATATTGCTGACGCAGATGCAGCGCTGGAATCGGTGAAAGTATTCGACGGCTGTGCCTGTGTCATTGTAAAGCACGCTAACCCGTGCGGCGTCGGTATCGCGGCAGATACATTGGCAGCTTATGAAAAAGCGTTTGCGACGGATCCAACATCGGCTTTTGGCGGTATTATCGCCTTTAATGAAGCATTAGATGAGACGACCTTGGAGGCTATCTTAGCGCGCCAGTTCGTAGAGGTGATTCTTGCGCCGAGTTACAGCGCTGCGGCAATTACAATAGCGCGGCAGAAACAAAATGTTCGTCTCCTCAGCTACGGTGGCGGTAGTTACGCTGGTCGCGGTCGAGAATACAAGCGCGTTGGCGGGGGGCTGCTGGTCCAGTCTGCGGATGAGCTCAGTTTTGCTGAGGACAAGCTGCAGGTGGTGAGCGCACGGCAGCCCACTGAAACGGAAATGCGCGATTTGATGTTCGCTTGGAAAGTAGCCTGGTTTGTGAAATCCAATGCCATCGTATACGCCCGGGCGGAACAAACCATCGGCGTGGGCGCGGGACAGATGAGCCGCGTGGTAAGCGCGAAAATTGCCGGACTTAAAGCACGTGAAGAAGGTTTAGAAGTTGCCGGTTCGGTTATGGCGTCGGACGCCTTTTTTCCGTTTCGAGATGGGATTGACGCCGCGGCAGCCGAGCAGATCAGCGCAGTGATTCAACCCGGCGGTTCGATGCGAGATAAGGACGTGATCGCAGCAGCAGACGAGCATGGTATGGCAATGGTATTTACCGGTGTTCGTCATTTCCGTCACTGAATTGACTCGCATTATTTGATTGCACTGCCGAGGAATTTGATTGCTTATAGGTATGTTAGATATTAAGCCGGACGCTAAGGTTTGTTGCGCCTATCAATGCTGCCGGCCTATTTGGTTTTGCAGTCTGAGGCAGTCGTCCGCTGGTCAGTTTGCTTTACGTCAGATCTGATTTAGGTATGACACGGAACGAGCATGGAGACAGCAGCATGAAAGTCATGGTTATTGGATCCGGTGGTCGCGAGCATGCACTTGCCTGGCGTTTGGCCAGCAGCGCGACTGTCAGCGAGGTGTTGGTCGTGCCGGGTAACGCGGGCACCGCACGAGAGGCCAAGGTGCGTAACATCCCATTATCCGTTACCGATATATACGCGCTATTGGCGCTGGCGCAAGAAAAAAGCGTAGATCTGACCATAGTAGGCCCGGAAGTGCCGCTAGTCGGCGGGATCGTTGACGCGTTTCAGGCTGCAGGGCAGAAATGTTTTGGCCCCACTCAGGCCGCAGCTCAGCTGGAAGGCTCCAAAAGTTTCAGTAAGCACTTTATGCTGCGGCATGGCATCCCCACCGCAGCCTATGCTTCTTTTACCGAACTGGAGCCGGCCCTCGCCTATATTCGCGAACACGGCGCGCCGATCGTTATCAAAGCGGACGGCCTAGCCGCTGGCAAAGGTGTAGTGGTAGCGCAGTCCGAGGCAGAAGCCCTCACCGCAGTAACTGATATGCTCAGCGGCAACCGCTTTGGCGAATCTGGCCACCGCGTGGTTGTTGAAGAATTTATGCAGGGCGAAGAAGCTTCCTTTATCTGTATATGCGACGGCAAAACGGCACTGCCGTTTGCTTCGTCCCAGGACCATAAAGCCCGTGATGATGGCGATCGCGGACCGAATACTGGCGGTATGGGTGCTTATTCTCCGGCACCCGTGGTCACACCAGTGGTGCATGAGCGGGTTATGCGTCAGGTAATCGAGCCCACGTTACGGGGTATGGCGGAAGACGGTCACCCGTTTGTCGGCTTCTTATACGCCGGGCTGATGATCGATTCTGACGAACAGGTTAAGGTGGTGGAGTTTAACTGTCGCTTTGGTGATCCGGAGGCGCAGCCGGTGATCATGCGCCTGCAAACAGATCTGGCTGAGCTGTGTCTCGCGGCGATAGCGGGCAAACTGGATCAGCAGAAACTGCTGTTTGACTCACGCACGGCCTTGGGCGTGGTGATGGCCGCGGGCGGTTATCCTGACCAATATGATCAAGGCGATGCGATCTCCGGTTTAGACAAAGATCTCGAAGATACTATGGTGTTCCATGCTGGCACGAGCCTGGAGGATGATGCAGTGGTTACTGCAGGCGGCCGCGTGCTGTGTGTAGTAGGTCTTGGTGATGGCATTGATATCGCTCAGGCTCGTGCTTACGAACGAGTCGACTTAATTGGTTGGCGCGGACGTCAATTTCGCAAAGACATTGGTTATCGAGCCCTGGCAAGATTGGCGGACAACACTTAACGGTTGTTGACTGATTAGCGTTTGCATATAAACGCGTGATATTCAGAACATACCAACAGAGACCCGCAACAATTGGGGCGCAACACTTGAACTCGATCGAAAAGGACCTAAGCGAATGCACAAACAAGCAGAACCTTTGGCGGACAAGCTCATTCTTTCTTTGGATCATGCGCTGCGTACGTTAACCGGTAACCTACCCGCGCATCGCGCCAATCCCGCAGCAGCAGTCGCCGATATTGCTATGGCCGCAGACGAATCAGCACACAGCGCCGGATTGATGCGTGTGAATCATGTTGGCGAAGTTTGCGCGCAAGCGCTTTATGAGGGCCAGGCGCTGATGGCGAAAGATCCGGCGTCGAGGGCGCTGTTGTTAGATGCAGCACAGGAAGAGCAAGATCATCTCGCTTGGTGTCGAGACCGCTTAGAAGAACTGGTAGAAAAACCAAGCGTGCTTGCTCCCCTGTTTTATGCCGCGTCTTTCGCTATGGGCGCGGCGTCTGGCGCACTTGGGGATCGCATTAGCCTGGGGTTTGTCGAAGCCACAGAAGACCAGGTTGTAAAACACCTAGACGAACATCTGGAGTCTTTGCCAGCGGAGGATGCGAAAAGTCGCGCCATTCTGGAACATATGCGTGCCGACGAAAAGCGTCATGGGGAGGCCGCCTTGCAGCAGGGCGGCGTGGCATTTCCGCGCGGCGTAAAAACCGCAATGGCCGGGTTAGCAAAGGTGATGACGCGCACGACCTACCGAATTTAACTGCGGCCGGCTCCGGGTGTTGTTAGGCATACGAGCCGCTCGCAGTGGGGTAGGCTAAGCCGCCGCTTCCACAAGCTCAAAGCTATGCTCAATGGTGACACCGCCTCGCGCCAGCATTATCGACGCTGAACAATATTTCTCTGCGGTCATGTTGATCGCCCGCTGTACCTTGGCTGCGTCGATGCCTCGCCCGGCAATCACAAAGTGGATAGTGATATGGGTAAAGGTCTGCGGAGTGTCTTCTGCGCGAGCGCCGCGCAGTTCTGTGCGCATTGACACCAGGTCCTGTCGTCCCTTGGTGAGGATGTCGACGATGTCGTAGGCGGTGCAGCCGCCAAGGCCCATCAAAATCAGTTCCATGGGCCGGCTACCACGGTTCTGCCCGCCCGCTGCTTCCGGACCATCCATCAACACTTGGTGACCTGTTCCACCGCTTGCTTTGAAGTGCACCTGATCGACCCAGGTGACGGTGCTTTCCAGACTGTCAGTCATATCTTGTCCTCGACAATATGCTTTATGGTTTAAACAGCTCAGCCAACGCAACACCGGGTTCCGGTGCTCTCATAAAGGCTTCACCGATTAAGAAGCAATACACTTCATGTTCGAGCATTGCGTCGACATCTGCACGAGTGCTAATGCCGCTCTCGGTCACGACCGTGGTATCGCTTGGCATGTCCGCCAATAGATCCAGTGTGGTTTGCGTGGTGGTGGCGAACGTTTTGAGGTTGCGGTTGTTGATGCCGATCAGCTTTGGCTGTAATGCCAAGGCGCGTTCCAGCTCCGCTGCATCGTGCACCTCGATCAAGACATCCAGGCTTAGTTCGTGCGCGAGGTTATACAGTTCCATTAATTCTTTTTGGTCCAGCGCCGCTACGATCAGCAGCACGCAATCGGCGCCGAGGCAGCGCGCCTCATAAACCTGATAGGGGTGGACGATAAAATCCTTACGTATGGTTGGCAGATTCACTGCCTGAACGACCGCTTCCAGATAGGCATCACTGCCCTGGAAGTACGCTTCATCGGTGAGCACCGATAAACAGGTTGCGCCATGCTTGGCGTAACTTTTGGCAATTGCGACTGGATCAAACTGCGCTCGAATTACCCCTTTGCTAGGGGACGCTTTTTTAATTTCCGCGATGACGCCTGGCTGCTGGTTTGCAGCCGCGTCGCGCAACGCTTTTACAAAGCCGCGTGTCGGTCCGGTAACTGCTGTAGCTCGCGCAGCAAGGTCGGATAATGATTCGTGTTGCAGGCGCGCGGCTATTTCCGCGTGCTTGGTAGACAGTATGGTTTCGAGAATGTTGCTCAATGGGTTGTCTCAAATAATTGTCGTGTTTCCAGACTTCGGGTCAGCGCTGCAGGTCTTTGGCTTGGACCAATACACCCTGTGATCACTTTGAAGTTTCCGCCATCATGCCCGTGATGCGCACCAACTCGTTAAAGCGCTCCTTAGCCAGACCGGCTGCTATCGCATCTTGCGCCATCACCACGCCTTGTTGCATTGAGTCTGCAATACCGGCGACATAAATAGCGGCTCCGGCGTTAAGGCTAACGATGCTCGCAGCAGCTGATTCGGGTTCACCTAGGGACTGTTTCACCAGCGCGAGGCTTGCTTCCAGGGACTCTGCTTTGAGTGCGGCTAATTCTGCGGCCGAGTGCGTTGGTAAATCGAAGTCTTTGGCCTCAAGTGTGTAGTACGAGATGCTGCCGTTTTTCAGCTCAGCCACATGCGTAGTTCTGTCGAGCGTGATTTCGTCCAGCCCGTCGCTATGCACAATCAGAGCTTGCTCAGCGCCTAACAGGTGTAACACTTCGGCCATCTTGCGCTGCCACTCCAGGTCGAAGACACCGATAACCTGGCGCTTTGCACCGGCCGGATTAGTCATCGGGCCGAGTACATTCATCAGCGTGCGAATGCCTATCTCTTGCCGTACCGGCCCAGCAAAACGCATAGCCGAATGATGTGCCTGAGCAAACATAAAGCCGACACCGACTTCTTCGATACAGGTTTTGATCTGTGCCGGTGTCAAGCTCAAGTTAACGCCGGCAGCTTCCAACAAATCGGCACTGCCGGCGGCGCTTGTCATTTTCCGGTTGCCGTGCTTAGCCACTTTGGCGCCGGCAGCTGCCGCAACGAATGCCGCCGCCGTAGAAATATTGAATAACTTGCGCCCACTGCCTCCGGTACCGCAGGTGTCGATCAAGTTCGGATCACTGACATCGACCTTAGTAGACAGCTCGCGCATGGTCAGTGCAGCGCCAGCTATTTCTTCGGCTGTTTCGCCTTTCACTCGCAAAGCGGCCAATATGGCGCCGATTTGCGCCGGAGTGCAGTTACCGGACATGATGTCGCGGAAGACAGTAGCAGTATCCTGTTTACTAAGATCGTTACCTAATACGATTTGTTGTAAGGCTTCTTTGGCGTTCATGGGCGTCCTTGTTGCGGGCTAGGTATCCAGAAAATTCTTTAATAGAGTGTGGCCGTGGTTGGTAAGAATGGATTCCGGATGGAACTGCACACCTTCAATAGCATATTCACGATGTCGCAGTCCCATGATCTCGTCCATTTCGTCGTCTTTTTCGGTCCAGGCGGTGACTTCCAGACAGTCTGGCAACGAGTCCTTGGCCACTACTAGCGAGTGATAGCGGGTGGCGGTGAAAGGATCGTCGAGTGCTTTGAATACGCCATTTGCAGAATGATGAATGGGAGATGTTTTGCCATGCATCACTTGCTCTGCGCGGACCACCTCGCCCCCAAAAACCTGGCCAATACTCTGGTGCCCCAGACAAATACCGAGAATGGGTAACTGGCCCTGAAAATGCTGGATGACGGCCATGGAAATGCCGGCTTCGTTTGGCGTACACGGGCCTGGAGAGATGACAATTTTCTCTGGCGCCAGCTGTTCAATCTCTGCCAGATTGATCTCGTCATTGCGATAAACCTCCACAGCAGCGCCGAGCTCGAGTAAATATTGCACCACGTTGTAGGTGAAGGAGTCATAGTTGTCGATCATTAAAATCATGCGTCTGGTCTCGTCGTGTTCAGGTTGTCACCGTTTTGCAGAGCGCTCTCTTCTGCTTCACCGTGCCGCTCCAATTGGCTGCGAATGCTTTGCAGTGCTTCTTGTGTTGCGCGCAGCTCGCGCAGTATTTCGTCGCGACTCGGTGCCGCATTCAGTGCTTCCAGTTGTTCGGTTTTGGCTTTGTCTAAATTATTCAACACGACGGCGATGAACAAGTTGACCACCACAAAGGTGCCCATCACCACGAAGCTAACAAAATACATCCATGCCCAGGGCTCGCTATCCATAGCCGCATACATCACATCGGTCCAATCCTCCAAGGTGACGATTCTGAACAAGGTGAGCAGCGCAATACCCAGGTTGCGCCAATGGGTCGGATCGATCGCATGAAAAAAGTGATATCCGGCTACGGCGTAAACATAAAAGATAATCGACATCAGCAGAATGACATTCATCATGCTGGGAATAGAGCGGATCAGAGTATTCACGATTAAGCGCAATTCCGGGAAGCTGGATATGAGGCGCAGCACCCGCAGCAGCCTGGCCAAGCGCGCCAGGGTTGCCAGCTGCCCGCCAGCGGGAATCAAGCTCGCAACAATGATAGAGAAATCGAAAATGTTCCAGCCATCATAGAAATAGCGATGCGGCTTGGGGTAGTGGGCCAGGAGTTTTATCCCTGCCTCGGCAATAAAAAACAGCAGACACAACCAATTTGCCCATTCAAAGTAAACGCCATATCGGCTGGTTAACTCCGGCGACGTATCTAAGCCAATCACTACGGCGTTGATGATGATGATCGCCGTGATCGATTGCTGAAACAATTTGTGGTTACAGATTGCGTTGGCCCATTGCATGACGCTAACCCTTGTTCTGCTCGGTTTGTTTGAACACTTTGTGCTCCGCTTGACCTGTTGTTGGCTTGTATCTTGTTTGGCTGTGATTGTTCGGCGAACCGCGCTGAGTGCCGGCTATTTGGGGTTAGCCCCTTCAGCTGTGTATATTGCCCTAGCTTATTCCGGCTCACTGAAGTTACGTTCTGCCAAGGCGGCTGCCTGAAATATGGCGCGGCCTTTATTCAGGCTTTCTTTCCATTCCAGCTTGGGCACTGAGTCAGTCACTACACCTCCGCCAGCTTGAATATACAGCCGACCCTCCTTTATCACAGCGGTCCGAATCGCAATGGCAGTATCCATGTTGCCGTTCCAAGCAAGATAGCCCACTGCGCCACCATAGATGCCGCGCTTTACGGGCTCTAGTTCATCAATGATTTCCATGGCGCGTATTTTGGGTGCGCCGGACAGCGTGCCCACAGGCAAGGCGGCCCGCAGTACATCCATAGCTGTTTTGTTAGGCATGAGCTGGCCTTCTACGTTGGAGCAGATATGCATGACATGCGAGTAGCGTTCAATGACAAACTGGTCGGTGACCTTAACTGATCCGGGTGTGGCGACTCGGCCGACATCGTTGCGACCAAGGTCGATCAGCATGAGGTGTTCTGCTATCTCTTTAGGATCTCTCAATAGTTCCTGTTCCATAGCCAAATCGTCAGCTTCGTCGTGACCGCGTCGCCGCGTCCCTGCCAGCGGACGATTGGTGATGACTCCGTCCTCTAAGCGCGCCAGGATCTCAGGCGACGAGCTTACGATTTGAAAGTCGTCCAAATCCATAAAATACATATACGGCGAGGGATTCAGGCTGCGTAACGCACGGTAAAAGTTAATAGGCTTGGCTTGAAAAGGGATTGCCATCCGCTGCGCGAGTACAACCTGCATGACGTCGCCGGCGCGCGTATATTCGCGGATGCGTTCCACCGCTGCTTTGAACTCAGCTTCACCGAATTCGGACACAAAATCGTTTTCAGTAATGTTTTGATTGGCTGTACTGGCTTCCAAGCCAGTCACGGGTGCCTTTAGATCGGCCACCCGCTGCGCCAGTTTGGCTCGTGTCGCAGCCTCGCTGTCGACATCGTCCGGGTCGATTAGGCTGATGAGTTGCATGCGTCCGCGCAGGTTATCGAAGACCACGACCTCATCGCTAACCATAAGCATGATGTCCGGCGTGCCGAGCGGATCAGCGGGTGTGGAAGCTGCCAGTTTCGCTTCTACATAGCGCACGGTGTCGTATCCGAAATAACCAACCAAGCCACCGTAGAACCTGGGTAAACCCTCTACCTCGGCGACCTGAAAACGATTTTGGAATGATTCGATAAAGTCCAGCGGATCGTCGCTTTCAGCGGATTCGATGAGTTCACCGTCGTAACGAATTTCAATTGTGTTGCCGGTGACGCTCAGAACGGTTCGGGCGGGTAGGCCAATGATTGAATAACGGCCCCATTTCTCACCACCTTGGGCGCTTTCCAGCAGGTAGGAATACGGGCCTTTTGCCAGCTTCAGATACACGGATAAAGGGGTATCCAAATCTGCCAAGGTTTCAACGACGACGGGAACGCGTCGGTAGATGAGTTCAGGTGTGGTCATTGCAGCACTCCGCTAGCAGCGTAAAAAAAGAACGAAAACGGACTATTGGGTTGGGGCAATACGCCAACGCCAGCGACTGATGTGCCGGTGATCAAGGCAACGAATTGTGATGCCTGTTGTGCTCATAGAAGTCTCGTTTTGCTGCTGTTCTTGCGCCCCATGTGGACGCAATAAATGTGCTGCTACCAAAGTTGTCTCGAGCGAGGGCGAGTCGCCGGAGGTGGCGAAGATTAGCACGAGGCGGAGCGCGCTGCACCAGTGCGAACTGTCCGCTCTGACTCAGCCAGATGCGTTCAGATAACGCTCAACGCTGGCTGGGCAGCACTTCTGCCAGTTGGTCGATGACAGCAGTGGGGGCGAGGTCGACAACGTTGACGCCATGGTTATAGCCATCGCGAAGGCAGGCAACATCGACGTTTGCAGCTTTTGCGGCACCCACATCGGTGCCTGAATCGCCAACCATCAGAACTTCCGCAGAACTAAGCTCAAATTTTTCCAGGCACAACAGAATGGGCTCCGGCGCCGGCTTGGATTTCGCTGCAGTGTCGCCGCTCACGATCAGGTCGAAGTAATCGCTCAAGCCAATTTCTTGCAAGAGTGGATGCGTGAGCTCTGCGAGCTTGTTGGTCACTACAGCGAGTCTGTAGCCGCAGTCGCGCAGCGTTGTGAGCGTGGTTAAAACCGTCGGGTACAACTCGCTTTGATCGGCCAGATGGCTCTTATAATAATCGAGGAATAATGGCAGTAGACCTTCTACTTGCTCGGCATCGATATAGCGCTCGTGGTGTTGCAGAGCCTCTCGAATCAAGGTTCGCGAACCATGTCCGACCCAGTGTCGAATCAAAGCCGTTGGGCTGGGTGGCAGAGCGATGCTGGCGAGGGCGTGATTGAGCGCGGCGCCAATGTCTGGAGCGCTATCCAGCAGGGTGCCATCTAAGTCAAAAAGGTAGCCTTTATAGCTGGGTTTTAACGGCACACTATGTCCTTACCTGTGGAGGCGGCGCGGGTCAAAGGATTACGCATGGTCTTGAATGGCGGCACGCATAGCTGTGATGGTCGCCGCATAATCTGCAGACCCAAATATTGCGGTGCCTGCGACAAATGTATCCGCACCGGCAGCGGCAGCAGCGGCAATGTTATTGGTCTTGATGCCGCCATCAATCTGTAGACGAATTGCTGGATTTGCCGCGTCGATCAGCGCGCGCGCTGCCGTCAGTTTGGTCAGGCTAGAGGTAATAAAAGACTGGCCGCCAAAGCCTGGATTGACCGACATGATTAGCACTAGGTCCACCAGATCAATAACCTCGGACAGGTGGTGCAGCGGCGTTGCAGGATTGAACACTAAGCCAGCCTTAACCTCACGTTCCTTTATGCTCATCAAGGTTCGATGCAGATGTTCGGTAGATTCCGGGTGTACGGTGATGTAGTCCGCACCGGCTGCAACAAAATCATCAATCAGCCGGTCGACGGGCTTCACCATTAAATGCACGTCTACGCAGGCTGTGCAGCCTGCTTTGCGCAACGACTCCAGCACCAACGGCCCGATAGTCAGATTGGGTACGTAGTGGTTGTCCATCACATCGAAGTGAATGCTATCCGCACCAGCGGCGAGTACTGCATCGACCTCAGCCCCAAGTCTGGTGAAGTCGGCAGCCAGAATAGACGGTGAGATCCAGGGCGAGTTGTGGCTCATAGTGTCGTAGTTTCCAAATCAGAGGGGCCTACTATAAACCACCATGCTGCAAATCGGTGTCGCATGGCGCGAAAAGCACTGGGTTTAGGCAGCATTGCAGTGCAAGATTTTCCGTGGCGGGACCGTGGCATCAGACGATGGACGAGCGGATAAATCAGCGGGGCAAAGCAGCGATGCGTAGATGTTCCAACGGCTTACAACGTGAGGCGCAGCGAACGCTCGGTTTAGTTGTGGCTCTCATGATGTCCCTGACGCACGCGCTCGTACTCCTCCGGCGTGCCGATATCGGTCCAATCGCAAGTCGTAAGTTGAGCGCTAAGCTTACGCTGTGGTAAGGCGCCGAAGAACAGATCACGCAACGAAAACGCGCCTTCCGGCGAATCGTTGAAAAGGTTTGGGTGAAGAATAGCGATGCCGCAGTAAACGTAGCCCTCGCCGCGCTCGCTCACATGCAGATCGTTGCCGTCACCGGCAACATTGAAGTCTCCCTGTTCTCGATGGCCTGGCTTCATTTTTAAAACCAGATGGCCCAACGTATCGCCTGCCAAACCAGCGGGCAGATTGCGGAAATTGAAGTCTGTGTAAATGTCTCCGTTCACCAGCACAAAGGGATCGTTACCCAAAAGCGGCAGCGCTTTGCGGATGCCGCCGCCAGTATCTAACAAAGTGTCTTCGCGGCTGTAATGAATCTTGACGCCAAAGTGGCGGCCGTCCCCAAAATGCGCTTCGATCTGCTCGCCCAGGTGGCACAGATTGATTACGATATCGGTGATACCGGCGTGTTTTAGCTGTGCGACCTGGCGCTCAATCAATGGTTGCGTGCCGATCAGCAGCATTGGCTTGGGACAATGATCGGTGAGTGGTGCAAGGCGTCGGCCTTCGCCTGCGGCTAAAATCATGGCGGTTGTCATTTGCGCTGAGGGAGTGGAATGCGGTTCTCGCTGGCGCATAGCGGCACTCATGCTGGTAAGTCGCTTGTAAGCTGCTCTAACCGAGCTGCGACCCTATGCTGTAACTGGTGCAGCGTTGCGCTGAGTGCGGGCAACTCCGCGCGCCCTGCGACTAAGCGCTGAATCTGTTTCAGGACCGGGCTAATGTGACGCAAGTGAGTGGCTTTGCCGTCGCGCAGGTAGAGCCGCGCAAAAATACCAACCGCTTTGACTTGGCGCTGAATCGCTGTTGCCTCAAGCCAGCGCTTGGCTTGGTTGAAGTCGATGCCGGAAAACAGCGGGTGTTGGTGTAAAAAGGCTTTTAATCCGGCATCTACGGTGCTCGTGTCATGGACCCAGTAGCAGTCGTGCAGGAGCGATGCCAGGTCATATAGAGCCGGTCCTGTTAGCGCGTCCTGGAAATCGATCACGCCGATTTGCGCATCGCGCCACAGCAAGTTGCGGCAGTGATAATCGCGATGTACCACGGTTTGCGGCTGGCGGACGATGTCGGAGAGCAACTGGTCGCGCTCGCGGTTGATCCGCTCAAGCAGTGCTGGCGTCCACGCTTGTTGCAGAAGACCCGCTACCAACCAAGTATGAAACAGATCAAATTCATCGGTGAACCGTTGTCGGGAATAGGGAGGAATATCTTTGGTTGCGACGGTCTGCAAGCGGCGTAAAACGTTTATCGCGCAGCGCAACGCGGGCTCTTGAGCACCGCTCTCATACGCCTCAGCAACATGTACTGTGCCGAAGTCTTCAAGCAGGAAAAAGCCGCGCTCTAAATCCTCGGCGTGAATTATTGGTACGGGGATGTTTTGGGAGTGAAAAAATCTGCCGAGTCGAAGGAAGTCCTCGTTATTCTCCAAATGCGGCGGACTCAGCATAGCGATGTAGGTGCCGGTGGAACCGACTGCACGAAAAAAGCGCCGATGGCTGGCTTCCTGAGGCAATGGATCGATTTGAATGGGTTCCCTGCCGTAATACTGGCACACCCATCCGACTAGGCTATAAAAGTCGTCGCCGGTTGCGGCGTGTTGTGCGGTTGAATCATTCACGATCGGTATTATAACCGCAGAGATAATTTCTTTATCATATCGCCTTTATCCATTTTTGGACGTGCTGTCGCCGTCATGTAGAGCTTTTATGCTTCGTTCCCTCTTTAGTTCGGTTAGCGCTTTTAGCGCGTTTAGAGTCAACGCGATTAGAATAATTCGGATATGCGGCGTGGTGGTGGCACTCGGCTTTGCTATGAAAACGCAATCATTGGAAAGTCGATTAAGTCCACAGCACAAAGCCCCTTTAGCGGATGCCTCGCTGAACCTGGCGCGGGTGCTTGACTGCCAATTTACTTTGTCTGCGGATGCCCAATCGGCCGTGCTGGATTTGCCGCGCGTAACTTCTCAAGGGTTTGATATCAGTGCGGCGCGGCTGGTCGGGTCGTCGAACACAGTTGAGTTTAGCGGTGACGTCACGGTTATCCAGGCTAACCGGCAGCTGAATGCGGAGCGGGTGATCACCGAGTTGGAGGCTGCCGCAGATACACTAGGATCGATGCAGCGTTTGTTGCTACCCGATGGCGGTCGTTGGTCAGATACAAGGACCCAGGTTCGAGCTGGTCGGATCGATCTGAATGCCGCTGCCGAGACTGGGTTGGCGGATGATGTGGAACTTTTGTTAGCAGATCGAGGCCTGCGCGGCTGGGTACAGCGTATCCAGCAAGACGATGCCGATCGGGCGCAAATGCAGAATCTCGTCTTAACCCGCTGCGAGCCAAACCAACTGGGTTGGTCCGTTGCGATCAATCAACTGCGGTACGATGAAGCCAGCGGTACTGTCGGCTTGACTGACTTTGCGATTCGAGTCGGCGACAAGCGGGTTTTTTTCTGGCCTAAGTTCACTCTAAACACGGGAACGGAAGAGCAACGCCCGGCGGGTCTGATTTCCCCGGAAATACGCTTTTCCAATCAGGACGGGCTTGATGTGACCGTGCCCTACGGCGTTAACTTGAGCCCTCATTGGTACGCGACCGTTCGCCCGCAAGTGATTACCGGGCGTGGACTAGGTTTAGGCGCCACCTTGGAAAATCTGGGTGAAAGTACGCAGACAACGCTGAGTGCCCAGCAAATTTTTTCTGACGATTTATATAATGGCCGCTACAACCGCGATGAATACAAGCGGTTCGGCGGTAAGGCAAAATTTGGTTCGTTTCAACCTGCAGACCGCTGGCTCGGGTCGCTGCAACATAACGGTCAGTTCGCCGGCCTAACGACCTTCGTTGACTTCAGCAAGGTCAGCGATGCCGATTTCTTTCGCGATCTCGATCCTGGCATGCCCCTCAGTCAACCGTTTTATGTAAGTCAGAAAGCGGGGTTCGCGGTGCGCGGACGGCATTGGACGGCTCGCCTGCAGACCTATGGATTCCAACGGCTAGACGAATTTCCACTGGCACCATATCGCAAGCTGCCACAGCTGACCTTGACTTATAAGAGGCCGCTGGCGGGCACCTCGGCTTATGCCAGCAGTGGTCAAGTCAGTGTCGATTGGCTGCTGGATTGGACTCGCTTTACCCGTGCGCCGCTGGCCAGCAACGAGGTGTATACCGATCCGCTGGCCTCGTTAATCGGCGAGCGCATGCATCTGCAGCCCGAACTAGCCTGGCGTAAACGTTGGCCAAGTGGATTTGTTAGCGTCGCTGGCGGATATCGCTACACTCAGTATGATTTACGGCGGGTGGATCATCCGACGGTAACGCCGCTTGCTAACTCCAAACCAGATCGGGGCATTGGCTTCGCGCGCCTTGAGGGCGGGTTGTTTTTTGATCGCAATGTGGTCGGTAGCAAGTGGCAGCAAACGGTTGAGCCCCGCATCCAATATTTGCGTTCCGGCTATGCCCGTCAGGACCATTTGCCTTTGTTCGACGTTGCCCCCAGATCGCTGGGTTTCACCGAATTGTTTGCTAATAATAATTATTTTGGCTTGGACCGATTCAGTGAAGCGGACAAAGTCGTCGTCGGCGTCACCTCACGGCTTATTGCCAATTCGACGGGTAATCAGCGGCTTAGTGTCAGTCTCGGCAAGACCATCCATTTGCGCACGCTGCGCTATCTTTTAAGTGAAGATCTGCAGCGCTTCGACGGCGAGCTTACCGCGGCGGAAATCAACCTGAACGTTAGCCAGCGATGGCACATTTCCGCTAATCAGGTTTGGCAGGATGATTTCGCACAAAGCTTGGAAACGGGCCTGGCGTTACATTATCGCAGTGACAATCGCCATATTATCAATATCGCGTGGCGCGATCGCCCCGTTGATGGCATCAGTCAAGGCGAGCTCGGTTTGTATTGGCCGGTCGCTCGTAATTACTCTGTCGTGCAGTATCTGCAATATGACCTCGAGCGCAATCGAGCGGTTGCAGCAATATTCGGCATCGAGTTTGATAATTGTTGTTTACGGGCACGTTTTGCACTGCGCCAGCAGGAGAATAATCCGTCTTATGTAGGCGGTCCGGAGCAGTTGGCTTTTCGCGGTGGCTTTGATCGTGGCGTCGTGGTGGAGTTCGAGCTTAAGGGATTGGCGCGAATCGGGCGCAAATTCGAGAGTTTGCTGCTAAGACGTATGCAAGGTTATCGAGGTGCAACTATGCGGATGCCCGGCAAGGGCCGCTAGCTGATCTGAAAAGGGCTGCTTTAAGCTCGGCTCGCGGTGTTAGAATCGGCGCTTACGGCGGCTGAGTCGTTACTAATTTAGGTTTGAAAATGAGTACATGTTCGAGAGTCATTATGAAAAATTGGATTATGGGCAGCGTGCTGAGCGGTCTTTTGGTTGTGGCGCTCACCGTCGGTAACGCGCATGCCACTTATCAAAAACTGGACGCTATCGTGGCGATTGTTGATGAAGACGTGGTGCTGGCGAGTGAACTCATGACTCGGTTGCAAACCGTGCGCGAGCAGATGCAGGCGAATCAAATTCCAATTCCGCCGAATGATGTTCTGGTTAATCAGGTCATGGAACGCCTGATTCTGGAGAACATTCAAAGCCAGGAGGCACAGCGTCGGGGTATCGAAATAGATGACGAAACCCTGACCCGCGCGGTCAATCAGTTCGCACAAAATAACAACATGACCCTGCCGGAATTTCAGGTTGCTTTGGCTAAGGATGGCGTGAGCTATCGCGAGTTTCGCGAAGACATTCGCGGCGAACTCGTGCGGACGCGTCTGCAGCGCGGCATGATCAATCGTCGCGTAGCCATAACCGAACAGGACGTCCAGGGGCTACTTAACTCGCCTGCGTATCAGGAAATGTTTTCTGACGATTACCGGGTTGGTCACATCATGCTTGCGTTTGACGATGACGCGTCAGAAGCGGTGGTAGAGCAGGCTAAACAAAAAGCCGCGACGTTGATTAAAGCGCTTCGCGACGGGGCAGATTTTGCCGAGACAGCTGTTGCAAATTCCGCCGCAAGCTCGGCTTTGGAGGGCGGCGATTTAGGTTGGCGTAAAGCTGGCGAATTACCCAGCCTGTTTACCGAGCCAGTCCTGGAAATGGCTGTCGGTGATGTTGCTGAACCGATTAAGACAGGCAGCGCGTTTCACATTATCAAATTGTTAGAGCGGCGCGGCGCGGGGACTCAGCAGGAAGCCCAAACTAAGGTGCGGCATATCCTGGTGCGGCCCTCGGCCATTCGCACACCGGCAGATACAGAAGCATTGTCACGAGAAATCCATGGCCGGTTGGTGAACGGGGAAGATTTCGAAACCCTCGCAAAAGAATTTTCCGAAGATCCCGGTAGTGCCCTCAACGGAGGGGACCTGGGCTGGTCGACGCCAGACCAGTTTGTACCCATTTTCGCAGAAGTGATGGAGGCGACGGCAGATGAGGCGCTCAGCGAGCCATTTTTGTCGGAGTTCGGTTGGCATATCTTAACCGTCGAAGGGCGGCGCTCTCAGGATATGAGTGAGGAAGCCCGGAGCAATATGGCGTTGGAGTTGTTGCACCGCCGCCGCTATGAAGAAGAAAGACAAGAATGGCTGAAAGAAATTCGCGATGAAGCCTTTGTTGAGCTGCGTATATAACATATCTCGCTGTAGGCCGCCGGCCTGCTGCCTGGGTCCGGCGGCGCCGTACGAGCGCTATCGCAAGCAAAGCCTAGGGCGGTGAGCAGGATCGGTATGCCGAGCTATGCGGACACTCATTCCCACAAGATTTTTAAACTGGTTCGCGGCAACCATCGCTCGATACCGTCCCTGAGCGCTACGCAGGTTAAACATATGATGCGGTTGTGGGTTGAGTACGGTTTGACGGAGTGGCGTGCGTAGCGTCACCTGAGCGGGCCAGAGGAATAGCCAGAGGAATAGCCAGAGGAATAGAAAGAAGCATGATAGTAGTCACCGTTGGCGAACCCGCCGGCATCGGTCCAGACCTGGTCGTGCAGCTGGCACAACATCAACGTGAGATCGGTTGGGTGGCTATCGGCGATGCTAATCTGTTAGCGCAGCGTGCGGTAGAACTCGAGCTACCGTTGAATCTGATTGCCATAGATAGCTCGACTCAGCCAACTGTGGCTATACACAGCGCCGGCTGCTTGGGCGTGATAGATGTGCCGCTAGCGCAACCGGTTAGCGCAGGACAACTCGATGTCGCGAATGCGGCGGCTGTGATGGCGAGTCTAGACCGAGCGATTAGCGGTTGTTTAGACGGCAGTTTTAGCGCCATGGTCACAGCGCCGGTGCAGAAATCTATCATCAATGAAGCCGGTTTTGAGTTCACCGGACATACCGAGTATCTGGCTGCCGGTGCTGACGTACCCGATGTGGTTATGTTGCTGGCGGCGCGACAGCTCAGAGTCGCTCTTGCGACCACACATTTACCTCTCAGTGCCGTACCTGCTGCGATAACGACGGAGTTGCTGACCCGACGTTTACGGATATTGAACAATACACTGCAGACTCAGTTCGGTATCGCAAAACCGCGGATCCTCGTTGCGGGCTTAAATCCGCATGCTGGCGAAAGTGGGCATCTGGGTCGAGAGGAGATCGAAGTAATAAACCCAGTCTGTGCAACGCTTAGAGAAGCAGGCTTGGACCTTCAAGGGCCATTGCCTGCAGATACCCTTTTTACCCCTAAGTTCCTGGCGACCGCCGATGCGGTAATGGCGATGTATCACGACCAGGGTCTGCCGGTCTTGAAGCATGCCGGTTTTGGTGAGGCGGTCAACATCACTTTGGGTCTGCCTTTTATACGGACTTCGGTGGACCACGGTACTGCTCTGGATTTGGCGGCGACAGGCGCGGCGGAGTCAGGCAGCCTTTCGGCGGCGATCACTATGGCTGCTGATATGGTCGCACATGCGCGCGCGTAAGCGTTTTGGCCAGCACTTTTTGCATGATGTGGGGGTGCTGCAACGCATTCGTTCAGCCCTTGGTGATCTCACGAATCAGTGTTTGCTCGAAATTGGTCCGGGTAGAGGCGCGCTTACTGAATATTTATACGTAGACGAGCTTGCGCATTACACGGCTGTGGAGATAGACCGAGATCTGGTGCCAGGGTTGCGTTCACGGTTTCCGAAGGTCGACGTGCTTGCGCAGGATATTTTGCAGGCCGACATCGCTGACCTGTTGCAAAGTCAATCACAGCCCTGGCGGATTATCGGCAACTTGCCGTACAACATTTCGACTCCGCTGATTATTAAGTTGATTGAACTGCTGGATGAGCAGCCGCAACAAGTGGTTGACATGGTTTTTATGGTGCAAAAAGAAATGGCGGATCGCCTGTGCGCCGGACCCGGTACTAAAGACTGGGGACGTCTGAGCGTTGTGGTTCAGCTGGCAGCCCAGATTGAGGTGCTTTTTGACGTGCCACCGGAGTCCTTTACACCGCCGCCAAAGGTGGACTCCAGTGTTATTCGAATAAGGCCGGTGCAGCACTCGCAACCGAACCTGGATCGCGAGATTTTAGATCGAGTACTCAAGCTAGCATTTTCGGCAAGACGCAAACGCTTGGCAAACGGCCTTAAGTCTTTACAGTTAAACTGGCAAGAACTGTCTGTTGATCCGGACAAGCGTCCCGATCAGGTGACGCAGCCAGAGTTTGTTTGCATCGTAGAGTGGTTGGCGAGTCGCAAAGCATAGCGTCGCTGGCGGTTCTACGCTTTGGCATCAGGCGTTTCGCATAATTAGATTCGCGCAAGAAAGACGCAGTGCGAAACAATTACTGAGTTAGAGGCGCCCAAGCCGGTTTCTGCAAAGACGGTTTCATTGCAATGGTAAGGCTTAAAGCAGGTTCTCAACACGACTGACTTTTACTGGTGCACTTTAACTAGCACTTGTACTCCGGAATGATTCGCCGGGACGGTTTTGATGAAGGTCTGTTACGCAGATTAAGTTCGATAAAATAAGAGAGTAGCACTATGACGACGGAGTCAGAGGAGACACAAGATTCGGAACAAACAGCGGCGCGAAGGTACGTTGTTGAAGTAATGACCCAGTATCTCGAGGAAGAGTCCGATTCGATCAATCATCGATTTGTATTTGCCTATACCGTATCGATAACGAATCAAGGCGACCGCGCGGGTCAATTGCTCAACCGGCATTGGATTGTGACAGATGCCCAAGGCAAAGAAGAACACGTTCGCGGCCCTGGGGTCGTTGGACAGCAGCCCTGGCTCGAACCAAGTGAAGGATTTCGTTATACCAGCGGCACTGTTTTGACCACACCCTTCGGTACCATGCACGGCAGCTATGAATTTCAGACCAGACAGGGGGAACGCTTCGAAGTGTCGATACCAGTGTTTGCGCTCAGCGTACCCAACATAGTCCATTAGCCAGACAGGACGATTAGCCGCAACAAGCGAACCACACGCATTGTCCGCGGCAAGATCGCAAGCACAAACGCGAGACCATAAGGACAGATATGGCGACCTACGCAATCGGTGATCTACAAGGCTGTCAGAAAGAGTTTTCTGCGCTTTTGAAGAAAATCAAATTCTCTAAAAAAGATGAGCTTTGGTTGGTAGGCGATTTGGTCAACCGCGGTCCCGATTCGTTGCAGGTGTTGCGTCGAATCATGGCTATGGGGACTCAGGCCAAGGTGGTTTTGGGCAATCATGATTTGCACTTTCTGGCGATCTTGTTTGGTGGTCATCAACCTAACCGCAACGATACCTTTACTGAACTACTCACCGCGCCGGATGCGGAGAAGCTCGGTCATTGGCTGCGCAAGCAGCCGTTACTTTATCGTGATCGGACTCTTGGCTACCTTATGGTGCACGCCGGTTTACCCGCGCAGTGGACGACTAAACAAGCCAGCGGATACGCCGCAGAAGTGCACCAGGTGCTCGCCGGCCCGGCTAAAGCAAAGGGTGCTAACAAGCTTGGTTATCGCGATTATCTGCGCGATCTTTATGGCAACGAACCGCCAGGTTGGGACGATCAATTGCAGGGAATGCAGCGTTTGCGAGTCATTACTAACTACTTCACTCGGATGCGTTTGGTTGATGCGGCAGGCAATCTTAACTTTAGCCACAAAGGCTCGCTGGCGGACCGGCCTAAGGGTCTTTATCCGTGGTTTGAAATGCCCTTGGCAAGGCCGCGCAAGCAACGCATTTTGTTTGGTCACTGGGCCGCACTGGAAGGCGAAACCAGCGCCGACAATTGCATCGCGCTGGATACGGGTTGTGTTTGGGGGCGTGGTCTAACCGCGTTCTGTTTGGAGACCGGAAAGCGCTATTTCGAAGCGGCGCGGGACGTGGCGTAAAAGCGTTTGTGATGCCGCAGCGGCGGTTGCTGTCGCGTTAATGGCTGCGGCGGCGAAATTGTTTCTTGCCCAGGATAGATCTTGCTTTCTACACTGCAGCCATGGTCGATGCTAAACATGCTTTGCAAACTTATCTCGTAGGCGGTGCGGTGCGCGACACACTGCTCGGTCGCGCTGTTGTTGATAAGGATTGGGTGGTGGTAGGGACTACTCCTGCAACCATGCTGGACCTGGGTTTTCATCAGGTCGGCCAAGATTTTCCGGTCTTTTTACATCCGCAAAGCAAGGAAGAGTACGCGCTCGCGAGAACTGAGCGTAAGCACGGGCAAGGTCACCGGTGATTTGCAGTGCATGCCAGTCCAGAGGTTACCCTTGAAGCGGATTTGGCGCGCCGCGATCTCACTGTGAATGCCATGGCGCAGGATGCGGATGGCGT